>ERZ869909.67-NODE-67-length-152766-cov-11.770370_pt1 | contig 152766 bp, 141 predicted proteins | sample MGYA00520892_ERZ869909 | MGnify/ENA primary metagenome ERZ869909 (study PRJEB32215, sample SAMEA104723947) | bioreactor metagenome | biome: bioreactor; feature: anaerobic bioreactor; material: water | place: China | collected 2015-03-12 ... | reverse complement strand
ACCGTCCTCGTCGTAGGTGTAGTCGATGCGGCTCGCGCGGTCTTCGATCGAGGCGAGGCGCCCCAGCGCGTCGTGCGTGATGCGCAGTTCGTCGCCATCGGGGTAGCGGGTGCGCACGAGCCGCCCGCGGGCGTCGTAGGCGTACTCGGTCGCGCGCCCCTGGCGGTCGGTCATGCGTGTGAGGTGGCCGCGAGCGTCGTAGACAAAGCGGGTGGGCGCTCCAAGTGCGTCGCGCACTTCGGTCAGACGGCCGAACTCGTCGTACACGTAGGACTGGATCGCGTGGCCACGCGCGTTGATCACCGCGGTCAGCCGCCCCGCTTCATCAAACGTCTGGCGCGTCTGGCCGCCCAGCGCATCGGTGACCATGGTCAGTTCGTCGGTCGGCGTGTAGTCGAGCGTGGTCTCGAAACCCAGCGCGTCGGTCGCCGCAACGGTGCGACCGACCGCATCGGTCGCAAACTGGGTGGTATGGCCCAGCGCATCGGTCATCGCGACAAAGTCACCCGCCTCGTCGTAGGCGAACGTGGTCGTGTTGCCCAGCGCGTCAGTCACGCTTGCGAGCTGGCCCTGTTCGGTGTAGCCATAGGTGGTGCTGTGGCCGAGCGCGCTACGCACGCTGGTCATTTGCCCGTGGCGCGGGTGATAGGTGCGCTCGGTGGTGACCAGCGTGCCGTCTTCAAGTTGGCGTGTGATGCGTGTGGGTCTGGACCAGCGCGGGGCATACTCGACCGCGGTGGTGCGTCCGTCCGGCTTCACGGTGCCGATGCGGTTGCCCTTGTCGTCGTACAGGTAGCGCGTCGTGCGCCCGAGCGCGTTGGTCTTGCGCACGATGCGCTGGCCATCAGCGTGCGTGACGTCGTTTATGTGTCCCCGGCTGTCGTAGCGACGCGTACTGCGGTTGCCTTCGGCATCGACGACGGTGGTCGCGGTGACCTGCCCGCCGATGATGCGCCAGCCCCTATGCGCGGGCAGTGCGCGCCGCTGCAGCGCTCGGCCGGGCGGTCGACGTGGGTGACGCAGGCGCCCACGACGTGGTATTCGAAGCGCGTCTCCACCCCCGAGGCTGCGCGCTGGCGCAGCACGAGGCGCCGTGGTCGTTCTCGGTGGGCTGCGCCTGGCCGGGGTAGTGGATGCGTTTGATGCGTAGCCCGTCAGTCCTTGTCACAGGAACGGAACGGAGCTAGCTCCGTGATCGGCAATTGCACAAAGTCCTCATATTCTGCCTTTTTGACACTAGAGCGTAGTTCACTCATAGCTTGGTCAGCAACAGCACCACATATTTTCGCCAACGCGATCACGGCGGCACGAAACGTATGTGGATTCTCCTCCATGGCGATATCACGCAGCACCGTTATGTCTTGTTCATCGACATACTCGCGACTGTTGAGCAAGCCGAGAGTCAAAACAGCCGTCCTTTTTGCACCTTCGTGAGAGCCAGCCAGGATTTCACGCACAAACTGCCGGATTTCACCAAGATCGATTGCAATCATTTGATTGTTATGGGCTTGCACAAGAACGTTTGCAAGCTCAATGCGGACGCGCGGCGTCCGAATGACGTTCCATGCAACTGCAGGATACTTGACCTCTCTCTCCGCCCAAAGATCGTGAACAAGATAAACGAGTTCCTGCGAACCGCCGCGTTTTATCTCATTCATAAGCTCCACGATCACCTTGGAGTTATCGACTGTTAGAATCTTCTCCGCTCTACCTAAAGTCATTACATCGGAATGAACTTCAGAAGAATAAGCCGGCCGCACGGCAATGCCTGCAACGATCGAACCGCAAGCGATTAATGCGATGAATGTCTTCTTCATATCACAGTCCCAGCGCCCCCAATGTCGTTTAGTTAGGCCGCTGGCTTGTACGACGCGCTCGGGCGCCGCGTACGCCGCACCGTGAACGGTGCCGATGCCACCGACTACCCGAGACCCCACCGAACCCGCCTCCACGACCAACCGCACAATGACATCGACCACAAGCGTCAGAGCGTACTGAACGCGCCACCCCATGTCCAATGGCTACATCAAACCATCAACCCCTGCTTCTCGATGAACTGGATGATCTCGGCCAGCCCCTGGCCGGTCTTCTGGTTGGAGAACAGGAACGGGCGCTCGCCGCGCATCTTGCGGGCGTCGCGGTCCATCACCTCGAGCGAGGCGCCGACCAGCGGGGCGAGGTCGATCTTGTTGATCACCAGCAGGTCGCTGCGGGTGATGCCGGGCCCGCCCTTGCGCGGGATCTTGTCGCCGGCGGAAACGTCGATCACGTAGATCGTCAGATCCGACAGCTCCGGCGAGAAGGTCGCGGCGAGGTTGTCGCCGCCCGATTCGACGAAAATGATGTCCAGCCCCGGAAAGCGCTGGTTGAGACGGTCGACCGCTTCGAGGTTGATCGAGGCATCTTCGCGAATCGCGGTGTGCGGACAACCACCGGTTTCGACGCCGATGATGCGCTCGGCGGCGAGCGCTTCGTTGCGCACCAGAAACTGCGCGTCCTCGGCGGTGTAGATGTCATTGGTGACCACGGCGATGTTGTATCGGTCGCGCAGGGCACGGCACAGGGCGAGGGTGAGCGCGGTCTTGCCGGAGCCCACCGGGCCACCGATGCCCACGCGCAGGGGTTGCGAAGCGGTCGAGGAAGTCTGGGTCATGATCTGAACAGTCGGGTGTATTGGGTTTCGTGCAGGCTGCTGGCCAGCGCCAGCCCGGGGGTGAAATTGTGCCATTCGCTTTCGGGCAGATCCAATGCTGCCTGCGCCAGCGCCGGGATCTCGCCGCCGAGGTTGGCGAGCAGGCGCTGGCCGGCACTCTGCCCCAGCGGTACAGCCTTGAGCGCGGCCATGACCTGGTTTTCGAGCCAGCTCCACAGATAGGCGGTGACGGCCTCGAGCGGCGGAATCGACCAGGCGGTGGCGGCGGCGGTCCACGCCACCGGGAAGGCGGGCTCCTCGATGCGGGCCAGTCGCGCCCGCCAGCCGGGCAAGGCGGTGAAGGCGTCGAGTTCGACCAGCAGACGCGTCAGCGAGTAGCCCATCTGCACGGTTTCGAAGCGCAGCTCGGCGGTTTCGCGGCTGGCGAGAAAATCCATGTTGAGACGCACCACCGTGGCGTCGTCCCCCTCTCCCCAGGCCCGCATCGCACGCGCGACCAGCGGCGCCTCGAAGGTGGCGACGTTGCGTCGCAGGACGTCACCGATCCAGCGCGCGGCATCGGCCTCGTTCCGCACGGCACCGCTATCGACCGCCCACTCCAGCCCCTGGGAATAAGTGTAGGCGCCGACCGGCAACGCCGGACTGGCCAGTTGCAGCAAGCGCACGAGTGCCAGCATGGTCAGCCCCTGGAGACGATGCGCCAACGGCGGCGGAACGGCGCGGGATTGCGCTTGCAAGCATAGGCAACGCGGCGCATTCAGCCCCCGCTCATCATGTGGATGCGCGCGCCGCTGCCGCCGCCCTCCGCGTCGTCGCCATGCTGGTGACCGTGGCCATAGGCGCCAGCTTCGGGTTCGAAGGCGGCGCGCACCGGCAGCACCGCGGCCCCCAGCCCGATCAGCATGCCTTCGAGCACGTGATCGGCGCGAATCCGCAACCAGCCGTCGCCGACTTCGACGGCGACATGGCGGTTGCCCAGGTGATAGGCGGCGCGGGCGAGCTCCGACGGTCCGGAGCAGCGCACCTCGCGCAAGTCTTCCGCTGCGGCGATCACCTCGACAATGCGTCCGTCACGCGCGCGCAGCTTCTGTCCGCCGCGCAATACCGTGCCACGCGGCAGGAACAGGCCGACCTCCTCGCCGCTGGTCAGGCGCGTGCGCAGCCGGCTCTTGGTGCGGTAGACGAAGTCGAGTTCGAGCCGGGCGTCGGCGGGTGCGTCGCCGTCATACAGCGATTCGACGAGCAGCACGCTGGCGGCTGACGGTCGTTGGGAGACTTGCGTCGGCGAAGTACCGGAGTCCGCTGAAATCGCGGCGCCCCCCGGCGGGGCGTCGGTGCACTCGGCGTGCTCGGCAGGGGCGTTCGAACGCTGGCCCGCGTGTCGTTTTCCGGCAAGGCTCATCGCGCGGGAAATCAGTTCCATCTCGTTGCTCTCTCGGTGATCATCGGTGCGGTCGGCGTGGCAGGCATCAGAACAGAAAATAACGTTGCGCCAGCGGCAGCACGTCCGCCGGCTCGCAGCTCAGCAGTTCGCCATCGGCACGCACGACGTAGGTTTCGGGGTCGACGTCGATCACCGGCATGGCGCCGTTGTGCACCATGTCGGCCTTGGTCACGGAGCGGCATCCGCGCACGGCTTCGAGGGGCTTCATCAGGCCCAGTGCGGCAATTTCCGGGTTGGTCAGCGCCGCCTGCGAGACGAAGGTCAACGACGACTTGAGCGCCTTGCCGAAGCTGGCGAACATCGGCCGGTAGTGCACCGGCTGCGGGGTCGGGATCGAGGCGTTGGGGTCGCCCATCGCGGCGGCGGCAATCGCGCCGCCCTTCAGGATCAGGCTCGGTTTGGCGCCGAAGAACGCTGGCCGCCACAGCACCAGATCGGCCAGCTTGCCGACCTCGATCGAGCCCACGACGTGGCCGATGCCGTGGGTGATCGCCGGGTTGATGGTGTATTTGGCGATGTAGCGCTTGACGCGGAAATTGTCCGCCCGTGCGCTGTCTTCGGCCAGCGCACCGCGCTGCACCTTCATCTTGTGCGCGGTCTGCCAGGTGCGGGTGATGACCTCGCCGACGCGGCCCATGGCCTGCGAATCGGACGACATCATCGAGAAGGCGCCGGTGTCGTGCAGGATATCCTCGGCGGCGATGGTCTCGCGACGGATGCGCGATTCGGCGAAGGCGACGTCCTCGGCGATTGCGGGGTCGAGGTGGTGGCACACCATCAGCATGTCGAGATGCTCGTCGATGGTGTTGACGGTGTAGGGGCGGGTGGGGTTGGTCGAAGACGGCAGGACGTTGGGCCGACCGATCGCCTTGATGATGTCCGGCGCATGGCCGCCACCGGCACCTTCGGTGTGGAAGGTGTGAATGGTGCGGTCCTTGAACGCGGCGATCGTGGTCTCGACGAAGCCCGACTCGTTGAGCGTGTCGGTGTGGATCGCGACCTGGATGTCCATCTCGTCGGCCACGCTCAGGCAGTTGTCGATCGCCGCGGGCGTCGTGCCCCAGTCTTCGTGCAGCTTGAGCCCGATCACCCCGGCCGTGACCTGCTCGCGCAGCGGTTCGGGCAGCGATGCGTTGCCCTTGCCGAAAAAGCCGAGATTCATCGGAAACGCGTCGGCGGCCTCGAGCATGCGGTGGACGTGCCACGGTCCCGGCGTGCAGGTGGTGGCCAGCGTGCCGGTGGCGGGGCCGGTGCCGCCGCCGAGCATGGTGGTCACCCCGCTCATCAGCGCCTCTTCGATCTGCTGCGGGCAGATCCAGTGGATGTGGCTGTCGATGCCGCCAGCGGTGAGGATCATCCCCTCGCCAGCGATCACTTCGGTGCCGGCGCCGATGGCGATGGTCACGCCGGGCTGGATGTCGGGGTTGCCGGCCTTGCCGATGCCGCTGATGCGCCCGTTCTTGATACCGACATCGGCCTTGACGATGCCCCAGTGGTCGACGATGAGAGCGTTGGTGATGACCGTGTCGACGACCTCGGCGGACACCCGCTGGCTCTGCCCCATGCCGTCGCGGATCACCTTGCCGCCACCGAACTTGACTTCGTCGCCATACACGGTGAAGTCCTGTTCAACCTCGATCCACAGATCGGTGTCGGCCAGCCGTACCCGGTCGCCGGTGGTCGGGCCGAACATTTCGGCGTAGGCGCGGCGTGAAATCTTCGTGCTCATGTCAGTCCCCCTTGCCCGCATCCGTTGAACCCGCGGGGCCGTCGAGCGGCCCCATCACGTCGCCGTGAAATCCATGTACCACGCGGGCACCCGCCAGCGCGACCAGCTCGATGGTGCGCGACTGGCCGGGTTCGAAACGCACCGCGGTACCGGCCGCGATGTTGAGCCGGAAGCCGCGCGCGGCGGCGCGGTCGAAGTGCAGCGCGGTGTTGGTTTCGGCAAAGTGGTAATGCGAACCGACCTGTACCGGGCGGTCGCCGGTATTGGTGACCGCCAGCGTGCGCGTTTCGCGGCCGGCGTTGAGCTCGATGTCACCGTCGACGGTGTCGATTTCTCCTGGGATCATGGTGGCTGCCTCCGTCACACGATGGGGTGATGTACGGTCACCAGCTTGGTGCCGTCCGGGAACGTCGCCTCGACCTGGATCTCCGGGATCATCTCGGGCACGCCTTCCATGACCTCGTCGCGGCTCAGGATTTTCGTTCCCTCGCTCATCAGCTCGGCCACGGTGCGCCCGTCGCGCGCGCCTTCGAGGATTGCGCACGTGATCAGCGCCACGGCTTCCGGGTAATTGAGCTTCACCCCGCGCGCACGGCGGCGCTCGGCCACCAGCCCGGCGGTGAAGATCAGCAACTTGTCCTTCTCGCGTGGAGTCAGTTCCATTCAGTCTCTCCGATGGGCTGCGAAGCCCGGTTGTTCGTCGTCATCCCGTCCCGGTGCTTCCGACATTTTCCAGACACGCACCAGCGCGGACCGCATCACGTACTCCAGATTCGCGGCGCACGCATCGCACACCCGGCGACGGCGGGACGGACACACGCCCAGATCCGCGAAAACCACGTCCGCCCCGGCTCACAGGCCGGCCCCAGCCAGCGCGCGACGAGCACGCCGGTCGGCAGCAGGGTGACCGCGCCGCGACCGACCTCGCTGCCGATCTCGCGGCAGGCGTCGCGTATCCCCTCGTCCAGCCCCGGGGCGACGATCAGCAAGGTGCCGACGACCGCCTCTCCGGCCAGACCCGCCGGCGAGGCCAGCAAGTCGCCACCACCGTCGACGCGGCCCCGCTCCAGCCACAGCGTCCGGTCACCCCGCAGGATGCGGGTCTGCATCGCCAGCTGGCCATGGTCGAAGCGCTCGCCCGCGCCGGTGCGCCCGAAGCACAGCATTTCGGCCGCGATCAGGCGCGCACGTGGATCGAGCTCGATTTCCGTGCTCAACTCGCCCAGCGCACCGTCGAAGACGATGCTCTCCTGCGGCAGCCATTCGCACACCGCCTCGGCCTCCACCCGCAGGCATTGCCGCAGTGCGGCTCGCCGGCCGTCGCTGCGATACCACTTGCCGGCGCCAGGCGTGGTCAGCAACGCATGCGCCCCGTCGCCAACCGCGACGTCCACCCGCAGCGTATCGCCACCGACAATGCCCGCAGGCGGATGCAGCACAATCGCGTGACAACAGCCCTCGCCTTCCGGGTACAACGGCTTTTGCACCCGCAAGGGTCCGATGTGGCGGTTATGCACCAAAGAAGTGCGCTCGCCGCGGCGCGCGAAACGCAGTTCCAGTTCGGCGTGCCAGCCTCGAGGCTTGTCCTGCGGGTTCTCCCGGTCTGGGTGCAGAAGGGGATCGGAAGCGGGTGCGTTCATGCGGCGGCTCCAAGCGATTTTCGTGCCAAGCGGAGCGTCTGCCGCGCAGGCGGGGCTCTCCGTCGTGCGCCCACTCAATCGCCCGAACCCGCCGCGCGCTCGCGCAGCACCCGCGACCAATCCACGCGCACACCATCGACGGCGCTGCTGTCGAGCGTTCCGACCAGCTCGGAGATCGCCGGGCGACCATAGGCTCGGCTGGCAATCGCTTCGTCCGCAATCGTGTACACCATCACCGTTCGATCCCCGGGGTGAACCAGCCAGCATTCGCGCACGCCGGCGCGCTCATAGGCGGCCAGCTTGCGCGTCTGGTCGTGGGCGGCGGTGGACGGCGACAGCACTTCGATGACCCAGTCCGGCGCGCCACGGCAGCCACGCTCGTCGATCTTGCCCGGGTCGCAGACCACGGTCAGGTCGGGTTGCACCACGGTGTCGATCGCTTCGTCCTCCTCGTCGGCACGCGGCAAACGTACGTCAAAGGGGGCGATGAACACTTCGCAATCACGGTCTTCCAGCGCATCGGCGATCTGGCGAAACAACTCACCCACCAGACGCTGATGCGTGGCCGTTGGCGCCGGCGCCATCAGATAGGCCTCGCCATCGATCAGTTCGTAGCGCACGTCCTCGGGCCAGTGCAGGTAGTCGCCATAGGTGTGATGGCGGCTGTCGCGCAGCGGTAAACCCATGAAAAACCTCCATTGGTCGGCAATCATCCTGATAACCGCAGCATAGCAGCGATGGCGCCGAAGGTGCGTGCCCGGACAATGCACCGCCGGCGCGGCAACGGCGGCCCGCCTTCGCGCACCTCGGCGCTGCAGATCGGCACCCCGCGCAGAACGCCCTGCCCTCGCGCGCAAACGAATCAAGCATCCGGCCCGGTTGTGACCAGCAAACCCGCACGGGTCCACGCCAGCCGAATTACCGTTATGATCAGGCCATTCCCGACGCACCGGCGCCATCAGCACCTCGTCATGCGGGGCACGCCGACCGCGCGGCAGCAGCGGAGGGGCCCAAGAATAGGAGTATCACGTTTGGACAGCTGGATCATCCTGGTGCTGCTCGCCCTGCCTCTCGGCTGGGCCGTGTTTGCCTTCAACGGCCTGGTACGCCATCGCAATCTGATGCGCAACGCCTGGGCCGATATCGACGTACAGCTAAGCCGCCGCCACGATCTGGTGCCGCAGCTGGTGAGCGCCGTCAAGGCCTATGCCGCGCATGAAAAGGCCGTGCTTGACAGCGTCACCGAACTGCGCGCGCAAGCCTTGCAACAGCAGCGGCCACCACGCTTATTCGAGGTCGAGACCGCACTGGAGAACGCGCTCGGGCGTATCTTCGCCCTGCAGGAAGCCTATCCGGACCTGAAGGCGAGCGAGAATTTTCTGAAGCTGCAAGGCCAGCTGGTCGACATCGAGGATCACCTGCAATACGCGCGGCGCTTTTACAATGGCGCGGTACGCGACCATAACGACGCCGTGCTGATGTTTCCGACCAGCCTCGTCGCGCGCGTCTTCGGCTTTCGGGCAGGCGAGTTCTATCAGGCCGAAGACGGCGCCCGCGCCGCGCCACGAATGGAGAGCTGAGCATGACGCCTCACGTTCACGTCGCCGTACGTACCTTCCTTCAAGCCGTCCGCCTTGATCACCGCGCGGCACCCGCTGCGGCATTCAACCCCAGACTCGGTACCCTCCTCCGCGCTGCCGCCTTCGTCGCCGCCCTCATCGTCTCCGCGCTGCTGCTGGTGGCGCCCGCCACCGCCGCCGAACGCATCACCGCCTACGACATCGAGATCGAGGTGCACGCCGACGGCAGCCTCGATGTGGTCGAACACATTACCGTCCATGCCGCGGGTGGTCAGATCCGGCGTGGCATCTACCGCGACTTTCCGACGCGCTACCGGGACCGCTTCGGCAATCGTGTCGTGGTCGGCTTCGAGGTGCTCGGCGTGGAGCGCGATGGCCGCCCCGAACCGTGGTTTGCCGAGCGAATTGGCAACGGTGTGCGGATCAACACCGGTGGTGACGATTTTCTGCCCGATCTGCCCGCGAACTACCGATTCACCCTGCGTTACCGGACCACACGCCAGCTCGGTTTCTTCGACGAACACGACGAGTTGTACTGGAACGCGATCGGGACTGGTTGGGTGTTTCCGATCGAGGCCGCCACCGTGGTCGCCCGCCTGCCCGCCGCGGTCCCGCTGGAAAACATGGCGATCGAGGCCTACACCGGCCCACAGGGCGCGACCGGGCGCGACTATCGCGCCGAAGCCGAAGCGCCGGGCGTTGCGCGCTGGGAGCTGACGCGGACGCTGGCGCCCTACGAGGGCCTGACCATCGTGCTCGGCTTTCCCAAGGGACTGGTGGCCGAGCCGAGGGGCGCGCAGCGGCTGATCTGGCTGCTCCGGGACAACGTCGGTGTGCTCGTCGCCGGCGCCGGCCTGCTCCTGTTGCTGGTGTTCACCATCTGGCGCTGGCGCCGGGTCGGGCGCGACCCGCAGGCCGGCACCCGCATCGCCCGCTACACGCCGCCCGAGGGCTACTCGCCCGGCGAATTGCGCTACTTGCTGCGTGGCAAGAGTGACATGCGCTGCGTGACCAGCGACCTGCTCACGCTGGCGGTGGCCGACCACATCCGCCTCGAGCGCGAACCCCGAAAACTGTTCAGCGACAAGTGGCGCATCTACCGTGGCCCACGCGCCGCGGAGCCTCCGGAGCATCCTTCTGCGCGCACCCTGCTGCACGCGCTACTGCCGCCCGGAACCGCCCAGCTCGAACTCAACAGGCGCAACACGACGGTTTTGCAGGGCGCCGTGCAAAAACATCGGCGTGCGCTCGACGAGCGCATGCATGGCAAGTACTTCAAGCGCAACGCCGGCTCAACCGCAATCGCGTTCGCGATCACGATCGCAACGGGTTTTTTCGCCGTGGTACTGTCGCAAGACACCGCTGGTTTCGGCCTCACGTTTGCGCTGTTCGCGCTGATGATGCTGATTTCGGTCGTGTTCGGCAAACTGGTCAAGGCCCCGACCGATGAAGGGCGACGCCTGCTCGACGCGATCGAAGGCTTGAAGCTCTACCTGCGCGTGGCCGAGCGCGACGAGCTCAAGCGTCTGGAGCACGCGCCCGCCCCCACGCTCGACGCGCTACGCTACCAGCAATTGCTGCCGTACGCGATCGCCTTCGACGTCGAACAAGCCTGGACGCGCAAGTTCACGCTCGCCGTCGGCGCCGCCGCAGCCGCCGCGGCCAGCAGTCAGTTCGGCTGGTACCAGGGTGGCCGGACAAGGGATCTGGGCGGATTCGGCAAGGCCGTGAGCAAGGGCTTGAACGCATCGCTGGCATCGGCGTCGACACCGTCGTCGAGCGGATCGCCCGGCAGTTCCTCCGGCGGCGGCGGTAGGGGTTCATCCGGTGGCGGGGGAGGTGGAGGCGGCGGGGGCGGACGCTGAAACCGGTTTGTGCAGCAACGCCACGTTGCGGCACGGAATCTCGCAGTGCCAGCCGTGGAGGTGCGCAAGCCACTCGAAGGTCGCCTGGCGGTAGAACACCACATGGGTCGGATCACGCCGGTAGTGCCAGTTGGCAAAGCAGTTGTCGTCAGTCTGGAAGCAGGTCATCACCGCGAGCACACCCCCCGGCGCGAGCATGCGGCCGAGCCGGGCGAATTCCGTCGCCGGACGGTGGAAATGCTCAACGACTTCGGTGCAGGTGATGAAATCGTAGCGCCGTTCGAGCACCTCGGGGAGGTCGAAATAGAACGGGTCATAGACCACGACGTCGTGCCCGGCCTCGCGCAACATCGACGCCAGCGCCGGGCCCGGCCCACAGCCGTAGTCGAGCCCGCGGCGCGCAGGCGCCAGGCGCGCGAGCAGCGGTACGGAGAGTCGCTGCAGGAATCGCCGGTAGCCCGGATCGCCCGGTGCATTGCGGTGGAGTTCGTATTCACGCCGCTCGCTTTCGATCCCGGGCAGCTGCGCCGGATCGAGAAAGGTCGCCTCGCAGACCGGACAGCGCCAGTAGTCCCGCCCGTCGATGTGCGCAAAGGCGGTTGGCCCGGTCGCACCGCACACCGGGCACGCGCCGTTGGTCCGCGCCATTCAGATCACTCCGGTTTCGCGCCCGGCCATGCAGTCCGCGCAGAGCACGACCGCCGGATCGCGCTGCAATCGTTGTTCGTCCAGCCTCATCACCCCCTCCATGCACTCGCGTCTGCGTCGCGTGAAGCCGCAACGTCATCGTGGCGCGCTTGTTGCAGCGCAACAAATCGAGTATAGTCGCCCCCCTTCAGCCCCTGCCCACGCAGCATCGAACGACGCGGCGGGCACGCTCCGGCTTGCCGCCGAAATAACCCGCACGCAATCTCCGACGCCCCGGAATCAGTCCATTGTAAGCCACTGCCTGCCTTCAACCCCGTTCATCCAGCCTGCTCCGTACCACTCGGCGGCCAGGTCCGTGCACCTTCCCGACCGCCGAACCACGGCAGCGTCGGCGGTCGATGACGAAGCAGGCCCGAAAACTCGCTTTTCGTGAATCAACGATTTCGCCCACGCAGCTAAATCGATACAAGGACTCCAGCATGTCTCCAAGCAAACTGCGCCAGGACTGGCTATCCAATGTCCGCGGCGATGCCATTGCCGGTCTGGTGGTGGCGCTGGCGCTGATCCCCGAAGCCATCGCGTTCTCCATCATCGCGGGCGTCGATCCCAAGGTCGGTCTCTATGCCTCGTTCAGCATGGCGGTGGTGATCGCCTTTGCCGGAGGCCGTCCGGGCATGATCTCGGCCGCCACGGGTGCCATGGCGCTGGTCATGGTCACGCTGGTACGCGATCACGGCCTCGAATACCTGCTCGCCGCCACCGTGCTCACCGGCATTCTGCAAATCGTTGCCGGCATGCTCAAACTCGGTGTGCTGATGCGCTTCATCTCGCGCTCGGTGGTCACCGGCTTCGTCAATGCGCTGGCGATCCTGATCTTTCTTGCCCAGCTTCCCGAGCTGATCAACGTCGGCTGGGTGGTCTACGCGATGGTGGCCGGCGGGCTGGCGATCATCTACCTGCTGCCCTACCTGACGCGCGCCGTACCCTCGCCGCTGATCTGCATCGTCGGCCTGACGGTGCTCGCGGTCTGGCTGGATCTGGACGTGCGCACCGTCAGCGACATGGGCGAACTCCCCGACAGCCTGCCGGTGTTCCTGATCCCGGACATCCCGCTCAACCTCGAGACGCTGATGATCATCCTGCCGTATTCGCTGACGCTGACCGTGGTCGGCCTGCTCGAATCGCTGATGACCGCCACCATCGTCGACGACCTGACCGACACCAGGAGCGACAAGAACCGTGAGTGCGTGGGCCAGGGCACAGCCAACATCGCCACCGGCTTTCTCGGCGGCATGGCTGGCTGCGCGATGATCGGCCAGTCGGTGATCAACATCAAATCCGGCGGACGCGGACGGCTGTCCACTTTTCTGGCCGGTTTCTATCTGCTGATCATGGTGGTGTTTCTCGGTGATCTGGTCGGGCAGATTCCGATGGCCGCACTGGTCGCGGTGATGATCATGGTGTCGATCGGCACCTTCAACTGGGGCTCGATCCGCAACCTGCGGGAGCATCCGGCCAGCTCGAGCGTCGTCATGCTCGCCACGGTGGCGGTCACGGTCGCGACCCACGACCTCGCCAAGGGCGTGCTGGCCGGTGTGCTGCTGTCGGGCATCTTCTTCGCCAGCAAGGTCGGCCGCATCCTGCACGTCGGCTCGATCGCCACCGACGAGGGCCGTACCCGCCACTACTCGGTGGTGGGTCAGGTGTTCTTCGCCTCGGCGGAAGCCTTCATCAATCGCTTCGACTTCAAGGAAGTGATCGACAAGGTCGTCATCGACGTTTCACGCGCGCATTTCTGGGATATCTCGGCGGTGGCCGCGCTCGACAGCGTCGTCATCAAGTTTCGCCGCGAAGGCACGGAAGTCGAGATCCTCGGCCTCAACGAAGCGAGCGCGACCCTGGTCGATCGCTTTGCCGTACATGACAAGCCGGATGCCGTCGAGCGTCTGATGGGCCACTGACGGAGAGACCGAACATGAAGAAGATCATCGCCTGCGTGGACGGCACGCCCGCCTCCACCGCCGTCACCGCGCACGCCGCCTGGGCCGCGCTGGCCCTCGGTGCGCCGCTGGAGTTCCTGCACGCGCTGGACCGCCACCCGGAAACCGCCGAAGGCGGCGACTATTCGGGCAACCTGGTGGCCGACTCGCACGAACAGCTGCTGCAGCAATTGTCCGAACGCGACACCACCCGCAGCCGCATCGCGCGCGAGCGCGGTCGCGAGCTGCTCGAGGCGGTCAAGGCAGAGGCGCGCGCGCTGGGCGTCGCCGAACCCGACGGGCGCCTGCGTCACGGCAGCCTGATCGAGAACCTGACCGAAATGGCCGACGACATCGAGATGGTGGTCACCGGCCAGCGCCACCATACCGACGTCAAGGGCAAGCTGCACCTGGACCACACCCTCGAAGGCGTGATCCGCGGGTTGAAGTGCCCGGTCCTGGCAACGCTGGAGAATTTTCACCAGCCGGAAAGCTTCATGATCGCCTTTGACGGCAGCGCCTCCGGACGCCGTCATGTGGAGCGCATCGCCCGCCACCCGCTGGTCAAGGGCCTGCGCTGCCACGTGGTGATCGCCTGCGAAGAGAACGACCCGCTGGCTGACAACCTGCTGAAGTGGGCACGGGAAACCCTGGAAGCGGCGGAGATCCCCACCGAAACCGCGGCGCTCGAGGGCGAGCCAACCGACACCTTGCCGCGCTACGCGCGCGACAAGGGCGTCGACCTGATGGTGACCGGTGCCTTCGGACACTCGGCACTGCGCCAGCTCATCTTCGGCAGCACCACGACCACGCTGCTGCGTACCAGCCCGGTGCCGGTGCTGGTGTTGCGCTGATCAACCCGCCCGCCGGTGCTCCACCGGCGAGGCCAGCACGACCCGATCGCGCCCGCGCTCCTTGGCCAGATACAGCGCGGCATCGGCACTGGCGATGAGCTCGGTGCGGGTCGTGCCGTGCTCGGGGCTGGCGGCGACCCCGATGCTGACGGTGATGGGCTCGATGCCGAACTCGTCGTCCCACGCCACCGCCGACAGCGCACGCCGGATTCGCGTGGTCAGCGCCTGCATGCGGTCGACGCGCATGCCGGGGCAGGCGATCACGAACTCCTCACCGCCCCAGCGAAACGCGAGATCACATTTGCGCACCTCGGCGGCGATCACCTGGGCGGCACGGCGCAGCACGCGATCGCCCATCAGGTGCCCATGGACGTCGTTGATGGTCTTGAAGTGGTCGAGATCGCAAAAGCACAGCGCAAACGGCAACTCGGCACGCATCGCGAGCGCGAGCTGGGTATCGATGAACTCTTCACCGGTGCGGCGGTTGGGCAGGCCGGTGAGCACGTCGTGCGAGGCCAGCTCGAACAGCTGCAGTTCGAGCGTCTTGCGGTCGCTGATGTCCTGCACCATGCCGACCACGCGCACCGGATTGCCGTCGGCATCGCGCTCGCAGACCTTGCCGCGGTCATGCACCCACAGATAGTGTCCATTGCGGTTGCGCAAGCGGTACTCGACCTCGTAGCGTCCGAGGCGTCCCTCGAGATGGTCGTACAGAATACGCTCGACCAGCGGCGCATCCTCGGGGTGGATGTTGTCCTTCCAGGTCGCCAGCACGGGGGGCATCTCGTCCGGACCGTAGCCAAGCATGCGCTTGAGCGGGGGGCTGAAATACACCTTGCTGGTGGCGATCTCCCAATCCCACAAGCCGTCAACCGCCTCGTTGAGCGCGAGCGCGAGCTGGCTGGCGCGGTCGCGCACCCCTGCGTCGAGCGCAATGCGGCGCGTGACGTCACGGGCGACGGACAGAAAATACTCGCGGCCGGCAAGCTCGAAACACGTGGTCACGACTTCCACCGCCACCTCATGGCCGTCGCGATGGCGGTGGCGGCCAATGAAAGTGTAGGAGGGATTGGCGCGAATCACCGCCGCGATGTCCGCCCACTGCGGCGCGCCGACCACGTCCATCTGCAGGCTGAGCACGGAGTGGTCCAGCACCTCTTCGCGCGTCAGTCCCAGGCTGGCCCAGGCCGCGCGGTTGCCCCAGAGAATGCGCGAAGACTCGGGGTCGATCAGGTAGACCGCGTCGGGCAACTGGTCGAAAAGCTGCTCGGCGATCGGCAGTTCGGCGACCGGCGGTGCGGTGTCGGGGCGTGCAACCACCCCGGAGTGGGTGTTCATGGCGTAATCGATCCGGCTGTGCGCCGAAAGGACAACCCCAGGGGTCGTGTACGGCGCGAGTCATGCAGCGAGAATAAGCGCCTATTTTTGCTGGATTTTTCGGCAAAGGCAATGGGATCGATATACGTTTGACGCAAATTCACGCGGCACGTCACCGAAGCGCCCAGTTCCCCGCGGATCACACTGCCAGTTCCTCCCGCACGCCATCGGCGTCCATGTCCTCGCCAGCGCCACGCATGACGATCTCGCCGCGCTCCATCAACAAGTAGTAGTCGGACAGGTCACGCGCGAAATCGTAATACTGCTCGACCAGCAGGATGGCCATCTCGCCGGTTTCGGCCAGTTGCCGGATGGCGCTGCCGATGTCCTTGATGATCGACGGCTGGATGCCTTCGGTCGGCTCGTCGAGGATCAGCAGCCGGGGGCCGAATGCAAGCGCGCGGCCGATGGCCAGCTGCTGCTGCTGACCACCGGAGAGGTCGCCGCCGCGCCGCCGCATCATCTGCCGCAGCACCGGAAACATCTCGAAGATGCGGGGCGGAATCGGTGTGCCCCCAGGGCAGGTCGCCAGCCCCATCAGCAGATTCTCCTCGACCGTCAGACGCGGAAAGATCTCCCGCCCCTGCGGCACGTAGCCCATGCCTGCACGCACGCGGTTGTACGACGTCGCACGGGTGAGGTCCCGCCCCTCGAACGTAATCGATCCGCTGGCCACTGGCACCAGACCCATCAGCGACTTCAGCAGGGTCGTCTTGCCGACCCCGTTGCGCCCGAGCAGCGTGGTCACCTTGCCGACCGGCACCTCGAACGACAGCCCGCGCAGGATGTGGCTGCCGCCGTAGTATTGATGAATGTTGTCGACCTTGAGCATGATGATTCCATTCGAATGTTGAGTGCGTCAGCGACCGAGGTAGACCTCGATCACGCGCGGGTCTTCCTGTACATGGGCGAGACTGCCCTCGGCGAGCACCGAACCCTCGTGCAACACCGTGACCTTGCCGCCGAGCGCCTCGACGAAGCTCATGTCGTGCTCGACGACGACCAGTGAATGACTCCCCGCGAGGCTGACGAACAGCTCGGCGGTGCGCTCGGTTTCCTCGTCGGTCATGCCCGCCACCGGCTCATCGAGCAACAGCAGGCGTGGCTCCTGCATCAGCAGCATGCCGATTTCCAGCCATTGCTTCTGTCCGTGCGACAGCAGGCCGGCCGGCCGGTCGGCGTGATCGGACAAACGGATACGGCGCAGAACGGTGGCGATGCGGTCGCGCTGCGCATCGTCGAGCGAGGCGAACAGGGCGCGCCGCACGCGCTTGTCGGCCTTCATCGCGAGCTCGAGGTTCTCGAACGCCGAGAGCTGCTCGAACACCGTCGGCTTCTGGAACTTGCGGCCGATGCCAGCGTGGGCGATCGCGGGCTCGGTCATGCGTGTCAGGTCCAGCGTCTGGCCGAAGAAGGCCTTGCCCTTGTCCGGTCGCGTCTTGCCGGTGATGACGTCCATCATCGTCGTCTTGCCCGCACCATTGGGGCCGATGATGCAGCGCAACTCGCCCGCATCGACCGCCAGCGACAGCTTGTTCAAGGCCTTGAAGCCGTCGAAGCTCACCGAGATGTCCTCGAGATAGAGGATGACGTTGTGCGACAGGTCGAGCGCGCCCGGCACGACCACGTGAGACGACGGTGCGTCGCGATGCCCCGGGGCCTGTACACCGTCGACGGCCGCCGGACGATCAATGGTTTCGGTACTCATGCGCCCGCTCCCTTGGTTGCCTTGTCTGCAAACGCGCGGACAATGGTCGCCTCGTTCCGCTCCGGATCGTCCGCTTCGTTGGAACGCCCGGGGCCGCGCGGGACGGTAGCTGTGTCATGCACTCCCACCGCCCCGGACACTTCATCGCCCCCGGATACAGAGGCGGCCGAGGACGCAACCGTCGTGGCATCCCCCGTGCCCCCGGCCGGTATTCCCGCCGCCTGCCCGACCGGCGCCTGGGGCGCACCCGCTCCCACGCCATCCCGGCCGTCCTCCATCGTCCGCCCATCCCGGTTGCCCCGACGCAGCCGGATGGCGATGGAGCGCACCACACCGACGATGCCGTTGGGCATGAACAGCGTCACCGCGATGAACAGGAAACCGAGCACGAACGGCCAGTAGTCGGGCAACGCGACGGTGAACCAGGTCTTGGCCAGATTGACCGCGCCGGCACCGATGACCGCACCGATCAGCGTGCCGCGCCCGCCAACCGCGACCCACACCGCGATCTCGATCGAATTGGCGGGGCTCATCTCGGACGGATTGATGATGCCCACCTGCGGCACGTACAAGGCGCCAGCGAGTCCGCACAGCATGGCCGACATTGTCCAGATGAACAACTTGTAGTGCAGCGGGTTGTAGCCGATGAACATCACCCGGCTCTCGGCGTCGCGGATCGCTGCCAGCACCCGCCCGAAGCGCGAGGTCACCAGATAGCGGCCAAGCACCAGGCACAGCATCAGCAAGCCCGCCGACAGCGCGAACAGCACGACCCGGGTCTCCGGCGCGGTGATCGCGTAGCCGAGGATGCGCCGGAAATCGGTGAACCCGTCGTTTCCGCCAAAACCGGTTTCGTTGCGGAAGAACAGCAGCATCGCGGCGAAGGTCAGCGCCTGGGTGATGATCGAGAAATACACCCCCTTGATCCGCGAGCGGAAGGCGAACCAGCCGAACACGAAGGCCACCGCGCCGGGCAGGGCCATCGCGAGGAACACCGCCCAGATGAACGAGCTGGAGCCGAACCAGTACCACGGCAGCTCGGTCCAGCCGAGAAACACCATGAAGTCGGGAATCTCGGCGCCGTAGTTGCCGTCGCGCCCGATCTGACGCATCAGGTACATCCCGAAGGCGTAGCCGCCGAGGGCGAAGAACAGGCCGTGCCCCAGCGACAGAATCCCGGTGTAACCCCAGATCAGGTCCATCGCCACGGCCACGACCATGAAGCACAGGATCTTGCCCAGCAGCGTGATCCAGTACGAAGACAGGTACAACGCGTGGTCCGACGGCAACGCCAGGTGGGCGACCGGCACCCACACCCAGGCGAACAGCGCGAACAGGGTCAGCGCCATCCAGCCCGCGCGCGGCATGCTGCGGAGAAAGCGAATGGTGAAAGGTGTGCGCATATCGAACTCTCCCGGCCTCAGTCGACCGCCCGGCCCTTGAGGGCAAAGATGCCCTGCGGACGCTTCTGAATGAACATGATGATGAAGACCAGCACCAGGATCTTGGCGATGACCGCGCCACTCCAGCCCTCGAGCAGCTTGGAGAAGATGCCCAACCCGAACGCGGCCCACACCGCACCGGCCAGCTGACCGACGCCACCGAGCACGACGACCATGAACGAATCGACGATGTAGCCCTGCCCCATCGCCGGGCCGACGTTGGCGATCTGCGACAGCGCCAGTCCGCCCAGGCCGGCCACGCCGGCACCGATGGCGAAGGCCAGCGTATCGACGCGCGCCGTGGGCACGCCCACGCAGCCGGCCATCGGACGGTTCTGGGTCACCGCGCGGACGAACATCCCCAGCCGCGTGCGCTGCATCATCAGCCAGATCAGGACCAGCACGAATACCGAGAAGCCGAGGATGATGATGCGGTTCCACGGCAGCGACAGGCCCGCCATGACCTCGACGCTGCCCGACATCCACGACGGATTGGTCAGCTCCAGGTTCTGCGGCCCGAAGCTCACGCGCGCGGCCTGGATCAGGATCAGCGAGATGCCCCAGGTCGCCAGCAGCGACTCGAGGGGACGACCGTACAGATAGCGCAGTACGCTGCGCTCCATGATCACGCCGACGATGGCGGCGACCAGAAAGGCGACCGGAATCGCGGCCACCACGTACCAGTCGAAGAATTCGGGAAAGTGCGTGCGAAACAGGCCCTGCACGACGAACGTGGCGTAGGCGCCGACCATCAGCAGCTCGCCATGCGCCATGTTGATCACCCCCATCACGCCGAAGGTGATGGCCAGCCCCAGGGCGGCGAGCAACAGGATCGAACCCAGCGACAGGCCGGAGAACACCATGCCGACGGTGTCGGCGAGGGCGACGCGGCGCTCGATCTGGCGAATCGAATCGGCAGCGGCGTCGCGTACCGCGAGGTCGGCCTCGATCCAGCTGCCATCGTCGGCGCGGCTGACGAACGGCCGCAGCAAGGTAATCACCGCCGGATCGGCCGAGGCGCCGAGCATGCTGACCGCCAGCACGCGGCGCGCGGGGTCGTCCGAGGCCAGATACACGCGGGCGGCCGCCTGCAGCACCAGCTCGCGAATCGCATCGACCGGTTCGTCCTCGATGACCCGCTCGAACAGCGGCAGCAAGGCTTCCGAGGCATTGTTGACCAGGGTGCGGGCGGCGGCGAGGCGCTCGGCATCCTCCCCGGCTTCGAGCAGAATGCCCGCGCGCGCGGTCGCCACGGCGCGCCGCAGGCGGTTGTTCAGACGCAGGATGGACACTTCGCCTGGACCGGCGGCTAGCACCTCGCCGCTGCCCACGGCAAGCACGGCACCGTCACGCACGATCACCGCGCGCCCGTCGAGGGTACCAAAGCGCCCGCCCTCGATCGCCGCAACCACCTCGCGCGCGGCCTCGCCGCCAGTGGCGAGCGCCTCGATGGCCGCGACCCGGGTCGAGAAGTCGCTCGATCCGAGGGCCTCCACTACGGCCGGATCCACCGCCGGGCCGACACCCGGATCGAGCTCGGCGCGCGCAGTCCCGACCGCGAGCACGGCGAGCAGCAACACGTGAAAGAATGTACGTAACATGGTTTTCGTTCCCGCGGAAAACTGGGGGGGCCACAGCCCCCCGCATCGCGCCCGGGGGCGCGTTCAGCAAAACACCGGGAGGCCCCGGGTTTTCTTGCCCCGCCGTGGCGGGGCGGAAACGGCTTTCGCCGTTTCCAGGAGGCGATCAGAGCCCTTGCTTGTCTTCGTTGCCTTCGATGAACGGGCTCCACGGCTGGGCGCGGATCGGCTCTTCGGTCTGCCACACCACGTCGAACTGGCCGTCGTCGCGCACCTCACCGATCAGCACCGGCTTGTGCAGGTGATGATTGGTCTCGTCCATCTTCAGCGTGAAGCCCGACGGCGCCTCGAAGGTCTGGCCCCCCATCGCGTCGATGACCGCATCGACGTCGGTGGTGCCGGCCTGCTCGACCGCCTGCTTCCACATGTGGATGCCGACGTAGGTGGCTTCCATCGGGTCGTTGGTGACGACGGTGTCCGCGTTGGGCACGTTGTTGCGCTTGGCCCAGTCGCGATACTTGGTGACGAACTCGGTGTTCTTCGGGTTCTCGACCGACATGAAGTAGTTCCACGCCGCGAGGTGGCCGACCAGCGGCTTGGTGTCGACGCCGCGCAGTTCCTCTTCACCCACCGAGAAGGCGACCACCGGCACATCGGTGGCGGACAGGCCGGCATTGCCGAGTTCGCGGTAGAACGGCACGTTGGAGTCGCCATTGATGGTCGAGATCACCGCGGTCTTGCCTCCGGCCGAGAAGCGGCGGATGTTGGCGACGATGGTCTGGTAATCGCTGTGACCGAACGGGGTATACACTTCCTCGATGTCGGAATCGGCCACGCCCTTGCTCTTCAGGAAGGCGCGCAGGATGCGGTTGGTGGTGCGCGGATAGACGTAGTCGGTGCCGAGCAGGTAGAAGCGCTTGGCGCCGCCGCCTTCCTCGCTCATCAGGTATTCGACGGCCGGAATCGCCTGCTGGTTGGGCGCCGCGCCGGTATAGAACACGTTGCGTTCCAGCTCTTCGCCCTCGTACTGCACCGGATAGAAGAGCAGGCCGTTGAGCTCGCTGAACACGGGCAGCACCGATTTGCGGCTCACCGACGTCCAGCAGCCGAACACCACGGCGACCTGGTCCTGGGTCAGCAGCTGGCGGGCGCGCTCGGCGAACAGCGGCCAGTCGGAAGCCGGATCGACGACGACCGGCTCGATCTGCTTGCCCAGCACGCCGCCGTTGGCGTTGATCTCCTCGATAGTCATCAGCGCGACGTTGCGCAGCGCGGTCTCGGAGATCGCCATCGTGCCCGACAGCGAATGCAGGATGCCGACCTTGATGGTGTCGGACGCATGGGCGACGAAGGGCATTCCGATGGCGGCGATGGAAGCGGAAAGGGCCAGGGCCTTGATGAAGGTGCGACGGTTTTGCATGACGGGTTCCTCTTGTGCGGTGGCGTGATCAAAACTTCTCGAACTTTTCGGGCTTGAAGCCAGCATTGCTGCGGCGCGATATCAGAGTAGGCCCGCACCGCTACGTGGCAAATACGCAAGATTGCGTAGCCCCGGCGTGAAAGGCTTTCAGTTTCACCGCGTGGGCCAGTGAAACGGCGCGCCGCATCCGGGCAAACGCCGACCCAACACCGATCCGCCAACCCGCCCCGTGAGGTTGCCTGCACCGGTCCGATCGCTCAGAATGGAGCATTGCAACAAGGAGAGCCGTCATGGGTGAAGCACTGGCCAACGCACCGCTCGACCGCGAGGCCTATCTGCGCTGGGAGACGGAGCAAACCGAGAAGCACGAATACGTTGCGGGCGAGGTCTTCGCGATGGTCGGCGGGCGCCGCACCCACGTGCTCGCCGCGGGCAATCTGTACGCGCTGCTGCGTGCGCACCTGAAACCGACCCGCTGCCAGACCTTCATCTCCGACATGAAGCTGTTCGTCGCCGCTGCCGACAGTTATTTCTACCCCGACGTGATGGTCAGTTGCGACGAACGCGACCGCCGCGCCGATCTCGCCATCGAACACCCGAGCCTGATCGTGGAGGTGTTGTCCGACAGCACCGCCGCCTACGATCGCGGCACCAAGTTCGCCGCCTACCGCAAGCTCGACAGCCTCGCCGAGTACCTGCTGGTGGACATCGACGCCCGCCGGCTCGAACTGTACCGGCGCGAAGCCGACCACTGGCTGCTGTTCGCGACCGACGAAGCGCGCGACACCCTGACCCTCGACAGCGTAGGCCTGACGCTGTCGGTGGCCGCCGCGTTCGAGGATCTTGACGACGCCTCCTGAATCGCCCCGGCCACCGTACCGCCCGCCACACTCGACAGGACGACGGTGAAATGCGGGAATCACCGCAACGGCCTTCCGTGCTCTCCCGCAGTTCCGCCCCCTGCCCCCAACCGCCTCGACAGGAAACCCGACATGCTCGCCCACCCTTATCTGCTCTTTCTCGGTGACGCCCCCGACCCGCTCGCGGCCAAGGTCGCGCAAGGCATTCGCGACTGGCGACCGGACGCCGCCATCGGCCAGTTGCGCATGTCCGGCTGCAAGGCCGACATGAAACTGCCGGACATGAGCATCGCCGAAGCCGTCGCCGCGGGCGCCAGGACCCTTGTGGTCGGCGTCGCCAACCGGGGTGGCGTGATCTCGCCGGAATGGATCGCGGTGCTGCGTGAGGCGCTCGCCGCCGGCATGGACCTCGCCTCCGGCCTGCACAACCTGTTGCGCGACGAGCCGGAACTGGTGGATGCCGCCCGTCAGCATGGCCGCACCCTTCACGACGTGCGCATTCCGTCGGTCCGATATCCGATCGCCAATGGCAAGCGACGCAGCGGCAAGCGTTGCCTCGCGGTCGGCACCGACTGCTCCGTCGGCAAGATGTACACCGCGATCGCAATGGAACGTGCGATGCACGCGCGCGGCATGAAGGCCACCTTTCGCGCCACCGGCCAGACCGGTATCCTGATCACCGGCGACGGCGTGCCGCTGGACGCGGTCATCGCCGACTTCATGGCCGGCTCGATCGAGTGGTTGACTCCAGACAACGACGCCGACCACTGGGATCTCATCGAAGGCCAGGGCAGCCTGTTCCATGCCTCGTATTCGGGGGTCACCCTCGCGCTGATCCACGGAGGCCAGCCCGACGCGCTGATCCTGTGCCACGAGCCGACGCGGCCGCACATGCGCGGCCTGCCCGACTACGCGCTGCCCTCGCTCGAAGACCTCGCCGAGGTGTCACTTCGCCTGGCCCGCGTGGTCAACCCCGACTGCGTCATCAGCGGCATCTCGATCAACACCGCCGCCATGGACGAAGACGCCGCGCGCGCGTATCTCGCCGAAACCGAGCAACGCATGGGCCTGCCCACCGTCGATCCGTTCCGGCTCGGCGCCGACCGCCTCGTGGATGCCTTGCCGTGATTCACCTCGACCTCACCCGCGATCGCTTTCCGTTCCGCGACGTCTTCACCATCTCGCGCGGCACGCGCACCGAGCAGGCGGTGGTCGCCGCTCACCTCAACGACGGTTTCCACTCCGGACACGGTGAGTGCACGCCCTATGCGCGCTACGACGAGTCGGTCGACGGCGTCGCCGCCGACATCGAAGCCCTGCGCGACTGGCTTGCCGATGGCGAAGATCCCGACTCGCTGCGCGCCGCCCTGCAGCAGCGCATGCCGCCCGGGGCGGCGCGCAACGCAGTGGATTGCGCGCTGTGGGATCTCGCCGCCAAGCGCAGCGGACACCCGGTATGGGCGCTCGCAGGACTGGACGCGCCCGGCCCCGAGCTCACCGCCTACACGATCTCGCTCGCCGACCCGGCGACGATGCGCAACAAGGCCGCCGCCAACGCCGGACGCCCGCTGCTCAAGATCAAGCTCGGCGGCGAAGGCGACATGGCACGGCTCGAGGCCGTGCGTGCCGGCGCTCCTGGATCGCGCATCATCGTCGACGCCAACGAAGGCTGGACGGCGGACGAATACGCCGCCCTGGCCCCGGCGCTACTGCGCCTCGGCGTCGAGATGGTCGAGCAACCGCTGCCGGCAGGTGCCGACGACGCGCTGGCCGACATGGCCCGTCCGCTACCGGTGTGCGCCGACGAGTCCTGCCACGATCGCGCTTCACTCCCCGGGCTGCGCGGCAAGTACGACATGATCAACATCAAGCTCGACAAGACCGGCGGGCTGACCGAGGCGCTGGCCCTGCGCGCGGCAGCACGCGCCGAGGGCTTCGCGATCATGGTCGGCTGCATGGTCGGCAGCTCGCTGGCGATGGCGCCGGCCGTGCTCGTCGCCCAGGGGGCGGCCATCACCGACCTCGACGGCCCACTGTTGCTCGGCGCCGACCGCGCTCCCCCCCTGCATTTCGACGAAGCGGGGGTGCACCCCGCCGATCCCGCCCTCTGGGGCTGAACCCAACCCGAGTACGCCACATGAACCCCACTCCCCGCACCGTCTTCGTCAATGGCGATTACGTCCCCGAGCAGCAGGCCCAGGTCTCGGTCTTCGATCGTGGCTTTCTGTTTGCCGACGGCGTATATGAAGTCACCTCGGTCATCGACGGCAAACTGGTCGACTTCCCCGGCCACTGCGCCCGCCTCGGACGCAGCCTGCGCGAGCTCGGCATCCCCGCGCCGTGCGACGACGCTGCACTGCTGGCCATGCACCACGAGCTGATCGCGCGCAACGGACTCAACGAAGGGCTGATCTACATGCAGGTCACCCGTGGCGCCGAAGACCGTGACTTCACCTGGTCGGACACGCTTGCCCCGACGCTGGTCGCCTTCACCCAGGCCAAGTCGCTGGTCAACAGCCCGCTGGCCGCACGTGGGGCAAAGGTCATCAGCGTGCCCGACCTGCGCTGGCAGCGTCGCGACATCAAGACCGTGCAACTGCTCTACCCTTCGCTGGCCAAGATGCAGGCACGCGCCGCCGGCAAGGACGACGCCTGGCTGGTCGAAGACGGCTACGTCACCGAGGGCACCTCGAACAACGCCTTCATCCTCACCCGCGACGGCGTGCTGGTCACGCGCAACCTGTCCAACGCCATCCTGCACGGCATCACCCGCGCCGCCGTCACGCGCCTGGCCGGCGAAGCCGGCCTGCGGTTCGAAGAGCGCCCGTTCACCGTGGAGGAGGTGCGCAAGGCCTCCGAAGCCTTCGTCACTGCCGCCACCAGCTTCGTCACCCCGGTCGTCGAGATCGACAACACCGCGATCGGCAACGGCGAGCCCGGCCCCGTCGCCACCCGGCTGCGCCAGCTCTACATCGACGAAGCCCGCCGCACCGCGATCTGACCAGACACCGTCACACCCCCTTTTCCTCTTTCCCTCTTCCCCTCCGACGCATGAATCCAGACCACGGCAGCACCGCCCATCAACGCAACTGGCGCCAGTCGCTGGGCGTCTATGCCCACCCCCGGGTGGTCGGGATGCTGTTTCTCGGCTTTTCGGCCGGCCTGCCGCTGTTGCTGGTAGGGGGCACCTTTACCGCCTGGCTGCGCGATCTGGGCATCGAGCTGGCGGCGATCGGCTTTCTGAGCTGGGTGGGGATGGCGCACAGCATCAAGATCTTCTGGGCGCCGGTGGTCGACCGCCTCGCCCTGCCCGGCCTGACCGCCGTGTTCGGCCGTCGCCGCTCATGGATGCTGCTGGCCCAGGCGGTGATTGCGATCAGCCTCGCCGGCATCGCGCTCACCGATCCGCGCGAGGCCCTGTGGCTGGTGGCACTGTGGGCGATTCTCGCCGCCTTCGGCTCGGCCACCCAGGACATTGCCGTGGACGCCTACCGCATCGAGGCCGTGTCGCGTGACCGCCAGGGGGCAATGGCGGCAAGCTACGTGTTCGGCTACCGCGTGGCGCTGCTCGCCGCCGGCGCCGGTGCGCTGCACATCGCCGCCTCCGCCGACTGGAGCATGGCCTACGGCGCAATGGCCGCCCTGATGGGCGTGGGCATGCTCACCACGCTGATCATCCGCGAGCCGGAAGTCGTCACCATCGACGCCCAGACCCGCCAGCTCGAACAGCGGGTCGTCGATTACCTCGACCGCACCCGCCACACCGGCTGGCAGCGCGACCTGATCGCCTGGTTCATCGGCGCCGTGGTGTGTCCCTTCGCCGACTTCATGAAGCGCTTCGGCCTGACCGCGATCGCGGTGCTGCTGTTCATCGGCACCTTTCGCATCAGCGACATCTTCATGGGGGTGATGGCCAACCCCTTCTACCTCGATCTCGGCTTCAGCAAGGGCGAGATCGCCAACATCGCCGCTGCCTTCGGACTGGCGATGACGCTCACCGGCGCGGCCATTGGCGGCCTGCTGGTGATGCGCTTCGGCATCATGCGCGTGCTGATCTTCAGCGCCTTTCTGGCGCCGCTGACCAATCTCACCTTTTCGTGGTTGTCGCTGCTCGGCCCGCAGACCTACGGTCTGATCATCGCCATCATGGCCGACAACATCAGCGGCGGCATCGCTGTGTCGGTGTTCATCGCCTATCTGTCGAGCCTGACCAATACCGCCTACACCGCCACCCAGTACGCGCTGTTCAGTTCCATCATGACCCTGCCGGGGCAGTTCTTCGCCGGCTTTACCGGCGTGCTGGTCGAGCAGATCGGCTGGTTCTGGTTCTTCGTCTCGTCGGCCCTGATCGGTCTCCCGGCCATCGTCCTCGCCTTTGTGCTGATGCGCATCGCCAACCCCGACCGGATCGCCCGCCCAGGACGGCCGGATCGCTCCGGGCCCGCCAGCGACGCCGACGAGCGTATCCCCACGGTTCCGGCCAGCGCTCAGCCGGCGATTTCGAAATCGACACCCTCGTAGCATTCAGCCAGCGGCAGCTCCACGCCCTCGCATTCGAACCGAATATCTGGTGACGCTGCGTCACAACGCAGTTTAAGTCGTCTCCAAAATCTGACAGCCCCCATGTCAGAATTATATAACCACGACACCCATATGGACTTATCGAAAGAAGGAAAGGGGATTTCAACGACCGTCGGCAGTGCTGCAAAAGGTCGCGCTGAGTCCCAGTGTCTTCTTTATGACTCCATATGATTCATCATCGCTGCACAAGGAGATTCACCATGGCGACGAAGTTGACTCTCATATCGAAGGGTATAGCCCTCACTAGCCTACTGGTTGTAGGCATAGTCATCTCGACGCCTGCTGTTGCCTGCCCAGACTGGAGACAGAACGGTGCGCGTCATGACTACACGTCAGACAGCCTCTACACTGCAAAATCGCACAGCGTTCGCGCAGGTGGTCATACTTCACTGACATCGTGCTCATCAGTACCAGGTATTGGCTGGCTAGGCACAGCTCCAGATTTCACAATCCGCCTCACCGAGAACAGCAAATCACGAGCAATCGAGTTCCGCGTCAATAGTAGCTGCGACGCGACACTGCTTATTAACGACCCTTCCGCCAACTGGCATTTCGACGACGACAGCAATGGTTCTCTCGACCCCAAGATTCGACTTCAAAACGCAGCCACTGGCTATTATGATGTTTGGGTTGGACGAGTAGGAGACGCAGGAACCTGCAGCGCCACGCTTCATATCGAAACCTTCTGACCCGAAAACGGGTTCTTCGTAAGCGTACGACGGGCCCACTTTCCCTTATCCCTGCGGGGCGTAGGTTTTCTTGATCGGCAGCAGTTCGTCGATGCGGCTGTTAGGCCAGACAGGTAGTTTCTCGAGCGTATCGGTCAGCCAGGCCATCGTCCTCGCCTTTGTACTGATGGGCACCTCGCCCCCCCGATTTCACCAAAATCAGCTTTATAGTCCATTGATTTTGGAGGATCCGGATTTTAAGAAATGAGGTTCTTCGAGGTGCCCTGATGCGCATCGCCAACCCCGACCGGATCGCCCGCCCGGGACGGCCGGAGCGCTCCGGACCCGTCAGCGGCGCCGACGAGCGTGCCCCCTCGGTTCCGGCCAGCGCTCAGCCGGCGATTTCGAAATCGACGTCCTCGTAGAATTCGGCCAGCGGCAGATCCAGCCCGACACTCTCGAGGCGCACCGTCGCCCCCGGCGCGGCCGGGTGCAGCACCCACAGACCCTCGGCATTGCGCCGGAACAGGTCGGCATGGATGCGATCCTGCTCGATCAGCAGATACTCCCGCAACTCGGGGATCTGCTGGTAGAGCTCGAACTTGCGACCACGATCCCAGGCCGCGGTGGACGGCGACAAGACCTCGACGACCAGACTGGGATGCGCTTTCGCCAGGCGCGCGGAATCGGTGCGATCGCGCGGGTCGCAGGTCACGAATACGTCAGGGTAAAAGACGGAGTTGGCTGCATCAACCTTGAGCTTCATACCCGCCATGAACACACGACAAGGGTGTGCGTGCAAACCGGCCCGCAGGGCGGCCCGCAGGGCGGCGAACACGTTGCCAATGATCGTGAAATGCGCATCCGACCCACCGGACATCGCGAACACCTCACCGGCAACATATTCGTGCCGCGCTTCCTGGTGCTCTTCCCAAGCCATGTAGGCGTCGAAATCACAGGTTTCCTGCGTCTGCGGCAAAGCCATCCTGCTTCTCCCGGTGCAAGCGCCAAACCCTGCGCGGCGCGTTTCCCGCAAGCATAGCGCGCCACCGACGCCACCCTCAAGCGAATTGCACCGTGCGCGCTGCGTGATCGATCCGCTGTCCGCAGCGTGGCACACACCCCCCCGGAGCAAGGCAAACCAGTCATTTGCCATCAACCCGAACGCCGCCCACGGTGCCCTGGCCGCACGCATCCGCTGCGGCCAGGGTCGCTGAAACCAGCTTGCCCGCTCGAAGATCAGGCCAGTTGGCGTTCTGCCTGACCCGTCTCGGTCGGGGTATCATCCTCGCCCAGAAAGCCGCCGCTCTGGTGCGCCCACAGGCGCGCATACAAACCGTTTTGCGCAAGCAGGCTGCGGTGGTCGCCGTGCTCGACGATGCGTCCACCGTCGAGCACGATCAGGCGATCCATCGCGGCAATCGTCGACAGGCGGTGCGCAATGGCGACCACCGTCTTGCCTTCCATCAGGCGGTACAGGCTGTCCTGAATGGCCGCCTCGACTTCGGAGTCCAGCGCACTGGTGGCCTCGTCGAGGAGCAGGATGGGGGCGTCCTTGAGCATGACGCGGGCGATGGCGATGCGCTGGCGCTGACCGCCCGAGAGCTTGACGCCACGCTCGCCGACATGTGCGTCGTAGCCTCGACGGCCGTGCGGATCGGTCAGTTCGAGAATGAACTCATGCGCCTCTGCACGCCTGGCCGCGGCAATGACCTCCTCTTCGCTGGCATGCGGCCTGCCATAGAGAATGTTGTCGCGCACCGAACGATGCAGCAGGGAGGTATCCTGGGTCACCATGCCGATATGCTCGCGCAGGCTGTTCTGAGTGACCTCGGCGATGTTCTGGCCGTCGATCAGGATGCACCCGGACTCGACGTCGTAGAAGCGCAGCAACAGATTGACGATGGTGGACTTGCCCGCCCCGGAGCGCCCCACCAGACCAATCTTCTCCCCGGGACGAATCACCAGTGACAAGTCGTCGATCACCCTGCGTGCTTCAGGGCCCGTGGCGCCGTATGCAAAGCACACCTTGTCGAAGCGGATCTCGCCGCGCGGCACCACCAGGTCTTTCGCACCGGGCCGGTCGATCACGCGATGCGGGCGCGACAAGGTGTTGATCCCATCCTGCACCGTACCGACCTGCTCGAACAGACTGGCCATCTCCCACATGATCCAGTGCGACATGCCGTTCAGACGCAGGGCCATTGCGGTGGCTGCGGCGAGTGCCCCGGTTCCGATCTGGCCCTGCGACCACAGCCACAGCGCAACCCCGCCGATCCCGAGGATCAGCACCATGCTCAGCGCATGAACCACGATCTCGATGCCGGACACCAGCCGCATCTGCGCATGCACGGTGCTCATGAACTCGCGCATCGCGCCGCGCGCATAGCCCGCCTCGCGCCCCGCATGCGAGAACAGCTTGACCGTGGCGATATTGGTGTAGGCATCGGTGATGCGCCCGGTCATCGACGCCCGGGCATCGGCCTGCAGGCGCGACACCCGTGACAGACGTGGCACGAACCAGCGCAGGGCCAGCGCATACAGCACCACCCACGCGGCGAAAGGCACCATCAGCAAGGGCGAGAAACCACCGACGATGAGAATCATGGTGACGAAGTAAATCGTCACGAACACCAGGATGTCGGCCAGGATCAGCCAGGTGTCGCGCACCGCAAGCGCGGTCTGCATCACCTTGGCCGAGACCCGGCCCGCAAACTCGTCCTGATAAAAGCTCATGCTCTGACCGAGCATCAGCCGGTGGTAGTTCCAGCGCAGACGCATCGGGAAGTTGCCCGCCAGCGTCTGGTGCTTGATCATGGTCTGCAATGCGACCAGGAACGTACTGCCGAGCACCACGGCAGCGATGATCAGCAGCGTACCGCCATGCTCGGGCCACAGGTCCTCCGGCGCGGTCCCGGCCAGCCAGTCCACCACCTGGCCGAGGAAGGCGAACAGCACCGCCTCGAACGCACCGACCAGTGCGGTCACCAGCGTCATGCCGATCATGTAGGGACGCAGCCCGGCGGTGCCCGCCCACAGAAAAGCGAAAAAACCGCGAGGCGGTTGCGGTGGCGGCCCCTCGGGATAAGGGTCGACCCAGGACTCGAACGTTCGGAACACGGGGATCTCCGGCATCAAATGCAGCCGGCCCGCTCGTGACGGGCCGGTTTCTTCCATTGTGCCCGATTTATGGTCTGTGCGCACGAGGCCTTGCCGTTGAGGTCCGGTGGAGGCCCGCGAGGGAGCCCTTACGGAAAATAAATGCTCTCGAACGGATCGGACGCCGTACTGGGCGCAGTTTCCCGCTCCGCCGCCGCCCTTTCCTCCATCTCTTCGCGCATCGACTCCACGCTCGGCAACGCCATCGGCGTCGGCGCGGACGGCTGGATCTGCGACAGGTCATAGCCTGGCAACTCGAGAATCCGCGGCCGGATCAGGAACAGGCGCTCCCGCCGCTGCACGTCGGTCGAGCGCGACGAGAACAGGCCGCCGATCAAGGGAATATCGCCCAGAATCGGGACCTGGTCGCGCGTGGCCAGGCGTTGTTCGGTGTTGTAGCCGCCAACCAGCAGGCTTTCGTTGGGGCGGATCACCGCCTGGGTGCTCAGCGAGCTGCTGCGAATGCCCGGCACCTGATCAATCTGACGGTCCAGAATGCCGCCATCCTCGATATCCACCGCCAGCCAGATGCGGAAGTCGTCCGTCTCGCGGATCACGCGCGGGGTCACCTTGAGCGTGGTCCCGGCAGTGATCGGCGTCAGCGATGCCACCCGCTCGCCGGCGACCCGGACATAGAAAGTCTCCGAGAGGTCGATCAGGGCCTCGGCGTTTTCCTCGGTGAGAATCGAGGGACGCGACTGGATCTCGGCGTCACCGGTACGCTCGAGGGCACGCAGACGGGTCATGAAGTACTCCGCCGCCCCCGACACCAGGAGGGTGTTGGGGTCGACCTGTGCGCCGCGCGGGGCACCGATGATGGAGATGGTGTTGCCGTCCGGCTGCACATTGACGTCGCCAAAGGCGAAGCCGCGGCTACCGTCGCGCCCGACTGCGCTCCAGCGGATGCCCAGCTCTTCCAGTCTCGAGATGTTCACGTCGATGATCATGGCCTCGATCTCGATCAACGCGTTCTGCACGTCGAGCATCGCGATGAGCCGCTCGTACAGCGGCATGCGATCCGGCCGGTCCATGACGATGATCGCGTTGATCCGCGGGTCGGCCTGGATCGACGCGCCGCCCGGTCCCTGGCGCAGCGGCATCGACGCCCCCTGCCCGGCACCGTTGCCGGCCATGCGCGGTTGCGTGTCGTCGGCCGCTTCGGTCTCCTCGACCAGCACCGGCTGGCTTTGCCCGGCGATGCGTGTCATCGTTCCGGCCGGATCGTGCAATACCGATTCGAGTCCGGCTGCCGAGGTTCCGATCAGGCTTTGCAGCACTTGCGCGACGCCTGGAATGCGAATCTCGCGGTCGCGGTAACGGATCGTGCGGTCGACCACCGACGCGTGCTCGAGACGGAACACCCGGGCCTGCTGCGCCGGCGCCACGCCGGGCAGGGCGCTCATCGTGCTCTCCAGCAGCGCTACATAGGCCGGCGGACCGGAAACGAGCACCACCCCCTGCTCTGGCAGCTCGCCCCAGCCAAAGCGCGCGTCGAGTATGCCGAGCGTGGTCAGGGCCTGACGCAGCGATGCGATGCCCCCGGAGGCATGCAGCGGCAACGCCTTCGTGACCAGCTCGTGGTTGCGCGAAACATACAGCGTGCCAGCGTGGGTGAACCACTGAAACCCGAACACGCCTCCCAGGCGGTCGATGAACTCGGTGGGCGAAGCAGTGTTGAAGCGACCGTCGACGACATCCCGATAGCCCGGACCGATGTGAAGCGACAGGCTGAAATTGGATGCGAAATCCTGCAACACACGATCCAGCGGCTGACGCTCGGCATAGTACGAAAACGGCCCGTCGGGCCATGGCGGCGGTCCCGCATGCACGACCGGCACCCAGGCAACGCCCAGCAGGCAGGCGAGGACCAGCGCGCGCGCGCGCTTCGCGAACTCGATCATGGTCATGACGCGAGCCGCAGTCGCCAGTCGGCAAGGCTGTTGATGAACCCACCCAGTGCCGACGTAAACGGCTCGAGTCCGTCGTCAGTGCGCGCCTCGGCCTGCAACACGAGCACCGACTCTTCCGCATCCACAGCCAGCCGCGCCGCCGACCCGCGGATGCGGCCGGTGGCCGCTTCAAGCGCTTCCATGACCAGCTGGCGCCGGGCGTCGGCCTCGGTCGGCAGATCGCAGACCCGTGACTCGATCAGCAGCCGATTGTCCGGTGCCGGATAAAGATAGACACGATAGGCGTCATCGACATTGAAGGCGATGCGGCCGTCGTGGTCGCGCGGTCTGAGCTCGATGCCGCGCGACGCGGCCCATTCGCTCAACAACGGGGGCAGACTCATGGGTTACCTCTTCAGACGTGGGGCTGATCGGGCGAAACCTCACCCGATGCGAGTTTTCTGACGAGACGCAGCACTTCGGCGACCGGCTCGATGAGCTCCGACGGAATATATTGGTCGACTGCGGCCTCGTCAAACAGGGCATGGGCGAGCGGAATGTTCTGCAACACCGGCACGCCTTCCTCGCGTGCGGCCTTGATCATCGCCTCCGCGAGCGCGCCCTCGCCCTTGGCGAGCACCACCGGCAGCGGGGTCTCGTCCTTGTCGTAATACAGCGCGATCGCCAGGTGCGTCGGGTTGGTGACCACCACGGTGGCCTTGCGAGCCTGCTGCACCGCGCCCTGGGCCAGCATTTCATGGTGCAGCTGCTTGCGCTTTTGCTTGATGTGCGGGTCGCCTTCCATTTCCTTGTATTCCTGCTTGACCTCTTCCTTGCTCATCTTGAGCTCCTTGGTGTGCAGATAGCGCTGAAAGCCGAAGTCGAAGAAGGAGATCACGATATAGGCGATGGCGACGTTGATGATCAGCAGACGCAGCAAGTCCCCCACCGCCAACCCGACGCCGGGCAGCCCGGCGAGGGGGATGTCCACCAGCGCGCCGAGCGAATCGCGGATCAGCAGAAACACCAGCACCGACAGGAACACGACCTTGAAGAACGACTTCAGGAACTCGACGATGTTCTTCTTGGAGAAGATGTTCTTCGCGTTGGCGATGACGTTGAGCTTCTTGGCTGACGGCTTGAGGGCCTGAAACGCGAACAGCACGCCAGTCTGCAGCATCTCGCCGAAGATGCCGAACACCAGTACGATGAGGATGAACGGCATCAGGATGCGAAAGGCGCCAGTCAGCAACTCGTCGAGCAGGACGTTGGCGGCGGCACCGAAGGGCATGTCGAGCACGGCATAAGGGGCCACCAGCAGCTCCATGATGCTCTCGGTGATCGCGCCGCCGGCAAGCACGATGTAGCCGAAGATGGCCAGGATCTGCAGGGTCTGGGTCAGATCCTTGCTCTTCGCGACCTGCCCCTTGTTGCGCGCGTCGCGCAGCTTCTTGGCAGTGGGTTGTTCGGTCTTCTCGCCGCTCACGGCCGCCCTCCGCTACCGAGGTCGAGCACGCGCACCCACTGGCCGATCTCGCTCACCAGTGGCCGGGTATAGTCGAAGAACAGGGCCGCGTACAGGCCGAGCATCAGCATCGCCAGACCGCTCTTGATCGGCATCGCGAGGATGAACACCTGCAATTGCGGCGCGAAGCGGCTGATCAGCGCCAGCCCGACCTCGGAGATGAACATCGCGATCAGGACCGGTGCGGCAAGCAGCAACGCGAGCGTCACCAGGCGGTTGAGCTGGGCGACGAAGATCTCCGCCGATTCGGGCGTTAGCTCAGGCCAGAAGCTCAGCGGTGGCCACTGCAGATAGCTGTCGTAGATCAGGCCAAGCAGGATCTGGAAACCGCCGATCAGGAAGAAGAAGGCAACGAACGCCTGGTTGAACATGATCCCCAGCGGCGAGGTGTCGTGACCGGTGATCGGGTTGATGGTGGCCGCGACGCTCGCCCCGCGCTGGTTGTCGATGATGAAGCCGGCAGACTCGACCGCCCAGAACGGCAAGGCGACCAGATAGCCGAGCATCAGTCCGATCAAGGCCTCCTTGAGGATCAACCCAAGTATCGGAAAGCCCGCCAGCTGCGCCGCCTTGACGTCGTCCACCATGGTCGGCACGACAAACAGGCCGATCGCGATCACGATCACGTTGCGCAGCAGACCGGGCAGCAGATTGCGCCCGGTAAACGGCAGTACCACGAACATCGGCAGAATCCGCGCCATCACCAGCGCCAGCGCCCACGCGTACTGCCGCAGCTCGTCTGCAGTGGCGAAGGGGGTGAGCGCGGACAACGGTTCCATGGACGGGCTCAACCGATGATGTGAAAGTTTTCGAAAATACCGAGGGTGTACAGATACAGCTCACCGCCGATCCAGCGCGCGGTGAGCAGCAGCGTCGCCCCGACGGCGATCAGCTTGACCGCGAACGACAGGGTTTGCTCCTGGATCTGGGTCAGCGCCTGCAGCAGCGAGAACAGCGTGCCCACCACCGCAGCCACCAGAATCGGCGGCATCGACAGCCACAGCACGAGGAACAACGCACGGGTCAGATAAGCGACGACGTCGGCCGAATCCATGACAACACTCCCGCTCAGGCGTAGCTGAGCACCAGGCCGCGCACCAGCTTGGACCATCCGTCCACCATCACGAACAGGAACAGCTTGAGCGGCAGCGAAATCGTCACCGGCGAAACCATCATCATGCCCATCGCGAGCAGGATGTTGGACACCACCAGATCGATGATGATGAAGGGCAGATACAGCAGAAAACCGATGCGAAAGGCCTCGGTCAGTTCGCTGAGCAGAAACGACGGAATCAGGATCAGCATGTGATCCTCGCCCATGCCGGCCACCATCTCCGCGCCCCACAGACGATGCGCCGTATGGAGGAAGAAGTCCCGGTGCTCCGGCCAGGCGTGGCGCATCAGGAATTCGCGCATCGGATCGATGCCGAGGGTGATTGCGTCGACCAGCCCGTCCACACTGCGCACATCCCCCGGCATCGCCTCGATCGACAGCCACATCGCGTTGCCCACCGGCGCCATGATGTAGGCGGACAGAATCAGCGCCAGCGCGTACAAGGCCATGTTGGGCGGGATCTGCTGGACGCCAAGGGCGTTGCGCACGATGGACAGCACGATCACGATCTTCAGAAACGAGGTGGTCACCACCAGCAAAGTCGGCACCAGCGCGAGCAGTGCCAGGACGAGCGCGAGATTGACCGGATCGAAACTCTCGGTCATCGGTGCGCGCTCTCAGGAATGGGCCGGACCACCCCCAGTTTTCCCGTCCCCACGAAAGACGGCAACGGCAACCACCGTTTTTTTCGTGGTGCGTTCATCGAAACGCGGAACCGCCCCGCGTCCTGCAGATACCCGGGGAGGCGAAAACCGCAGCCACCGCTGCCTGGTGGTGGGTGAAACCGATCAATCATCGTCACCGCCATCCCTGTCGTCACCGGCAGCGCTCACCCTGGGTGCCTGAGGCGGAAACAGGGCGCGAATCGATACGCCCACCCGGCCATCGATCTCGACGACCTCGCCCTCGCCGATCGTCGCGCCGTTGGCGCGAATCGTCACCGCGCCACCGATGGGGGCGTCCAGCGCCAGGGTCTGCCCGGGCTGCAGCGCTCGCAGCTCGGCCACGGTGAGCGAAGTCGAGCCCAGGTCGAAATCGAGTCGCACGGGCAGCTGTTCGACGGAAAGCGGTGCTTCCGGAGTGGAGTCGTGTTCGGACATGAGTGGGGCCAAGGCATCGAGAGTGATCAGGGAGCCGTTGTCGATCCGGACGCGCACGCCGACGCTGGCGGCACCGCCCATCGCAGCGCGATCGACGACGAGGTGAAACACACCATCCGCGCCGCAGGCGGGACGGGTAACCAGCACGACATCACCGCGCCGCACGCTCTGCAGGCGCGCCAACGGCACCGAGGTCGAACCCAGGCGCACGGGGATGTGCAGCGGCAACGCCTCCAGTTGGTCGGCGAGCGCACCCGGTGCCGGCGGGCATTGCGCGAGCAACCCCGACATCAGCATCAGGCCCAGTCCGTCGCAGCCCAACCGTCCATGCAGTACGCTTGGCGCCGCCATGGCGGCGCCGGTAAAGCAGAGGCGCAGCGCGAACACATGCGCTGGAGCGGGATATGAGACTTCCGAGGGGGCGCCGCCGCGCGTCTCACCGACCAGCCGCGCCTGCCCCCGGCCGGTGCGCTGCAAGGCGTCGAACAACCAGTCCACCGCGAGGGCACGCGCGGTTTGCCGCCACTGCGTGCCCAACTCGGTGATCTCGACCGCGGTGTAGCCCAGCGTGCGCAGTCGCAGGTCGAGCCAGTCAGTGAGCGCTCCGCGCGGGAAGGCCAGCTCGAAACGCGCGCCACCCCATTCGGCGTGCATGGACTCGGCCGGGCCGAGTCCATGGGTAACGCCACCATCATCGCCACCCAACGGCTCGAGGTCGAGCTCCAGCGAGGGCTCGAGCGCGACCGCGAGGCCGCGCGCACGCGTGGCGATCAGGTTGCGCGCCTGCACTTCGCGCGCGTTGAACAGCGCCGGACGCGGCAACGGTGCATTCACGAACCACCCTCCGGGGTTGCACGCGCCTCAACCGGGCGCAGGTCCTCGGGGTCGTCGGTGGTGACGCGCCACAGCGTCACCCGACCGGTTCGTTCGGCCATCTCCGAAGCCAGCTCGCGCAACTGCGCGCACAGTCGCTCGCGACTGTCGTCATCGCGACACTCGCATTCCACCAGCCAGCCACCTTCGAACTCGGAAACACTGATGCTCACACCGGGCAGGAGGTCGTCGGACAAGGCCATGCGCACGATCTTGCCGCCAGCGCCTCCCTCCCCGACCATCAAGCGGTCGAGCATGTCCGGCAGGCGCTCCAGCCCGGAGCCGGAAGCTCGGCGGGCCGAGTCGTCCGTCGCATCACGCGGCCCGCCTGCGACCTGACCGCCTCCCCCTCCAAACAGGGCAAACGGCGACGCCGGCATCGCTTCCGGTCGAGCGCGCCCGTTTTCTTCCCCCTTTGCGCCGTCGCCCGCAAGCGAACGTTCGAAACGTTCACGATCCTGCTCGTCGGCAGCACCACGCTCGTGACGTCCCGGTTGCCGCGCAAGGTCATCCTGGCGCATCGTGGGGGTGTTGAGATTGAGATCGACCCTGCGCTCAGTCATGCTGGCTGGCCTCCCACGCCTCGAGTTCTTCACGCTGGTGCATCGTGCTCGCCGCCTCCTCCATTTCGAGATCTTCCCTGCGTTCGGCCTCGCGACGCAGCTCGTCGTCGTAATCCCCGGCCAGCTCGACGAACTTCTCCTTCATCCGCGTCGCCTCCAGCAGGCGCCCCGCCGCCTGGCTCAGTTCGTCGCGCGCCACCTCCACGGCAGCGACCGCCTCTTCGACCGCGCGCTCGCGCACCTGCTCGGTCTGCCGGAACCCACCCACTTCCTGCTGCACGTTTTCGATGTCGCGCAATTTGACGATGCGCGCGCACAGCTCACGATACAGCGCCAGCTCGCGCTCGACCGCTTCCACGCGCCAGGCGTCGAGGGCGGCCACCGTTGCCTGGTGCGCCTGTTTGCGCAACTGAACCTCCCCCCGGGCGCGCATCACCTCGGTTTCCGCCTTGCGCTCGCGAAAGGCCTTGATGTCGAGCAAATCGTTGAAGATCGACATGCCGCCCCCGTCACGCCTCGGCACCGGTGGAGGCCGCGACCCCGGTGATCTCGCACATGCGCGCCACGGTGTCTTCCAGCGTCGAGCGTTCGTCGGTGCGCTGGCGCAGGAAGCCACGAATCGTCTCGATCTTGTCGATGGCCTCGTCGGTGGTCTTGTCGGCGCCGCGCTTGTACTCGCCGATTTTCACCAGCAGCTCGACCTCGGCATACTTGGCCATCAACTCGCGCAGGCGGCCGGCGGCCGTCTTGTGGTGTTTGCTGACCACGGCCCCCATGACCCGGCTGGCCGAGGCCATGACGTCGATCGCGGGATAATGGTTTTGCGCAGCGAGCTTGCGTGACAGCACGATATGACCATCGAGAATCGAGCGCGTCTCGTCGGCGATCGGCTCGGTCATGTCGTCGCCTTCGACCAGCACCGTATACAGCGCGGTGATCGAGCCCTTGTCATTCATGCCGACCCGCTCCATCAGCTTGGGCAGGGTCGCGAACACCGACGGCGGATAACCGCGACGCGTCGGCGGCTCGCCCGCGGCCAGGCCGATTTCGCGCTGCGCCCGCGCGAACCGGGTCACCGAATCCATCAGAAACAAGACCTTCTTGCCCTCGTCCCGGAAGAACTCGGCGATCGCGGTCGCCACATAGGCCGCCTTGGCACGCTCCATCGATGACTTGTTCGAGGTCGCGCAGACGACGACCGAGCGCCGGCGCCCTTCCGGACCCAGCTCGTGTTCGAGAAACTCGCGCACTTCCCGTCCGCGTTCGCCGATCAGCGCGATCACATTGACATCAACGTCCGCGCCCTTGACCAGCATGCCCATCAGCGTGGACTTGCCGCCGCCGGCCGCGGCGAAGATCCCCATGCGCTGGCCTTCGCCACAGGTCAGCACCGAATCGAGCGCTCGCACGCCCAACTCGAGCGGCTCGGAGATGATCCGGCGCGACAACGGGTCGGGCGATTCGGCATAGACCGGGTAGAAGCGGTCGGCCTCCAGCGGGCCGAGCTCGTCGCCGTCGATGGGGTTGCCCAGCCCGTCGAGCACACGTCCGAGCAGACCGTAGCCGACCGGCACCATGTGCGCGCGTCCGGTCGGGATCACCTCGGTCGCGCCGGAGATGCCGTACATGTCGCCAATCGGGGTCAACAGCGCCGCGTCGCGGACGAAACCGACGACCTCCGCCTTCATCTCGAAGTCCTCGCCGGGATTGCGCAGAATGCAGACCTCGCCGATCTTCACTGTCGGCACCACGGCCTTGATGATGGTGCCGATGACCTGGATGACGCGGCCCTTGATGGTCAGGATGGGCGCCTCCTCCAGCGCGAGCTGCATCATGTCGATGATGTAGTCGAACTGGCGCACGCTCAGACCCTCGAGCCGAGCACGTTGTTGAAGGCCTTGCGCAGGGCCTCGAGTTGCCCGCTGATGCTGGCCTCGATGACACCGATGTCGCTCTCGAGCACGCATGCGTCGATGGCGATCCGCGAGTCCGGCATCACGTCGAGATAACCCACGCCGGGATAGGCTTCGAGAATCTCGTGCATCGCCTCGCGAACGATTTCGGCCTTTTCGGGATGGATGCGCAACACCAGCTGCTTCTGGTTGCGCGCTGCGGACAAGGCCTTGCGCACCACCTGTACGACGCGTTCGCGCTCGTCGAACTCGTCGAGCAGGCTGCGCACCGCCTGCAGCACGAGGTCAACCATGCGCCCCTCGATGCGGCCAAAATAGTCGACCGAACGCGACACCAGGTCGATCATGCGCTCGCTCTGCTCGAGACGCGCTTCGGCCAGACCGTCCTCATAACCGCGCTGGCGTTCGCGTTCGTAGGCCTCCTGTGCCTCGGCGGCGATGCGCGCGGCCTCTTCACGCGCCTGCTGCAACACCTGCCCGGCGTCGAGCAGCAGCGCGCACTCCTCGCGGCTCAGCACCGGATCGTCGGCGGACAAACGGGCCCGCCGATCGCCGGACGGGGGAACGGACAAGAAGAAACTCATGCACCGTCTCCTGCCATGCGACGATTCAGGGGACTACGCGACCTGCGATTCATGCGGGCTCCTCCTCCAGCGCGGCACGCACCCAGTCCTCGACGGCGTCAGCGCCAAACCCGTCCACGTCGGACGGCTCCCAAGAACCTGTCACGGCATCGTTCGCGGCTGCACCGGCTCGCCCAAGCGAGGCCGCGCTCAGACGCAGCGCGAGCCGCGGCCCGATCTGCCCACCGGCCAGCGTCGCCAGCCGACCCAGGACCGCCCACCCGACTGGCTCGACGCACTCACCGAGCTCGGCCACCGCAAGGTCTTCGCCGAAGCACCCGGCGGCACCCGGATCGGTCTGCGCTGTTGCCGCGACGATCTTCCAGTCCGCGTCGGTCATCCATTGCTCCACGACGCGCAGTTCGCTGCGCAGCACGATCCGCCGCAGGCGGGGGGCCAGCAGGCTGATGCCAAGCCTGCGGGCGAGGACGCACAACCGGTCATCGTCGAGCAGGGCGACGCGCAGCGCGACACCGATTTCGTCGGCTCCACGGGGAACGAAATCGGGATTCAGGCGGCGATCGCGCAACCATTCCCGGCGCAGGCTGGCACCGACTCGACCCTGTTCGGTAGCCAGCCGGGTAATCAATGCGCTCCCCCACAGCCGTTCGGCATGCTGCGCGACGGAAAGCCCCAAGGGATCGAACGCCAGGGCAGCCAGCGCCGCCGCTTCATCCGCCGCAATCACCGACCGTGCCGATTGCACCGATTCCACGCTCAAGCCTCCGCCTGACCCGATGCTTCGGCACGCGCACCGTCACGCTTGCGCATACGCGGACCAAACTGCATCCACGCCAGCGCCAGACTGGCGACGATGCCGACCGCGGCGAGCAGCGCCAGCACGATCAGCACCTGCGCCAGGCGCCCGGCCGAATCGGCGGCAACACGAAAGCCGAGCACTTCGGCAAGCTGGGTTTCGCGCATTTCGGTTTCGTAATGCGCGGCGACGAGCACCAGCGAGACGTTGTCACCGCTCAGACTGGGAATGCTGTTCGAGACCAGGCGCCGGATCTGCGGCTGCACGGCGTCGAGGCTGACCTCGGCGTTGTGCTTGATGAACACCGCTGCCGACGACGGCACGCCGGGATCGCCACCCGTTCCCCGCTCGGGCAGCACCAGATGCACGCGCGCGGTCAGCACGCCATCGATCTGCGCGATGGTGTTCGACAACTCCTGCGACAATGCGAACAGGAAGCGCGCGCGCTCCTCGACGGGCGAAGAAATCAGCCCTTCCTTGCGGAAGATCTCGCCCATCCCCTGAAAGCGCTCCCGTGGCAACCCACGCGCGCGCAGCACATCCACCGCATGCGCCATATCCGCGCTGGACACCCGAACCGCGACACCATCCTTGCCCGAGACACGCTGCGCCGGGATGCCCGCATTGAGCAATGCCGCGAGGATCTCGTTGGCTTCATGCTCCGGCATGTCGGTATACATCTCGACCTGGGAGCCGCATCCGGCGAGCACGACCACGAACAACATCGCGAGCACGCGCCGCAAGTGCGTCAGCACATGCCCATCCCGCCCGCGGCGGGCCATCTCACGAATCATTGCAGTTTCACCAACTGATCGAAGTTCTGCGTCGACTTGCTGATCGCCTTACCCACCATTTCGTACTGCACCGACGCCTGGGTCAGCCCGATCTGCATGCGCAGCAGGTCCTGCAGCGACGTCACGTCCTGCTCCACCATCTGCTGCACCTGCGACCATTTGTGCGAAAAGTCGGACGACATCTGGCGCATGCCTCCCAGAATCGCGTCGCCGAGCGAGGCGCTCTCTGGCGGCGGCGGAACGAACACGTCAGCCCCATTGGCTTCCACCGCGAGCGGCACGCGCTGTGGCGACTCTGCCTCCATCAGCGCCGAAAAGCGTGCCGACGCATCGGACAGGCCCGCTGGTCGAACCGGCTCCACACCTCCGGCGGACGGGGTGGCAACAAACGCGATCGTCGTGACTTCCATCATTCTTCAGCTCCAGTTCCGCCGGTCATGCGGCCGGCAACAAAAAGCGACGCGGGTCCATTGCCCGCCAGCGCGGTCGCACCCTCGCGCTCGGCAGCAAACTCACCGTCGATTTCCATCCCCAGCATGCGTCGCGCCATGCGCACGCCATCGATCGAGACGTCCGCGACCGCAGCGCGGCGCAATACCGCCGTGGATTCGGCCGCTCGTCCGGCCAGGTGCAGCGCCAGACCAAGAAAGGCGTCGATCGTGGGCGCCTCATTGTCAACGAGTCCATGGGCGCGGCGCAAGCACTGGCAGGCCTCCTCGCTCCGCCCCGCATTGATCAGCGCCATCGCCTTGCCGACGTAGGGAAACGCCCGTGACGGCCGGACCGTCGCCAGTGCGTCGAAAACGCCAATGGCCGGCGCGGTCTTGCCCGCGCCGGCCAGAACGGTGCCGACCTCCATCAGCAAACGGATTTCTTCACTACTCAGTACTTGCCGCATGCGACGAAACCAGTTCGAGCAACGCGGTCGCACGCTGGGCGACATCCTCATCGCCTTCCGAGGCCGCGCAGTAGCGCCGCACCAGTTCAAGTGCCTCGACCGCCTCGCCCACCTGCCCAAGCTGCAGCATGCATTCTGCCGACAGCAGCGTGTGCACCGGCTCGTCCGGACGAATGCAGGCCGCCATGTCGAACAGCAGGCGCGCTTCAGCGATGCGCCCGAGCTCCCGGGCACAGATGCCCTGCCCAACGATGAAGCGGGTATCGGTCGGGGCGTAGAAAGCGAGAAAGCCGTAGTAACGGTAGGCATCCTCGGTGCGTCCCTGCGACAGCAGGTTGTAGGCCATGTCGCCAACGTACTCGAGCACCTCCGGCGAAAAACGGCCGGTCGATTCGAGACCCTGCAGTCTTGCGGCGAGCGTCTCGGCGGGATTGACAGCGGTTTCGGTCATTGCCGTCTCCTCAGATGTTGCGCGCGATGCCGCGGTTGGTCTCGACGGCAGCCTGGTTGATCGACTCGAGCTTGGAGCGTACGTCGCGGATGATCTCCATCATCTGCTGCATGATGTCGTTGGCGTGCTGCACTTCGATCTCGTGCTCCTTGGAGCGCGCCTCGGCCTCGGCGCGGCTGGCGTCCGCGTTCTCCGCTTCGAGCCGCATCCCCGCACTGATCACGCCGCCGAGGCCACTGGTGATCGACCCCAGAGCCTGCCCCATCTGAATCCCGTAGTCAGCCTTGCGTCCCGACAGGCTGGCATCGAGTCCGACCGATTTGGACTCCGCCCGGAGTCCTTCACTAATCTGGTTCGCATACTGCTTGGTGCCCGCGTCGGTACTCTTGGCACCGAATTGCTCCGCCTTCATCGCGTTCTGGTCCAGCGCCAGTTGCTGTTTGCCCTGGGAGAAGCTCTTGATCCCGGAGCTCAGCGCAATCGAGGACGAAACCCCTTGCAGCACACCACCCGCGACCTGCATCGCTCCTTCCGTCACCGCCGCCGCAAAGCGCATCGAGGCCGCCTTGCGCATCTCACCGGCCGCATTCTGCAGCTCGGTGATCTGCCCCTCGATCTCCGCCGTACGCACTTCGCGGTTGGCATTGCGCATTTCCTGCGCAAGCTTCTGGAACAAGGCCATGAAGGTGAAGATATCCGCGCTGACCAGCTCCTGCGATGCGGCAAATTGCCTGTCGACCTCGGCGGAATCGGCCTTCGGCAGACCCTTGCCATCGCCTCCCAGTGCCCGACTGTACAAGGTGTCACCACTACCTCCGAGCAACTGCTTCAGGTCCCCCAGCGGCAGTTCCACCGTTTTCATGCCACCGGGTGTCTTGCCCACGTTCTGCTCTTTGGCACCCTCCAGATCGGTGGGAACGTACGCTCCACCGCCGGTTCTGCCGACTCCGTCAACCATCTCACCTACTCCTGTTCAAACTTGCGGCAACACGCACCGTTCATCAGGTCACGCGCCACAGACTCGCTCTTGCCATCCCGGTTCGCTGGCATTCGCCTGACGGCAACAGCACTGACCGCTGCCGCCCGGGCACTCCCTCACGTTCAAACCACCGCGCCGCGGCCACCGATATTCGCGGTGAGTTGCTGCCGGCTCGCCGCCGCGTCACTGAACATGTTCATCACCACGTTGTATCCGTCCATGATCTGCTCCATCACCTTGCGGATCTCCTCTCGCTCTTCTTCCATCTGCATCTGCAGCTTCATCAGCAACGCATCGATTTCCTTCTTGTCGGCACGCAGGTTCTCGATATCACGTTCGTCGTGGGCCTTGGCAATGCCGATACCGCCGGCCGTGATGGACGTCGCAGCCTGCGTGAGCCCACCGACGGCTTGCGTGATCTTGCCCGCTGCGGTCGCCATCTTGATCGCACCATCGCTGATCTTGCTCGCCGAACTGGCGACGTTGGCCACCGCGCTGCCGGTTCCCGCGCCGGCCGTCAAAACGACGGTGGCAATCGCCATGGCGAGCGTCGCCGCCACCGTGAAGACCGTCGCGACAATCGCGGCCTGCATCTCGTCCGCGCCCGCCACCAGGGCAATCCCGGCGAACAGATCGCCAGCCAGCGCCGGATCGACGAGCACCGCGAGCGTCGCCACGCCGACGGCCCCGGCAATCATGCGACCGAATTTCTCGGCGTCCTCCTTGTCCATGCCAAAGGCCTCGAGCATCGCGGTAAAGGCCTTGTTGAGCAACGACGATATCTCCAGCGGCGGCCCCCCGAGTTCCTGGCTGACCGCGCTGGCCAGCGAAATCGTCGCCCCGACCAAGCCGATCACGGCAAAAGCCAGCAATGGCGCGGCAGCGCCACCCGAGGCCACCGTCGCCACCGCGGCCACGGCGACAGCCGCAATGGCCGCGATGAACCCCGCGATCTTTCCGATCCAGCCGAGAATACCCATTGCCTTGCTCTTTGAAGCCGCCTCCTTGGCCTTCTCGTTGGCTTCGAGGATCTTGTTGAGTGCCTTTTCGTTGGACTGCTCCGTCTTGACCCGGGAGGTCTCCAGCCCTTCCTTGGCGGTGCGCAACTGCGACTCCTGCGTCTTGCCTTGCAACACCAGCAGCGCAGCAGCCAGATCCTCGGCCGAAAAACTGATCGACACCCCACCAATGGCCGGCGCCGAACTCGATCCGCCGGTCGCCGACTTTCCGGAGGTTTCCAGGCTCTGCTGCAAGGCGAGCAACTCATCGACCTGCTCGGACGACTGCAGCCCTCCCAGCGCGCCGGTCGCGGCGAGGTTCTTCGCCAGTTGCTGAAGCCCCTGGCTCCATTCCTCTGGCAAGGTGCCAGGCATTTGTCCGCTGTTTCTGACTTCCATGTCGCTCTCTCCGATGATCAGTTCGCTGCGGCGGGTTTGCGCACGACGCTCAACAGGGCCTGGGCGCGCTGCTTGAGTTCCTTGCGCTCTGCGACGCCCTCGCATTGCTCGATCACGATGTCCAGCGCCTCGCTGGCCTCCTTGAGCATGCCCAGGGGAATCATGCATTCAGCGGTATGGAAGGTCGGCATTGGATCGGAAAGATCGAGAATCGACGCGTTCGAGTAAAACTGGATCGCTTCCTTGTAGCGTTCGAGCATCTGCAGGCTGGCGGCAAAGGCAATCATGTACTTGCGCTCCCACTGGTCGTGCATGGTCAGAAAGCCGAACGCCTTCATCGCATCCGCATAGCGCCCACGCGCATACAACTCGTGTCCGAGCGCGTAGACGGCCGCATAGTCCTTCTCGTCGTAGCCGACCATGTCGCCGAGCGTCACGCCCTGGCTGAACAGTTCGAGCACCTGCTCCGGCAGGTTCTCCGCACCTTTCGCTTCCTGTTTTTCCATAACACTGGCCTCTGCTCATCAAGTGGCAATGATTCTGCCGAACGCGCCCCCGAAGGCGCGATCAGCGCATGTTGGCGATGATCGAAGCGCGACCGTCGTTCATCTTCTTGATGAAGTTGGTCATCAGGTCGAACGCTTCGTTGCGCTTGTTCGACAGGCTCTGCAAGCGCAGCATGTCCATCTGCTGGCTGTTGCTTTCGGCATCGATCAAGCCCTTGATCTTCTGAATCGCGGCGTCGACGTCGCCCTTGGTCGCGTTGCCGAGATGCCCATTGCCGTCGATGATGTTCATGCCCTTCAGGTTCAGCCCGGCCGCATTCGCGCTCTCGACGAGTTGCTCCCGGACCGGTACATCCTTGCCGTCCTTGTTCCAGTCCTTGATCTTGTTGAGCTTGTCGGTACTCTTCGCATCCCCGTCGAAACGCGCATTCAGTGCGTTGAGCTGCGCCATGGTCTCGTTGAGCTTGGCGATCTGGTCGTTCCGCTTCGACACCTGATCGATCTGGTCCTTGAGTTGCGACTCGAGCAACTCGGTTCGCTTCGTCTGCACCATCATCATCGCGGTTTCGAGATCGAGCCCCTTCAAATCGACGCCGCTCATCCCGACATTGCCCACTGCACCTACACTCATGCTCCTCTCCCGGTTCGGTTGCCCAGCCGGCCGTGGCTCTCACGCCACGGCCGGCACTTCGTCAGCGCATGTTGCCGACGATGGATGCACGGCCATCGTGCATCTTCTTGATGAAATTGGTCATCAAATCGAACGCCTCGTTGCGCTTGTTGGACAGGCTTTGCAGGCGCAGCATGTCCATCTGCTGACTGTTGCTCTCGGCGTCGATCAACCCCTTGATCTTCTGGATCGCGGCATCGAGCTGACCCTTGGAACAGTCACCCCGCACCCCATTGGGCATGCGAACCTCGGAGCCATCCGGATTCCTGGTGTTGGTGACACCACCGCCACCACCGGTGTTCTTGGTCAGATCCAGATTGGTCAGCCCCGCTTCGATCAGCGCCGAGTTAACCGCGCGCTCGATCGGATACGAGTTGTCGACCTCGCCCTTCCATGCCTTCTGCTTGTGCAACACGTCCGTGCTCTTGGCATCACCGTCGAACAGGTTCAGGGCTCGGTTCAACTCGGACAACGCACTGTTGAGCTTCGCAATCTGGTCGTTGCGCTTCGACACCTGATCGATCTGGTCCTTGAGCTGCGACTCCAGCAACTCGGTGCGCCGCGTCTGCACCATCATCATCGCCGTCTCGAGATCCATGCCCTTGAGATCGACACCCCCAACGCCAACACTTCCCACGCCACCAACACTCATGATGTTCTCCGGATGTACTCAGATCATGTTGCGCCGCGGACGCGGTGCGTTCCCCGCGGGTCGCGCGGCCTGAAAACTCTGGCGCGCGGCTTCTTCGGCAACCTCGCGCTCCACCGCTTCCATATCCTCGCGGAAGGCCTCCTGTGCCTGGCGATCCTGCGCTACCTCGATCTGCGCGCCTACGGTGGCCCTGACCTTCTCCGGATCGAGCCCAAGATCGTCGAAAAACCGCTCGGATTCCTGTAGCTGGCGCCCTACGGTGTCGACGAGTTCGGCCGCCTTCTCGAAAATCTCCCGGTTCCGGTCTTCCTGCTGGTTCATCGCTTGCCTCCTGTGATTCGAAATGATCGCCGATTACGCTTGCTAAGTAACGACGCTCAGCGCACGGTTCCCACGAAAGCGGCGAAAATAATCGACGGGAACCGAGGCGCCCGCGCGGTTACCTAGTCTGACGAAGTTCACCGGACATGCACACCTTGCCATGACGCGAATCGATTCCATGCCGACACCCCCTGGCGGACAGACCCCGCTGGGGGCTGGCCCCCAGGGGCAGCCCCAGGCGAGCGGCAACCTGCGCGGAGAGTTCGTCATTCCAACCACGGCGGAGTCGATCCTGACCGACGCGGCCGAGGAGATCACCTTCGCTCACTCTGAAAAGGCCGAAGAGAAGAACCTCGAGAAGCGCAAGATCGACCCCAACACCCATGAACGGTTGATGCGCATCGAGGACATCCACAAACTCCTCGAGGAAGCCCACGCCGAACGCGACCAGGCCAAGATGCTCGCCCTGGCCAAGCGCATCCTCAACCTCGGTGGCATCGGCGCGCAGCAGCAGGCGCGTGAATCTTTCGCCGATCCGGCCCGCCAGTTCATGGCTCTGCACTATGCGCTCGAACTGGCGCAGCAGGAGGGTGCGGCCCAGTCGGTGATCGATCGCATTCAGGACGCCATCGAGGAGTTGGTGCTGCAGGCCGGCCCCCGCATCGACGCCGGCCTCAACTCACTCGGTGCCCTCGGCGCCGCCACGACCAGCGCCGAAAGCGTCGAGGCCCTGCAGGCCGCCTACACCGACATGGTGCTCGGTCAGGCGAGCCTCGCCGACACCCTGAACAGCCTGCTGGAACAGTTCGACGGTCGCGATTTTGCCAAGGGTCTGCAGTCGATGATCCGCGCCCTCGGCGACGATCTCTCGGCCACCCGTCCATCGGTGGCGCCAGAACGGCTGCAGGCGCTGATCAGCGACCTGTATCAGCTCGAGGTCACCCAGACCCTGCTCGAGCGCTGCGACGAGGTCTCCGCCGTGATGCAGCGGGAACACGCCAAGCCACCCGCAGCCCCGGCGGAGATGCTGCGCAAGCTGGTCGAGCTGACCAACGAGCGCTGGGTCGGCGCCAACCAGTTCAGCCGTCTGGCCGAACAGTTCGACTACCGTGACGACACTGCGCAGATTCGTTTTCTGACCGAGCTCAAAAGCGTTCTCCGCGACCTGCCGGTCAAGGTATTCTCCGATTCCGACAGCCGGCAGACGTTGCTGACCGCGCTGCAGGATGCCCTGGATGCGGCCATCGACCGCGAAGAGGAAGGACTATGAACTGGATCGATTCCGAACTGGCCGATTTCGGGCGCCGCATCGGCCTGCCCGACCTGCGGCTGGGCGAGCACGGCACCTGTCAGCTGCGACTGGAGTCGGGCGATCACCTCGCGGTCGACGTACTCGACGACGACGTAATCGTGTATCGTCGTCACGCCCTGCCATGGCCGGACGCCGATGGCCTGCTGCGGGCACTCCAGCGCTGTAACCTCCGCGACGGTGGCCAACCCTTTCAGATCGGTTTGCGCGGCGCAGGCGCCGAGGCCGAGCTGGTGATTGCGGCACGCTTACCGGCGCGAGCCTTTACCGCCCAGCGCCTGGAGAGCACCTGGGACGGCATCGGGCAATGGATCGAGCAATGGACGGCGCAGGGGCGCTGAGGCAGCCTGCATGGAGGCTCATCGCGGCTCCGTCGCAATGACCTGAAACCGCCTCTGCCTTGGCTGGAGGCAACACTCCCGGGAACGACACCCGGACAGCCCCTCGGGACAACACGGCATGGACATTCGCACACACACTCAACAACTCGCCCTCGATCACGGCCTGGACCGCATCATCCAGGGTGAGGAGCAGGCGCCACTGCTGCCCGACCAGCGCAGCATCACGCCCGCCGACGCCGAAGCGGTCGGCCAGCTCGACCGACTGTTTCGCCAGAGCTCGCTGGAAGACTGGCTCGAAGGTGAGATCCGCCCCGAGATCGGACACCGCGAGCTGCTGTCACCCGCCGCTTTCCGCGACGCACTCGACCGCGCCCATACCATGCTGCGGGAGCGCGCAGGCGAGGACGAGGACGGCGCGCGCGTGCTCAACCGCTGCGCGCGCCTGCTCAAGGACGAGTTCGAGCTGCGCGATCTCGTTTCGATGTACCGGGGCGCACTCTACCAGGGATGACATGACCAGAAGCGAAGCCCCGGCCACCCTCGACGCCGAACACGAAGCCCTGTGGATGCTGGGCTTTTTCTACCTGCGCAACCGACGCCCGGACCGGGCGCAAACCCTGTTTGCCGCCCTCGCGCGACTCTTGCCGGATGACCCGCGCCTCGCCCGCGCGCTTGCGCTGGCCCAGATCCGCGCCGGCAAGGGAGAGCACGCACTGGCGACGCTGGATGGCCTGGCCATGGCTGGACACCTCGACCCGGCCTTTCACCTGTTGCGCGCGCAGGCCCTCGATGCCCTCGGCCGCACCCAGGAAGCCCGCGCCGCGATGCGCGCCTTCATCGACGGCCGCCAGCCACCCCGCGCCTCCGACGCTGTGGGGAACCGCTGATGCACGCGATCCAGGCCGCCCTGCAGCGCTTCGTTCTGCTCGCTTCAAGCCGCAACGACGTGGTGCTGGCCACGTTGCTGGTGTCGATCATCTTCATGATGATCCTGCCCTTGCCGACCTGGCTGATGGACACCCTGATCGCGCTCAACATGACCCTGTCCGCGGTCCTGCTGATGGTCGCGATGTATCTGCCCAACCCCTTGTCGTTCGCGGCCTTCCCATCGGTGCTGCTGGTCACGACGCTGTTCCGGCTGGGGATCTCGATTGCCACCACCCGCCTCATCCTGCTCCAGGCCGATGCCGGCAACATCATCGACACCTTCGGCAACTTCGTCGTCGGCGGCAATCTCATCGTCGGTCTGGTGGTGTTCCTGATCCTCACCATCGTCCAGTTCGTCGTCATCACCAAGGGTTCGGAGCGGGTGGCGGAAGTCGCCGCGCGCTTCTCCCTCGACGCCATGCCCGGCAAGCAGATGTCGATCGACGGCGACATGCGCGCGGGTACCATCGACATGGAAGAGGCCAAGCAGCGCCGCCGTCTGGTCGAAAAGGAGAGCCAGCTCTACGGCGCCATGGACGGAGCCATGAAATTCGTCAAGGGCGACGCCATCGCCGGGCTGATCATCACCGCGGTCAATCTGCTGGGCGGCATCACCATCGGCACGCTGCAACGTGGCATGAGCGTCGGCGAAGCGGCCGAGACCTATTCCATCCTGTCCATCGGTGACGGCCTGATCGCCCAGATTCCGGCGCTGTTCATCTCGATCTGCGCCGGCATGATCGTCACCCGCGTGCAGAGCGAGGATGGTCCATCCAACGTCGGCAAGGACATCGGCGGCCAGGTCATGGCGCAGCCACGCGCGCTGATCATCGGCGGCGTGGTCGCGATCGGCCTGGGCCTGATTCCGGGCATGCCCACGCCGATCTTCGCGATCCTCGGCATCGTCATCGGCGTCGTCGGTCTCACGCTGTTCATGGGCACCAAGAAGGTCGTGGACGAGAAAACCGGCAAGGTCACCGAAGTCCCGGCGATGCAGGCGGCGGCGCGCAAGGAGACGCCACCGCGCGACGACGGTACCGACGAGTTCGCACCCACGGTGCCGTTGCTGATGGACGTCGCCGACCACCTCAAGACCTGCTTCGACCCCGGCATGCTCAACGACGAGTTGCTCAAGATCCGGCGCGCACTGTACTTCGACCTCGGTGTGCCGTTCCCCGGCATCCAGTTGCGCTACAACCCGGGCCTGCCAAAGGAGAGCTACGCCATTCTGTTGTCCGAGGTACCAGTCTCGCAGGGCAAGCTGCGCCCGGACCACGTACTCGTGCGCGAATCCACGCGCAACCTCGAGGCCTTGTCGATCGGATTCGAGTCGGGCGCGCGCTTTCTGCCCGGCATTGAAACCCTCTGGGTGGAGAGCACGCTCGCGCCGACGCTGTCGCGCGCCGGCATTCCCTTCATGAAACCGGGGCAGATCCTGACCTACCACCTCGCCTTCATTCTCAAGAAGTACGCCAGTGATTTCATCGGCATCCAGGAAACCCGCTTCCTGCTGTCGGCGATGGAGCAGCAGTTTCCGGACCTCGTCAAGGAAGCCATGCGCGTGATGCCGATCCAGAAGATCGCCGAGATCCTGCAGCGTCTGGTCTCCGAGGACATCTCGGTACGCAACCTGCGCGCCATTCTCGAAGCGCTGATCGAGTGGGGCCAGAAGGAAAAGGACACGGTGCTGCTCACCGAGTACGTCCGTTCCACGCTCAAGCGCCACATCAGTCACAAGTACTCCGGTGGCCAGAACATGCTCCCCGCCTACCTGCTCGCGCCCAAGGTCGAGGAAACCGTGCGCGGCGCGATCCGCCAGACCTCGGCCGGCAGCTATCTCGCGCTCGACCCCAGCGTCGGCAAGCGACTGCTGGAGAGCATCAAGAAAACCGTGGGCGACGTCTCCGCCGCGACCCAGCGCCCGGTGCTGCTGACCTCGATGGACATCCGCCGCTATCTGCGCAAGATGATCGAGCAGGACTTGTACGACCTGCCGGTGCTGTCCTACCAGGAGCTGACCCAGGAGATCAACATCCAGCCGCTGGCGCGGATCGATCTGTGAGCACGGAACGCATCGAATGAGCAGCCGCGAGATGGTCGAACTGCGCATCCTCGACGGCCTGCATGCCGGCGCCCGCGTTCCGCTCCCGCTCGGATCACGCCTGGTGCTCGGCGCAACCGCAGACGAGTCCGTCGACATCGTGCTGCGCGACCTGCCGGAAGGCACCAGCGGCACCATCGAGGCAACCAGCGACAAGGGCTGGCAGTGGGCGCCCCACTCGACCGGACCAGGCCTCGCAGTCTCCAGACGTCAGTGCCTGCGGCTCGGTCCCGTGTTGATGATGGTGCAGGCCCGGGACGCGGCATGGCCCGGGCTGGAGCAGTTCGAAATCGTCGATGCGACCGCACTGGAGTCGCAAACGGCCGAAGCCCCCCCTGTCCCGACGGAATCCACCGAGCGCTCTGCCGCATCCGGACACGACGGGCGGGGAGAAAACGAGGGCGGTGGGGAGCATGCCGAGTCCTCACATCCATCGTCGGCCGCAGACGGCGGCGTGGGGGACGAGACGCCCGCCCCGAATCCGGCACCCCTGGCGGGACGCGTCCGGGGGATGCGCGGTGTGCTCGGGGTCAGCGTCGCGATGGTCATCGGCGGCTCTGTGGTCTGGCTTGCCGCCTGGTTGATCGCCTGGGCCACCCCACCGGCGCCGCCCCCGCCACCGCCCCCACCCCGCCTTGCCGAGGCCGATTTGCGCGCGCTGCTGGACGAACTTACGATCGACGCGCGGCTCGTGATCGTCCCCCCTGAAAGCGATGCCCCTCCCGGCCTCGAAGGGGTGGTGGGTGGCGAACAGGACATGGAACGCCTGACCAATGCCTTGTCGCGGCTGCCGCAGCGCCCCGCGCTGCGCGTGCTGACCACCGAGGACTTCATCGCCCAGGCCGAGATGCTCACCGCATTGCATGGCGAGGGGATTCGCGCCCGATCACCGACCGTCGGCACACTCGAACTGTCGGGTGTCGGACGCGACGACGCGAGCGTGGCGGCGTTGCGCGACCGCCTCAGCGGCAGTCTGCCTCGCGGCATCGTCATCGAAGACCACAGCTTCAGGGCCGACCAGGTCTCGAATACGGTCCAGGCCCTGCTCGAACAGCGCCGACTGCGTGGGTTCGAGCTATCCTGGGAGAATGGGCATCTCCGGCTGGAAGGCCGCCTGCAGGAAGAGAACGTCAATGCCTGGGAGCATGCCGTCCTCGAGATCGACCGCCGCTTCGACGGCCGGGTCCCGTTTACCGCGGCGGTTCAGCTACCCCCACCGGGAGCCTATCTGCGCCGCCACGTCAGCGCGGTGGTCAGCGGTAACCCACCCTACGTCGTGCTGACCTCGGGGCAAAAGGTGATGCCCGGCGGGCGGGTTGGAAACTACAGACTGATGGAGATCCGCGACTCGATGTCGGTCTGGGAATGGTCGGGCGGACAGCAGGCCTTCGCCATCGAACGCTGAAAGAGCGATCACGACACCGGACGCACCGACTTGAACCCTGGCATGCCAATCCATGCGATGCACAACATGAAAACGGCACTTTGCGAACTCGAAACCCAACTCAGCGGTGAAGATGGCAGCGCAGCGATGGCCGCACTGATCGCGCGGCTCGAATCCGTCGCCCGACGGCTCGAAAGCGACCTGCGGACGGGATTGCCCCCGGATGCGTTTCGTCAGTCGGAAACCTGTCACAGCGCGATACGCGCTGCAATCGACGCATTGAGGACAACCCGTATCGGGTAAGTTCGATCCCGGCGAATTGATTTATCAATGAAACTTTATTCGGCACACGCCCTTGTCAGGGCCGCGCAATCCGATTAAATTCAACTGGCGACCCAAGTCAGGGCTTCGAACGCCGCTGACACGGAAACGAGTAATGGACGTCGAGAGTGTCCCGGCCGCGACAAAAGTCGCGGCCGGGAGCGGATCTTCCGCGCATACTCAAGATGTTGACGGACGGCACTTGCCCACAGGTTCGACGACGAATTTGCGGCCCACGAAATCAAACCAACCAACAACCCCGGGAGAATGACATGAGCGCAATCAACGGACTCAATTTCGAAGTCGTCAACAGCTCCATCTACAATGCCGTCCAGGCACGGGAAGCCAAGCTCAGGACCCGAATCGAGGAAATCGGACAGGACGAAAACCCGGGTTCGCTCGACCTGCTGATGATGCAGCAGGAAATCCAGCAATGGTCGATGATGATTCAGATCCAGAGCACCATCGTCAAGGAGCTCAGCGATTCCATGAAGGGCATCATCCAGAAGGCGGCCTGACGTCAGGCACGGCCCATTTGCACGAATTCCCCAGCCAGATCCGAGCGATGTCGTCCGACATGTCCCATGAGCGCGCCACCCCCGACGAGTTGCTGTCCAGCCTGGGACAGCGGTTGGGCATCGACGGCTTGCGTTTCTCCGAGGAAGGCTTGTGCGAACTGATCTTCGACGGTGGCTTGCGCACCATCACCATGCACCAGCGCGGCAACTGGCTCAGCGCCATTCAGTTGCAGTCGCACCCCCTTCCCGCAGGTGACACACTGGCATCTCAGGCGCTCGCCGCCAATTTTCTGTGGCGCGGCACCAACGGCGCGACGCTGGCGCTGGATTCGGAGCAGCGCCTTTGGGCACAGCGCTCTCCCGCGACCGCACAACCGGACACCAACGACCTGCTCGCCAACCTCGAGACACTGCTTGATCTCGCGGAGGCCTGGCAGGCGCGCAAACCACCCGAGGAGTCGCGCCCGCCGGCATTCGAGCGGCCGATGTCGCTGTTCCTGAACCGGGCCTGATCCTCTCCTTGCCGCACCCGCACGGCTTCGGCATCATCGCCGGAGCAGGTCCATCACCGTCAGGACGGGTTGCAGCACGAAACCCGATACCGCGCGGATTCAATCGCGGTCGTTCAAGAACTCCCCAAGTCGTTTGCGCAGCGCATCGCGCGCACGGGAGACCCGGCTGCGTACCGTGCCAATCGGGATCGACAGCATCACCGCCGCTTCTTCATAAGAAAGATCCTCGACCGCGACAAGCAGCAACACGTCGCGCATGTCCGGAGGCAGTTCGTCCAGTTCCCGCCGCAGACTTTCCAGCATGCGCGCGCTCTCGAGCCGGGTCAATGGGCCCGCGTCCGGCGAAACATGGGTTTCGAGCACGCTTTCGTCTTCGATCGTGTAGCGACGATGCGGCGCGCGCGAAAGATGGTTGCGCACCAGATTCATGGCGATACCGTATAACCAGCTCGACAGCTCGCTCTCTCCACGGAAGGTTCGCAACGAAGCGGCCGCTTCCACAAAGGCCTGCTGTGCAATTTCTTCGGCATCGCTCGGATTGCCGATATTCTTCAGCACGAAGTTGTAGAGCCGGCGCTGGTGCCGCGATACAAGATCGCGAAACAGCTGCTCCTGATCCACATCGTCATCGAGCCCACGCGCAGGCTCGACGGAGTGCGCGCCATCTTCGCCGCCGATGCTCACCGGCGGATCCTCGCGATCGTCGGTCATCGTCCATCCACCGGGGTGCGCGTAACATCCTGAATCGCTTCGGCCAGCCACGCACGGGCGTCGGCATCGGAAGGCGGTTGCCCCGCCTCACGAAGGCGGACTGCAAACAACTGGTCGATACGGTCGCGCTGCGCTCCATCGATCCGCTCCGGTGCGAGCCCAAGCTCGCTTGCGACCACGCGAAAGGCGGCGCTGTTGGTCGTCGCGCCATACTTGAGCTGGGTCGCGAAACTGCTACCGTCGAGAGCGCTGGAAGCGGTGCGTGCCATGTCGATGGCCTGCTTGACCGTACGCGACTCGATCGGCTTCCCGGCAGTTGCATCCAGCCCCAGCTCGCGCGCGACACTGTTGGCCACGCGGGCACCAAAGCGCTCCGACAACGCCTCGGCAAACACGCGCGCGACACCACCACCAGCGCCCTGGCTGGAATCCACCCAGGTGACGCCGCGCCCCGAAGGCAGCGAACCGCGACCGAGCACCTTGAGCTGCTCGCCGTCGAAGTCGATCACCGCCGACGCATCGCTTTCCGCTGCCCGCTCGAACGCTTCGAGCGAAGCCTGCGCATGGGCGGCAAGTGGATCGGAACCGGAAATAGAAGTCATGATCAATCTTGATGATAAACACAACCGAACGAAGTCGAAATTTCCGTGACCGATCGGTACATCCAGTGGGTAACGACGATTGCGCTGGAGTTCCGGGTAATGCTCATTCGATGTGCGAAAAATGCGGGCGGGAGTCCCCCTTGCACGCCCCCGGCGATGGCGGTATTCCCATGAATATGGTGTACAGTGCCTTTGAAACAACCTTTGAGTTTACCCCTGAGCCCTTCGAAACATCACTCCGAATTGTCAAAATTGATGACCACCCAGAGTTTTTCCGCCTGCCAACCCTCTACGGCGCTGATCACGGCTCTCAGCGCTTTTCGCCTGGCGCCCTCATGCCCATGACGCTCCCCGTTCCGGTGAGCGCGGGACTGGAGCTGGAGATGCCGGTCATCGATGCACACTCCGGCCAGCCAATGGACGCCCGCACGGGGCTTGCAAGCCTGCTTCGCGCCGGGCAAGGGCAGGCTGTCGCAACCCCATGCTCGGACGCGTCCGGCTTCGACCCGGCTACGGTGCTCCCCGTCGCCATCGACGGCGCCTGGGGTACGACGGGCTTCGACAACGGTTACAACAACATCGAAGTCGCCTTCGCACCGGTACATCGATCCTCGCGTGGTCTCCTCAATCCGCTCGCGGAAACGGTTTTCAGCCATCTCGCCGCTCTCGATTCCGCCCTCGCCGAAGTCGGCATGGCGCTGACCAATTTTTCCGAACACCCCGCGACCGAGGTCTCCCCACACTTTTACCGGCAGATGCGCGCACCGAAGCGAATCTACGATCACTGGGTCACCTCCCGCGGTTGGGATCACGCCGTGGGGATCGATGCCAAAGCGCAGAACGGACCGACCACCGGCGTTGCCGTTGACGATGCGACCCGCGCGCTGAACCTGATCCTGCTTGCATCGCCGATGTTGATCGCAATCCATGCCAACAGCCCCTTCGAGGCAGGCCGCCCCTCCGGTCTGAGCGAGAACCGCCTGTCGATGTGGCCGCGCATGTTCCGCCATGCCCGTCATGCCGGAGATCTTCGCCTCTGTCAGCCGCCCACCGAACCGTTCGCCGACCTGGGCGCCTACTTTCGCTGGATGTTCGCCAACGACACCGCAATCCACGCTTTCGGCCTGCCCGGGCAGGACTACAAGAGTCTCGACGACCTGTACGAAGCGGAGAATGCGCCCCCGCTGCTGCGCTTTCTCGCCGCCGACCGATGGCGCGCCACGGCGCTTGGAGGCGGCCCCGACATCGAAGTCACCCCATCGCTGACCTATCTCGAGCACATGCAGTTCGCCCAGTTTCTGGATGCCCGTATCCGCTTCGGCCTGGCCACCGATGTCGCGGGCGAAACGGGACTGACCCGGGAGTTTCTCGCCGCCGTAAACGGCGACCAGCCGCGACGCGTGGAACATCTGTTCGCGACACTGTGCACATTCATCTACATCGAAGGGCGTGCCGCCGGGGCGAATCTTCCCGACCGGGACATCCGTGAACACGCCGGCGATTCGGTCGCGGCAAGCATGGTGATGGGTCCAAGCGCAATCCAGGCGGGTTTGCTCGCCCATCCCGACGCATGGGAACGCCTGGCATCTCGCATTCCGTGGTCCCACCTCGACGGCCTGCGCGACGCGGCCATCCGCTCCGGCATGGGCGGACGCTATCGCAGCCTGGCCCTGCGGGAGCTCTGCGAGCTCGTGCTCGGGCTCGCCACCGAGGGGCTGGAAAGCGACGAGCAGTGGATGCTCGACTACCCCATTCATGTTCTGGAATGTGGGCAGAATGGCGCCGACCGCGCGCGCGCCTTCGTTGCCGAGGGCAAAGGCCCGCTGCACGAGCGGCTGCTGGCGCTGACCACACGACGGACGATGAACGTGTCGGGACCGCCGATCGAAATCCCGACCGGCAGCGTCACGGCCGCGGCGAACTGATGCGCGGGAAGATCTCGTCGCTGGCGATCAGGATATCGACCGCCGGATCGTAACCGATACGTTCGGCCGCCTCGAGGTTCAACGCCAGCCGGGCTGGTGCCTGCCAGACCTGGGGCAAGGCACGTGGCAAGGCACCATTGAAGATGCGCGCAATGGTCTCCGCGTGAAAACGCCCTACATACAGATAGTCGAGCTGGGCAATGCTCATCAACACGCCCTGACGCACTTCATGGTCGCCCAGCATGGAAAAGGTCGGCACCCCGGCCGCGAGCAAGGCCTCGACGATCCGCGGCAGACTCTCCGGTGTGACACCTCGATGCACCGTGACGTATACGGCGTCGGCACGGCGGGCGATCGCCTCGTAGCAGTCAACCGCAGCCTCGACCGCTTCCTCGCTTGACACCCCGTTGAACGGAGCATGACAGGCGTGAATCGAGAACCCTCTCGCAGTGGCGGTCGCCTCCACCTCGCCGACAGCGGCAAAACTGCGGCCCTCCACGCTGTCTTCATAGACGAGGCCAAGACGTTCGAAGGCGAAGATGTCATGAAACAGTTCGACCTGTCGTCCATAGCGCCCGGGTTCGGTTTTCGCGTGCAGATGATCCAGCCCGGAGTCGTCGGCGCTGGTCACGATGCCGCTGGCAACCGGATCACTGGTCGACGCGACGATGACGGGGGTCGCCATCGGTGCTCTGGAAAGATCCTGCCCCGCCCAGGTTCCCATCGCGATGACCAGATCAAGATCACGCTCGGTTTCCAGCCGCCGCGTCAGCGCAGCGACCACCTCCGGTCGCTGCCGCGGATCGAAATCTCCGGCCGCATACCAGGCATCCTGCGGAAACTCGAGGTAATCGCTGCGGCCATTCTCCGCGAACCAGCGCCAGAACCCGCCGGGTTCGGGGTGGTTTTCGGGCGGAAGTTCGATCTCCTCGATCCAGCCCAGCGCCATCAAGCCGCGCAACGTCGCCTTGAGGATGATCTCGTAATCACGGTACTGCCCCCCCTCGTAATAGCCGATGCGCCAACGCCGGCCGTCGTCACGCAGACGCGGTGTAACCGGCAGGGCCATCGCGGCCTCTCTGTCCACGACGGGCACCCTGTCGACCGCCCCGAGGGGCTCGGCGGACACCGTGGCTCCGAACATCCCCGCAAGCCAGGCAGCCAGCAGCCCGCTCACCAACCTCCGGTACCATCGCCCTCGCGTCATTCCGTACCTCCCGTTCCGGCGACACGTGCCGCTTCCGGGCCACGAAAATGCAACGCCAGCATGGTAATGTCATCCGACTGTTCGGCATCACCGGCATGCGCCCTGACCGCGTCCATCACCGCATCGATCACGGTCGCGGCATCTCGCGCAGGCATGCACGCTTGCAGCGTTTCCAGCAGGCGCATCTCGCCGAACAACACATGCTCATCGTCCATTGCCTCGGTAACACCATCGGTATAGAGCAGCAGCACGTCGCCGGGTTCGAGACGAGTTTCGAACGCGTCGAACTCGACTTGATCGATCGCACCGAGGGCGGGGCCGCTAATCGCCCTGAGGGTTTCGACCGTGGCGTCGCCACGCAGAACCAGCGGCGGATTGTGCCCCCCGTTGGCGTAGCGAATCCTGCCGCTGCGGCAGTCGAGCACACCGTTGATCGCGGTCACGAACATCGCATTCGGATTGTCACGCGCAAGGTTCTCGTTGACCTGGTACAGCACCCGCGCCGGGTCGCCATCATCGTCGCTGGCCGACTTGATCAGCGTCTTGGTGATCGCCATGAACAGCGCTGCCGGCACGCCCTTGCCCGCAACATCGCCGATGGTGAAATGGAGCTCGTCACCGACGAGATGGAAGTCATACAGATCGCCGCCGACCTCGCGCGCGGAAACCAGGGTCGCGTACACATCGATATCCGGACGCTCTGGAAAAGCCGGGAAGACCTTGGGCAACAGGCCAAGCTGTATGTCGCGCGCAACGCCCAACTCGCCTTCGATCCGCTCACGCTCACCGGTCACCGCCATCAGGCGGTGTACATTGCGGTGCAGCTCATCTTCCATGAACGCGAACGCGCGGGCCAACTCACCCACCTCGTCGCGTCGCTGCAAGGGCAGACCGGAATCGGCAACCCGCGCCCTGCGTGAGAAATCGGTCTCGGACAACGCCCGTGCATGGCGTCCGAGATGCGCGAGCGGCCCGGCGATGCCGCTCGCGACCAGCCACGCCAGCAGCAGTCCGAGCAGCAACCCGCCTGCGAACACGGCAGCCTGACGCCACGCGAGTTCGACGGCAGGAGCCGCCATGGCCTGTGGTGCAACCACCGCGGCCACGTACCAGTCCAGCGAACGGACGTAGGTTGCCCACGCCTGCAGCATGCGACCGTCGGTGGTATGAAAACGAACCGCCTCCCCTTCCCGGACCGCACTCGCACGGATGTCCCGAAGCCCCTGCGCGTCGATCACTCCGGCATCGACCGCCGCGCCTGCCGGCGGCCGGACCACGAACTCGCCGTCGCCATCGAATACGAAGACGAAGCCGCCGCCAGCCATCTCCACCTGGGCCAGGCTATGGGCAAGCTCTTCGCGAAATCGCTCGAGCCGCGCATCTGCCTCGCGCTGTACCTCGTCCACATCGCCAACGGCGGCGAGCATCCAGTCCCAGGGGTCGAAGGCGACGAAATGACCATAGCGCGGAACGAGATCATCGGAACCGACCGCCTTCCAGTGGTACACCAGATAGGTCTCACCGTAGCGGTCCACCTCGTCCCACGCGGCATCGACCACGCTCCGTCCCTTGAAGTCGGTGTAGTGATGCAGCAGCGAACCGACCTCCACCCTCTCCGGATAGACCAACGCACGTCCGGCGCGGTCGAACACCATCAGGTACTCACCACCGACCGGGCGCACCGAAGCCAGCCATTCGAGCGCGGTCGTCTGCGCCTGGGATTCCTCGATCACCCCGCGCACCGCCAGTTCGCGGAAACGGTACAGGGTGTCGAGGGCGACCCGGTCGAACTCGCGAAACTGGCGTTTGCGCTCCTGCACCAGCGCGACCTTGCCCGCCAGCAACGTGCGGTACTCGCTGCGAATCGCCAGTTCCGCCATATGCAGCACGTTCTCGACCGCACGCTGCTCGGCCTCGACCACCGTCGAATGTACGGCGGACTGGGAATACAGCATGACGACCAGGGCCACGAGCCCCAGAATGGCACCGATCGCGACGAAGATTCGCGCCCGGACCGACTGCAGCCGATCGACGAAACCCGGAACGTGCGGGATTCGCCGCGCAACCGGCGAATCGGTCACCATACCCGTGCTGTCGCCCGACGTCTGAAGGTCACTCAAGCCGGACAACTCCCTAAGGCGCCACCAGACGAGCGCGACCCGCCGCCTCGGACTCGGCAATCTCCAGTATGCGCGTGAAACCGCTCATCTCGAACACGTCAGCCACATGTGGCTGCAGTTCACACAACACCAGCCGCCCCTTGACCAGACGCGCCTGCTTGGCGGCCATCAGCACCACACGCAGTCCGGCGCTCGAAACGTATCCCAGCGCTGCGAAATCCACCAGCACGCGGGCACCATCCTGCTCCAGCAGACCTAGCAGCGCCTTCTCCAGCACCGGCGCGGTGGAACTGTCCAGCCGCCCAAGTACCCGCAGCAATTGTCCGCCCTCGATGGCTTCGGTCGCAGTGTTCAGACTCATCTTGATTCATCTCCGCCGGTTCGCGGTCTCCCGCTTCCGGCAAGTTGTTCAACCGGCCGGGGCATGCCCGGCCAGACGTTTTCTCAGCGTCACGCGGTTGCCACCGCCTTCATGGCTGACGCCGACCACGTCCACCAGGGTTCGCACGAAATGCACCCCCAGCCCCCCGATCGGGCGCTGCTCGAGGTCGGTGTCGAGATCCGGCGGCCCGACCTCGGCAAACGGATCGAAGGCGGGCGCGTCATCCTTGATCACGACTTCCAGCCACGCATCCGAACGCTCGAGACGCACATCGATGAAATGATCCCCGGCGCCGCCCAGGCCGTGCGAAATGGTATTGGTAAGCAGTTCATCCAGGCACAGGTTGATCTCGAAGGCAACCCGCGGCTGGTCAGGAAGAAACGCGGTGACCTCTTCCGCCAACCCCGCGATCGCTTCGAGCCGGGATGGCAGCCGAAGCTCCAGGATGGTGTTCCCGGTATTGCCCACGCTGCCTGCCTCCCGTGATCATGACCTTGTCAGATTGAGGACACTCTAGCGGCGACGCCAAAAACCCGTCAACCCCGATCTCGCCGACTGCCTCCCAAGGGCTCGCCAAAGTAATTACCCTGGAAGGCCCGGCAGCCGAGTGTCAGCAACAACCGGTACTGTTCCTCGGACTCCACGCCCTCGGCGATCACATCCAGCCCCATCGTCTCGCCGAGGGAGAGAATGCTGCGAATGATCGCCACGTCATTGGCGCTGTGCAACATGTCGCGCACGAATGACTGATCAATCTTGACCTGGGTCAGCGGCAACTGCTTCAGGTAACGCAGGGATGAGTAGCCCGTACCGAAGTCGTCCAGCGAAATTCCGACCCCAAGCGCCCGTAGCGCATTCATCTTGGCCACAGTCTCGCTTACCTTGTCCACCATGATACCCTCGGTCAGCTCGATCTTGAGGCGTCGCCCATCGACCCCATGCTCACGCAGGGTCGCCTCCACGCGGGCAACGAACGCGGGCTCGCGAAACTGTTGCGGGCTGACGTTGACAGCCATGGTCCATCCCGCGCTCGCCTCGCTTCGCCCCCAGTGCGCGAGCTGGCGACACGCACGCTGCAGCACCCAGTAGCCGACCGGAACGATCAGTCCGGAGCGCTCAGCCACGGGGATGAACTCGGCGGGCGAGAGCATGCCCTCGACCGGATGTCGCCAGCGAATCAACGCCTCCGCACCAATCACCCGCCCGCCCTCGCTGACCTGCGGCTGAAAATGCAGGCGCAGTTCGTCGTTCTCCAGCGCGTGCTGCAACTGCACCTGCAATTCGAGATGGCGTCGCGCGCGCTGCTGCGCCAGCGGATCGAAGAACGACCACCGGCGCCCGTCACCAGAGGCCTTGGCCTGATGCAGCGCAACGTCGGCCTGCTGAATCACGGTCTCGGCCTCAACTTCGGCCGAGAACAGCGCCACCCCGGCGAACGGATTGCAGCGCAAGGTCGTATCCACGACATGATAGGGCGCCTCCAGCGCCTGCAAGGCCTGTTCGACGAGTTCCTCCGAACGTAGCGCGGCGTCCTCGGCGTCAACACCAATGGCTTCACGCATGGCAACGAACTCGTCCGCCGCCAGGCGTGCAAGCAGGCATCTTTCGCCAAGCACCGAACGCAACCGCTTGGCCAGCTCGATCAGCAACACGTCCCCCGCCGCCATACCCAGGCTGCTGTTGACGATCTTGAAGTCGGCGATGTCGATGCAGATCAGCGCACCGTGGGTTTTCAGAACGGCGGCCCGCTTCATGGCCTCCGCCAGCCGCTCGACCAGTTGCCGTCGATTGGCCAGGCCAGTCAGCGCATCATAGGCGCCCAGATACTCGACCCGCTCCTCGGCCGCCTTTTGCCGAGACAGGTCAACCACGGCGCCAACATAGTAACGCACCTCCCCGCTCTCGTTGCGTACGGTCTGAATCGTGAGACGCTCGGGGAAGACCTCACCGTTCTTGCGCCGGCTCCAGACCTCGCCCTCCCAGCGATCGTAGGCATCGATCAGACGCCACATATCGGTGTAAAAGCGCTCCTCGTGGCGACCGGAACGGAGTATTCGCGGCGTCTCGCCAATCACTTCGTCGGGGGTGTAACCGGTAATCTCGCAAAACGCACGGTTAACCTGAAGAATGCGCTGGTGCGCATCGGTGATCAGCATTCCGTCAGGGGTCTCGAACGCCACCGCCGCGACCTGCAGGGCCTCGCGCGACACCCGCATGCGTTCGATCATCGCGTTCACCTCATGATAGAGGCGGCCGAACTCGTTGTCTTCCTGCGTTTCGATCCTCTCATCGAGCCGGGAAGCACGACCGACACGCTCCAGAAACGACACCAGACGCAGGATTGGCGCATTGAAGCTCGATTCGAAACGCATCGCCAGCGCAAACGACAACAACATCACGATTGCGGCAATCACCAGCAGCGGCACCAGGTCCCGCCCAAGAATGGTCAGGATCGAATCGGTCTGCAGTTGCAGGTAGACCGTTCCAAAATCAACACCGTCATATCCTGCATCGAGCAGCAAACGCATGGTACCGCGCGCATCACGAGACAACTCCGACAGCGACCCCGGGTCCGGAACCACCAGACCATTGCCATCGGCATGACGATACTGATAGCGCGGAACCCGTTCGCGGTCATACAGCACGACGTGACGCACCATCGGAAAAGTCTGCAGACGAGCGGAAGCATCGGCCGCCACGCCGAGGTCGTCGAGCATCACGATGCGGGCGAAATCCTGGGCAAGCAGATCCGCCACCGAACGCGAGAACTCGATGGCCCGGTGCTGCTGGGCGTGTACGTGCCAATAGACGAAACTGGTGTAACCGGTAATGGCCGCCGCGCCGACCACCGCCAGCATCATCAGCAGCAGTCGTCCCCGAATCGAGTCCAGGAAGCGAAACCGGATGCTCATCGCACCGCCCCGCACACTCCGCCGGCCATGGCGAACGGATACCGGCTCATTCCCGCCCCGGGACGCTCACCGCAACCGCGCATCATGGGGCGGACGGGTTGAAGACGGGGAGAGCCGGATCGTTGCCCCACTCGAACCAGGATCCGTCATACACCGAGACCGAATAGCCGAGCGCCTGCAGCACCACGTAATTGAGTGCCGACTGCGCCCCGCCATTGCAATACACGATGACATGCTTGTCGGGATCGAGGTCGGCATAGACTTCGCCAAGACGTTCCAGCGAGAGCATCCGGTTACCGCTCTGCGTTTGAGCGTAGTTGTGTGTCCATGGAAAATGGAGCGCCCCCGGGATATGGCCGAAACGCGCCGCATGTGACTCCAGACCGAGATACTCCTTGCGCGAACGTCCATCGACAATGACCCGGTCTCGACTGTCGATCGCCATGCGCGTACTCAGCTTGGTCTCCACGCGGCGCGGATCGACTGTCGGCACGAAATCGCGACGCTGCACTGGCGCTGCCTCGAAATCGACTGGAAAGCCGCCGCGAAACCACTCATCGAAGCCAACATCGAGCAGGGCTACCTGGTCATGGCCCAGCGTCTCCAGCAGCCAGTATGCCCGCGCGGCCCAGATGAAACTGCCATCGTCGTAGAGAACCACGCGCCGCCCGGCGCCGATTCCGGCCTCGCTCATCAGCGCACGCAGCGCATCGAGTCCCGGCATCAGGTAACCCTCGGCAAACAGCCGGGGATAAGGAACGTTCACGGCACCGCGCACATGCCCCAGCAGGAAGTCTTCCTCCGGGCGAGTGTCGACGACAACGAGATCGGTCGCCTCGAGACTGCCGCCCAGCCACTGCGCATCGACGATGGCCGGCATGCCGGCAACCGCCCGTGCGGACATCCCGCAAAGCAACACAAGCACGGCGAGCAGACGAACTCCGGCATCCCTTGCACGTTTATCGAACCGCATGAACCGTACCTGTAATCACCACCACTGACCGACCATCAGCCTTCAGGCCTTCGCAGTCAGCAATCAATTGACATAGCCGCATCCCCGGCCGAGGTCGCAGTCGCACCCCCGATCCCTAACCACCGCGGAGCCCGCCGTTGAATCCTGAAGAAGCCCGCCAGACGGACGCCCTCAGCCGGTAACATTTCGAAACGAGTATGGAAGCAGTTTATTCTCCCGTCAAGTCCGAGCGCCGGAGGATTGCGTGGCGGATACTGGAACGAGCAGCACAGACAGGAGCGGAAGCATCCATCTTTGCGTTTACGCCGTGCCCGACTGCAACCGGCTCATCGCCATCGACGCCGCCGCAGTGCGTGTTTCGACGCCCAGCTTCTCGAACACATGCTCGAGGTGCTTATGCACCGTACGCGGGCTCGTGCCGAGAATCTCGCCAATGTCGCGGTTGGTCTTGCCACGTGTGACCCAGTAGAGGACTTCGGCTTCACGCGCGGTCAGCCGGAACGCCACCCCCAATGCCTCGATCGTACTGGCGTCGTTTTCTTCGCGCAACACCACCAGCCACTCATCGTCGCTGCCCTCACCAAGCTCATCCCCCTCCCCGGTACGGTCGTGAAACGACGCCAGCAGACGGCGCGCGCCTTCGGCCGTCAACAGCGGTGAGAGCTCGCTACCGGTGCGGCGCGCCGCCTCGGCCGCCCGCACCCATTGCAGCAGTCGCGGCGGCGTCGAATCGTCTTCCGTGCCGAAAAAGGAGCGAAGCATCTTCCGCGCCAGCGGTGTCTGCCACACCAGCCGACCGTCGGCCACACGCAGGGCGACGGTGGCCTGGCCAAAGGCGTCCAGCGCCGTGCGCGCCTGCTTCATCTGGCGCGCGTTCTGCACATGGGCGAGGATGCGTGCAAGCACCTCGGCGGGCCGGATCGGTTTGGTGACGTAATCAGCCCCGCCCGCGGCAAAGCCCGCCACCACATGCTCGGTGTCGGTCAAGCCGGTCATGAAGATGATCGGAATCGTCCGCGTCGCGAATTCGGCCTTGAGCCGACGCGCGACCTCGAAACCATCCATGCCCGGCATCACTGCGTCGAGCAGGATCACGTCCGGCAGACTGTTGCGCGCGCGGATCAGGGCCGCCTCGCCGTGCGTCGCGACGAGCACGGTGTAACCGGCCTCATCCAGCGCGTCATGCAGCAGGGAGAGATTCTCCGGCACGTCATCGACGATGAGCACGATGCCACGTGTGGCGTCGCTGATCATGTTCCCTCTCCTGATTCCGACGCCTGGCGCACCGCCTTGCGCGCCAGTTCGCGCATGGCGTCGAATTGAAACTGTCGCGCGAGCCCGCGCTGCATGCGGGTGAACTCGGTGCATTGCGGATGCGCCGCGTCGATTTCATCGAGCGCGGCGAGCACGCCTTTCGGATAGCCCAGCTCGATCATCTCGCTCAGACGGCGCAAGGCCGATGCCGGCGGCGGGACGAACATCGGCTTCACCGGCGCGATGGCCGTCCCGCCGCCAGCCCCGACCACCACATGCGCGCCGGCTCCGACCGTGTCGTCACGCACGCTTCCCTCTTCGCTGCGGGTGTCGGCAATCGGCTGGCTCACCCATTCGAGGCGCAGTCGCCCCCCGAGCCAGTCGAGCAGTTCGTCCACCCGGATCGGTTTGAGCATGAAGTCAGCGGCGGCTATCCCCACGTCGTTCTCCAGTCCCTTGTCGAAGGCGTTGGCCGAGATGATGGCGCAGGCAAGCTGCTCGTACCCGGCCTCACGCAAACGGCGCAGGGTTTCCCAGCCGTCGATTCCCGGCATTGCCAGATCCATGAGTACCGCATGCGGCCGGAAATCGTCCAGCACGGAGAGGCATTCGTGGCCCGATGCCGCCTGCTCGACCTGAAATCCCAGCGGCTCGAGCACCGACGCCAGCAACTCGCGATCGACCCGTTCATTGTCGACGACGAGTACGCGTCGCCGGATACCTTTGTACCCGATGCGCCGTTCACGCGGCAAGGCCTGCATCGCCTGCTGTCCGAACAGCTGTGGCAGAAACAGGCGCACGCGAAACGTACTGCCCTTGCCCGGCGTGCTGTCGACGCTCAGTTCCCCGCCCATCAGGTCGGTCAGCATGCGGCTGATGGTCAGGCCAAGCCCCGTGCCGACCGTGGTTTCGGCCCGTGAGCGATGCCCGCGCTCGAATGGCTCGAAGATGCGTTCGAGTTCATCCGCGTCGATCCCCGGCCCCGAATCCTCCACCTCGAATACCGCCATCTCGCGCCGGTAGGACAGCTTCAGGCGGACCACCCCGCGCGGCGTGAACTTGATCGCGTTGCCGATGATGTTGATCAGGATCTGCCGCACCCGCTTCTCGTCCGCGCGCACCACCTCCGGCAGTTTCCCGGCCGGTTCGAAGCTGAAATCCAGCCCCTTGTTGCGCGCCTGCAACTCGAACATGCCGACCATCTGCCGCACAAAGGCCGGAAACGCCAGCGGACGTGCTTCCAGCGTCAGCTTGCCGCCCTCGATGCGCGCAATGTCCAGCGTGCCTTCGATCAGCGACAGCAAATGCTCACCGCTCTTCTTGATCACCCCCACCGCCTGCTGCCGGTGCGGCGGGATCGCCTCGTCGCCGTCGAGGATCTGCGCATAGCCGAGAATGCTGTTCAGCGGCGTGCGCAACTCGTGACTAATCGCGGTGATGTAGCGGCTCTTGGCCTGGTTGGCCTGCTCGGCCACACGCCGCGCGTTCTGCAACTGCTCGTCGGTACGTTTGTGCGATTCGATCTCCTGCATCAGCAGCCGGGTCTGACGGTTGGACTCTTCCTGCGCGACCTGCCGGCTCTTGTGGGTCAGCACCATCCACCAGGCCCCGATCCCACCAATCAGAAACAGGGCGGCGAACAGCTTGAGAAAGATCGCGTCGAGCGCCACCTCGCCACCGTGCAACGCCAGCGCCCGCGCCTCGTGGTAATGGATCATGCCGAGCAGCAGCGCCAGCAGCAACACCATGCCACTCATCAACAGCAGGTAATGGCCCAGCCCACCCTCGGCGTAGGGCAACCACCGACTTGGCAAGCAGCGGCGGGTAAGGGCCGACCATTGCGCGGCAAGACGCGCGTGCGGCTTGCACAGGTCGGCGCAGCGCGCATCCAGCGAACAGCACAGCGAGCAGATCGTGCCCTGATAGGCCGGGCAATCACTGGTGTCCTCGGCTTCGAAGTGCTCGCCGCACACCGAGCACTGCCGCGTCACCACCGGCGCGGGGCTCGCCTCGCGCGAACCGCCACCGTCCGCTCCATCCGGGCTTGCTGCCTTCGACACGGCTGCGCCAGCCCCCTTCGCGGCCCCCTTCGCGGCCCCCTTCGCGGCCCCCTCCGCGCCCCCCTCTGCCACGACTTTCTGCGGCGACGCCGCCGATACCCCGGGCACGTGGGCCGCATCGCAACCGCCACACCCCGCGCAGGGTGCGGCGCCCGTTTCGGCAACATGCTCCGCCGCCACCGGCGACCATCCACCGCGCGCCAGGTAGTAGCGCCCCCGCGTACGCCAGGCGATCAGGGGCGAGACGACGAAGGCGACGACCATGGCGACAAAGGGCGCAAACGGCTGAATGCCTTCGCCAAAGAGGCCCATGAAGGTCGCCACCGACAGCACCGAGGCGATGCCCATCGCCCCCACGCCCACCGGATTGATGTCGTACAGGTGGCTGCGCTTGAACTCGATGCCGCGGGGCGACCACCCCATCGGCTTGTTGATCACGAGGTCGGCGACAACCGCGACAATCCACGAAATCGCGACGTTGGCGTACAGTCCGAGCACCTGCCCGAGCGCCTGAAAGACGTTCATCTCCATCAGCAGCAGCGCGATCAGGATATTGAACACCACCCACACCACCCGCCCCGGATGGCTGTGGGTCAGACGCGAGAAGAAGTTCGACCACGCCAGCGACCCGGCATAGGCATTGGTCACGTTGATCTTCAGCTGCGACACGATGACGAACAGCGCCGTCACGCCGACCGCCCAGGCGGCGCTGTCGAACACCATGCCGAAACCGAGCAGATACATCTGATTGGGGTCAACCGCCTTGTCCGCCGGCATGCCCTGCCCCAACAGCAACCACGCGAGGAATGCCCCGCCGAGCATCTTGATCACGCCGATGAAGATCCAGCCCGGCCCGCCAAGCACCACCCCGAACAGCCAGCGCTTCCGATTGTGCGGCGTGCGCTCCGGCATGAAGCGCAGATAGTCCGCCTGTTCGCCCATTTGTGTGATCAGCGCGATGCCCACGGTCATCGCCGCACCAAAAAGGTGCCATTCGAAGTGCGACCCAACCCCGTCCGCACCAGCATAGTGCCACAACGCATTCAGCGCCGACGGATCCTCGCGCAGCAGATAGACGAACGGCAGAATCAGCAGGAACAACCACACCGGCTGGGTAATCGTCTGGATGCGGCTGATCACGGTAATGCCATGGGTCACCAGCGGCACCACCACCAGCGCGCAGATCAGGTAGCCCCAGGCAGGCGGAATGCCGAAGGCGAGCTCCAGCGCGTACGCCATGATTGCCGCTTCGAGCGCGAACAGGATGAAAGTGAAGCACGCATAGACCAGCGACGAGATCGTCGACCCGATGTACCCGAAGCCGGAGCCACGGGTGAGCAAGTCCATGTCCACGCCATGGCGCGCGGCGTAGAGGCTGATCGGCAGGCCAGTGAGAAAGATGATCAGCCCGATTGCCAGAATCGCCCAGAAGCTGTTCACGAATCCGTAGGCGACCAGCATCGTCGCCCCCACCGCCTCGAGCACCAGAAACGACGCCGACCCGAACGCCGTGTTGCCGACGCGAAACTCCGACCACTTGCGAAAGCTGCGCGGTGTGAAGCGCAGCGCGTAGTCCTCCAGCGTCTCGTTGGCCACCCAGGCATTGTAGTCGCGGCGCACCTTCACCACACGCTGCAGGGCATCGGGAGAGGAAGCCTCCACGCGCAGCCGAGCGGGGCGGTCCGCGCCAACGTCAGTCATCCTGGCGATACTCCCGACGAGCCGGGGCGCGGAGCGACTCCATGCGAAGAATCCGGTAACGAAATCATGATCCGTCATACAAAGCAACGGTCATGCCAAAAAGTCTATAACCCTGTTCGTAATAAGGCATAATTCGAACTCCGCATTCATTACGGTTTCATTTCAACGCCTGCCGAAAGCCGGTGGAAAGCGGCCAATACCGCTCCTGCCTCTGGTGACCTGAATTCCGGGGCACCCCGGCACTCAACTGTGAGGACTTAACGCATGCCAACTCGTCGCGCCCTGCTGTCCGCTGTCTGCCTCGCCACCGCTTTCACGCTGCCCACCCAGGCCAGTCCGGGGGTTTCCGACACGGCGATCGTCATTGGCCAATCCTCCGCGCTTTCCGGTCCGGCAGCCGAGCTTGGCACTGAAATGCGGCAGGGCATCCTGGCGCACTTTGCAGAGGTCAATGCAGCGGGCGGCGTACATGGACGCAGCCTCGAACTGGTCAGCCTCGACGACGGCTATGAACCCGATCGGGCCGCCGCCAACACCCGCGCCCTGATCCACGACCACGGGGTATTCGCGCTGCTCGGCTATGTCGGCACGCCAACCAGTCAGGCGTCTGTTCCGGTTTTCACTGAAGCCGAGGTGCCATTCATCGGCGCGTTCACCGGCGCGGAGTTGCTTCGCGATCCATTCAACCGCTTCATCTTCAACGTGCGCGCGAGCTACTACCAGGAAACGGAAAAGATCGTCGACCACCTGGTCACCACCGGCGTGACCCGTATCGCGGTCTTCCACCAGAACGACTCCTACGGTCAGGCAGGGCTTACGGGGGTGCAGCGGGCAATGGAACGACGCGGCCTGCCCATCGTGGCCACCGCCACCGTCGAGCGCAACAGTACCGACGTCAGCGAGGCCGTGCGCATCCTGCGCGAAGCCGAACCCGCCGCGATCGTCCAGATCAGCGCCTACGCCTCCTGTGCTGCGTTGATCAAGGAGATGCGCCGTGCGATGGAAGCGCCGCCACAGTTCTTCAATGTGTCCTTCGTCGGCAGCCGGCCACTGGCCGAAGCATTGGGCGATGACGGCCACGGGGTGATGATCTCGCAAGTCGTGCCGTTTCCGTTCGCGCGCGTCGACCCGGTGGTGCGCGAGTATCGCGCCGCGATGGCCGCGGCCGGGCACGACGTACCGTCCTTTACCAGCATGGAAGGCTATCTCGTCGCCAAGGTGCTCGTCGAAGGTCTGCACCGCGCAGGCCCCGGCCTCGACCGCGAAGGGCTGATCACTGCCCTGCAGTCCATTCGGAATCACGACTTTGGCGGGTTTCGAGTGAACTTCGAGGAAGGCAACCACAACGGATCGGATTTCGTCGACCTGACCATCATCGGACGCGGCGGGCGGTTCATGCGCTGACTCTGGCGGCCGCACCCTGCGCCGGAGCAGACGCCCTCTCAAGAAAACGCTGAGCCGCCTCAGGTTTCCCAGCCCCCTCGGAGGCGGAAACGGCATTGGCCGTTTCCTGGGAGCGCTCAAAAGCTCATTCGAAGTCCTGTCGCCGTCGCCCGAAGCCACGATCGAAGGAGGAAGTTCGCCAGTGTCGGAAAGTCTTACACTATTGACGGAGATCACTCCCAAAAGAACTCTTTAATATTGTTTTAAAAAAGTTTTTCGCAAATGGCACAGGTGCTGCTTGCAACATTTTGCAAGCAGCACCTAATCGACCGTCGTACCTCAGGGAGACGTGCCATGAAACAATTCAAGAAGCTCATTTCGATCGCAGTTTTGGCCAGCGCCATGCCACTTTCCGCATACAGTGCGGTAATGGTGGACTTACAGTTGATTCTCGCCGTGGACGTTTCCGGCAGTGTCAACAATGCAAGGTATCTCGCTCAGAAGAACGGCTATGTGGAAGCGTTCAGAAACTCGCTGGTACATGATGCCATCGCCAATGGGACACTTGGCAGCATCGCCGTCACCTACATGGAGTGGTCCGGCAACAACCAGCAGAGCCAGCAGGTCGGATGGACGCAGATCACGTCCGCCGCCGACGCGGAAGCCTTTGCCGACGCGATTGCGGCAACCACTCGCGCCTATAGCGGCGCCACCGGTATCGCTGGCGCGATCAACTGGTCAACCAATGCCTTCTCGGTCAACGACTACGACAGCAACCGCTTGGTGGTGGACATCTCCGGAGACGGAGAAGAGAACGTTTGCGGCTCGGGCCTGAACCCCGGCAACACCGGACCAACCTGCGTCATGGCGGCGAGAGATGCAGCGGTCGCGGCGGGGATCACCATCAATGGACTTGCCATTGAAGAGGTCACCGGTTTCAGTCTGACCGGCTATTATGCATCCTACGTTATCGGCGGAACTGGCAGCTTCGTGAACACCGCCTCGACGTTCGAAGACTTCGAACAGGCGATTCTCGAGAAGCTGCGGGTCGAGATTACCGGCGGCGGCCCGAACCCGGTGCCGGAACCCGCCACTCTGGCACTGCTGGGTATTGGCCTGGCCGGCCTCGGTGTCCTGCGTCGCCGAAAAGAACCGGACTGAGTTCTGCAATGCTTCCATGAACCTGGAACGGCGCCAAAAGGCGCCGTTCCAACTGATTGATCACGATCGTCAAGCAGCAGACGATGCCATCTGGGTGTTTCGGTTGCGCTCCGGCGACAGGTACAGATACACCGCCGGCACCACGAACAGCGTAAACAACGTGCCGATGCTCATGCCGGTCGCAATCACCAGCCCCATCGCAAAGCGCGAACCCGCTCCCGGGCCGCTCGCGATCAGCAGCGGAATCATCGCCAGCACCGTCGCCGCGGTGGTCATCAGAATCGGGCGCAGACGCAGGGCGGATGCCTCCTCGATGGCTTCGCGCCGGCTGCGCCCCTCGTTCTGCAACTGGTTGGCGAACTCGACGATCAGGATGCCGTGCTTGGCGATCAACCCGATCAGCGTGACCAGGCCCACCTGGGTGTAGATGTTCAGCGTCGCAAAGCCGAGACTGACGAAGATCAGCGCGCCGGCGATCGACATCGGCACCGTCATCATGATCACCGCCGAATCACGGAAGGACTCGAACTGCGCCGCCAGCACCAGGTAAATCACCACCAGCGCGAAGAAGAAGGTCAGGATCAGCTGCTGCCCCTCGCTCTTGAACTGGCGTGACTGACCCGAATAGTCGATGCTGTAGCCCGGTGGCAGCACCTCAGCGGCCAGATCATCGAGAATACCCAGCGCCTCGCCCAGCGTCACCCCCGGCCGCGGCACACCGGACAGCGTCACGCTGTTGAGCTGCTGGAAGCGCTTGAGCTGCTGCGGCTGCACCTTGTCCTCGAGCGTCACCAACGAAGCCAGCGGCACCAGCTCGCCGAGGCGATTGCGGGTATACAGGCCCTCGATCTGCTCCGGCGTCAGCCGCGCCTCGCGCTCGAGCTGCGGAATCACCCGGTAGGAGCGGTTCTCCAGCGCGAAACGACCGGCGGAGGCGCCGGACAACAGTGTCGAGATGTCGGCCGACAGCGTCTGCATGTCCACACCCATCAACGCCGCCTTCTCGCGATCGATCCGGATCTCGGTCTGCGGACGATCGATCTTCAGATCTCCGTCGATGAAGATGAAGCGCCCGGTGCCCATCGCCCGGCCGAGGATCTCGTTGGCGACCTCGAGCAGATTCTCCGCTGGCTCGGTGCTGCGGATGACGAACTCCACCGGCGCCCCGCCACCGCCTCCGGGCAGCGAAGGCGGCACCAGCGCAAAGATGTTGAGCCCGGGAATCCGCTCCAGTTTCGGCTGCAAGCCCTCTTCGAGCAGCTTGTGGGTCGACAGCGTGCGCTGATCCCACGGCGCGAGCACGAAACCGGCGATGGCCTGGTTGGTCGCGCCCACGCCGGCGCCGCCGAAGCCGTTGATCAGGAAGATGTTGGAGATCTCCGGAAAGTCGTCGAGATAGCCGTTGATCACCCGTGTGTTGCGTTCGAGCTGGTCGAGCGTGGTCGGCGCGTCGGCCGACGCGATCGCGAGCACGAACCCCTGGTCCTCCGGTGGCTCGAGTTCGCTCGGGCTGGTCACGAACAGGAAGTAGCACGACACCAGCACGATGAAGCCAAAGGTGAGCACCACGAAGCGTCCCTCCAGCGCGCCATGCAGGCGGCGCTTGTAGAAGCGCTCAAGCGATCCGAAGCGACGGTCCAGCCAGCCCTCGAAGCCCCGTTTCTCGCCCTCCGCATGCGCCTTGAGCAGACGCGAGGCGAGCATCGGCGACAGCGTCAGCGCGACGATGCCGGAGATCACCACCGACCCGGCCAGCGTGAACGCGAACTCGACAAACAAGGTACCGGTGATGCCTTCGACAAAACCGATCGGCAGGAACACCGCGATCAGCGTAGTCGACATCGCGACGATGGGCCAGGCGAGCTCACGCGCGCCGCGCACCGACGCGTCGAACGGCGTCATGCCGTCTTCGATGTGGCGGTGGATGTTCTCGACGATGATGATCGCGTCGTCTACGACGATGCCGATCGCCAGCACCATCGCCAGCAGCGTCAGCAGGTTGATCGAGAAGCCCATCAACAGCATCAGGAACAGCGTGCCGACCAGCGACAGGGGCATCGCCAGCGCCGGGATGATGACGCTGCGCACCGAGCCGAGAAAGAGGTAGATCACCGCGATCACGATGATCAGCGCCAGCACGATGGTGTTGATCACCTCGTCGATCGCGCTCTCGATGTATTCGGTCGAGTCATACACGATATCGCCGCCCAGCCCTTGCGGAAACTGTGGCTCGATCTGCTCGCGCCAGACCCGGCGCACGTCGGCGATGACGTCCAGCGAGTTGGCGTCGGGCGCGACCTCGATACCGATGAAGGTCGCCGACAGCCCGTTGAAACTGACCGAGTTGTCGTAGTTCTCCGAACCGAGCTCGACCGTCGCTACGTCCATCAGACGCACGATGGCCCCATTCTCGGTGCGCACCACGAGCTGCTCGAACTCCTCCGGACTGGACAGGTCGGTCGCCGCGGTCAACTCCACCGCCACCGCCTGCCCCTTGGTCGAACCGACCGCCGACAGCACATTGTTGGCACGCAGCGCGCCGAACACGTCGGAGCCGGTCACCCCCAGCGCGGTCATCTGCTCGGGGTCGAGCCAGATGCGCATCGCAAAGGTGCGGTCGCCGAGAATCTGCGCGCGCTGCACCCCCGGCACCGTGGACAGCTGCGGCTCGACCACGCGCACCAGATAATCGGTGATCTGGTTGTTCGACAGGATCTCCGAATAAAAGCTCATGTACATCGCCGCGATGGTCTCGCCCACCGACAGCGTGATCACCGGCTCCTCGGCCTCGGCCGGGAGCACCGAGCGCACCTTGTTCACCTGTGCCGCGATCTGCGTCAGCGCCTCGTTGGGGTCGGCGTCGAGCCGCAAAAAGGCCTGGATGTTGCTGACCCCGGCGACGCTCGTCGAAACCACGTAGTCGATGCCCTCGGCGGCCGCCACCTCGCGCTCGATCGGGGTGGTGACGAAGCCCTGCATCAGGTCGGCGTCGGCACCGAAGTACGTAGTCGTGACCGAGACCACGGCATTCTTGATCTCGGGAAACTGGCGCACGTTCAGGTCAAAGGCGGCACGCAGGCCGAGCAGAAAGATGAACAGGCTGACCACCGTGGCCAGCACCGGCTTGTTGATGAAGGTATCGGTAAATCGCATCTGCATGATGGCTATCCAGGCGGGGCCGTTGCGATCGCATCCGCTGCAGGTCGGCACGACCGCCCCGGATCAAGGGCGGGGCCGACACGGCGCACGGCATGCGCGGAGGTACGTGGCGCGGTGATCAGCTGTTGGCGGGACGTGGCTCGAGGTCGGCCGGTGGCTGCAGGGCGGGGTCGTCGTTGATGCTGACCCTGGACTGATTGCGCAGTTTGAGCAGACCGCTGGTGGCGATGCGTTCACCCGGCGACAGGCCCTCGATGATCTCCACCAGATCGCCGCGCCGCGCACCGGTCTGGACGAAGCGCTGCGTCGCGCGCAAGGCGCGATGCTCGTCCCCGTTCGCACCTTCGCTTCCGTCCGCGTGCGCCGCAGCCCCCGCTGCGGTTTCTTCTTCCTCGAGCACGAACACGATGTTGCCATAGGGGTTGAAGCGGATCGCGCTCTGCGGCACGACGCGCACCACGCGGGGCTCGCCGGTGTCGATCTGCACCCGTCCGAACATGCCCGGTCGCAGGCGCCCGTCCGGGTTGTCGATCACCGCCTGCACCGAGAAGCTGCGCGTGCTCTCGCGCACACCGGGTTCGATCGCGCTGATGTGCCCGTCGAATGCCGCGTCCTGCGCATCCACCCGCACCCGGATCGGCTGCCCCACCGTCAGCAGGGCGACGTGGCGCTCAGGCAGGGTGAAGTCGATGTGGATGGGATCGCGCGTCTGCAGGGCCACCACCGGATTGCCGGCGGCGATGTACTCGCCGATGCTCACCTTGCGAATCCCGAGCTCGCCGGAAAACGGTGCGCGCAGCGTCTTCTGGCGGATGCGCGCGCGCTGCTCGGCGACCGCCGCGGCGGCCTGATCGGCCTCGCTCTGGCGCCGCGGCAGCTCGGCCTCGGGCAGATTGCGCTGCGCAACCAGCCGCCGCGCCCGCTCGAGTTCCACCTGCGCCAGTTGCGCCGCAGCCTCCAGGCTGCGCAGGCGTGCCTGATCGGTTTCCGAATCAAGTACCAGCAACTCGGCACCCGCGGCCACGGTGCTGCCGCTCTCGAAGCGGATCTCCTTGACGATGCCGCCAACCTCGGTGGTCAGCATCGTCCCCTGCACCGCCGCGAAGCTGCCCACCGCCTCGAGCCGGTCGATCCACTCGACCTCCGTCACTTCAGTCGCCGTGATCGTGGCCACCGGCTCCGGCATGTTGTCGAAGAAGTCGTCAATCATAGCGCCAACGAAGGCCTTGAAGCCAAACACCCCGCCGAACAGAATCCCCACGCCCAGCAGCATGACGAGCATGCGTTTCATTCCTGATCTCCATCGGGCACCAGCCCGGATACACCATCACAATTGACCGACGCATCGAACCCGAAGACTTCGACACGAATGCGATCGACCAGCGCGGACGTGGCCGCGACATCGGCAGGGTCGGCCAGTGGCCTCCACCCCATGCCATTCAGGTGCACCTGCACCTGGCGGTACAACAGGCTCTCGACATCGGTGATCGCGAGCGATTCGAGCAGCCCCTTGACCTGATTCAAGGCCGTCACCCCCTCGCTCACGCTCCACGGCCCGAAAGCCAGCTCCATCGGCGACAATCCTCCCGGATCCAGATCCCCCGCCGCGATGGCCTCGCGCACGATGCCGGTCACCACCGCTCCCGCCGGCCCGCAACAGGCCAGCGCCTGCTCGCGCCGCGCCGCCGAGGTGTTCTCCCACACCGCTTCGGTATGCACATAGTGGCTGAGCTTCATGTGATCGGGATGACGACGGGCAAAATCGACGTCGCCGACGACCATCGCCATCATCCGCTCGCGGGCACTTTGGGCACGCCAGCGCTCGACCGCGCGAAATACGTCCAGCTGTGCTTCCATCTGGCGGATCACCAGCGCCAGCAGCAAATCTTCCTTGGAAGAAAAGTGCTGGTACAGCGTACCGGTGGCGTAATCGCAGGCCTCGGCCAGCCGCGCCATCTGCAGGTTCAGAAAACCCTCCGCAGCGATGATCGTCGACGCCTTGTCCAGAAAGTGCGCCTCGCGCGCCTCGAATTCACGCTGCCTGCGTTCGCGCGTACCCATTACACATCACTCGAAGATAACAGGGTTCGAATTCTGAACCTGATTCATTTCCTGATCAACCACTCAAACGACGTGGATTAATCTCATCGAGGTGAGAAAAATTTCACGCTCGACCTCATCTCGCCACGCCGCCGCATCTCAACTCCCTAACGTTGACGCGGCCCTTGTGGCAATATGCATAAGGTTTGCTCGCCGACAAGCCAGCAGGCGCGGGAATCACTGCCGTCGGCCGTCGAGCAACGGGCCGGCGACCCGGCCCCTGTAGCGAAGACATTTCACGGAGACCGCGGGGCTTGTTCGGCAAACTCAAACTTCTCGGAAAATCGGGCACGGTTGGAAACGGCAATCGCGTTGGCGTGGTGTTCGGCCCCGATGCGGTGCTCGCCTTTCATATCGCCATCCGTCCCCAGGCTGCTGCCCGGCTGCTCTCCGCGTTCACGCTGGAAGCCCCCGAAACGGAGCGCCTGGCGCACGGCATCAGCGAATGGGCTGCGCAGCAACACCTCAAGGGCACGCCCACGGTCATGACGCTGCCGCTCGGCAGTTACGGTATTTTTCCGGTCGAACGCCCGGACGTCCCGGAGCAGGAGCTACGCTCCGCGCTGCGCTGGCGCCTCAAGGACTTGCTCGGCTACCCACCATCGTCCGCCGTGATCGACTATTTCGACGCCCCGCCCGCACGACAGAAGCGCGTCGAACCCCTACAGGTGGTTGCCGCCCGCATCGACGAGCTCAAACCCCGCGTCGCCGCGCTGCGCGAGGCCGGGCTCGATCCGGTACGCATCGACATTCCCGAGTTCGCGCTGCGCAACCTCGTACGCATCGTGCCGGACAACGAAGTCACCACCGCGATGCTGTCCTTCGAAGGCAATCGCGGTCTGCTCGGAATCTTCCGTGAGGACCGCTTCTATCTGTCGCGAACCCTGGATCACGGCCTGCCTGCCCTAGACGCGAGCAATGATGCGGCGGACGGGCTGCAAGCCTTCGACCCCGCCAGCGACCGCATCGCCCTCGAGGTGCAACGCACGATGGACTATTACGAAAGCCACTTCGGCACCGGACCGGTGAAGCAACTGCTCGTGCTCGGCGGCGATGCGCGCGCGTCGCGGCTGGCCGACTATCTGCGCACCGCGCTCGGGGTGGCCAGCCACGCGCTGACTCCGGACGCGCTGCTCGAAGGCAGTCCGTTGCCGGGTCACGACTGGATGCCACTTGCCCTGGGCGGAATCCTCGGACTCGGGCGAGGCTGAAGCACATGCGACAGGAAATCAATCTTTACCAGGACGAATTGCGCGAGCGCGCGGTGGCCTTCGCCACCCGGCAAGCCGTTGCCGTACTCGGCCTCATCATCGCGGCAACCGTGGCCCTGGCCTTCTGGATGCAGACGCGCGTGGACGCACCGCGCGCAGAACTGGCGACGGCACAAACGCGCCTGCAGGCGCTCGACGAAGAATTGCTGCAGTTGTCCAGACTGGCCGAGGAACACCGACCGGATCCCGCGCTGGCCATCGAGGTCACCCGCCTCGAACGTGATCTGCGCCACTTGCGCCGGGTGCGGTCGGCGGTGGCCTCGCTCGCCGAGCAACCTGCGCTGTCCGCCTATCTTGCCGCGCTGGGCTGGCAACGCCCGGAAGGGCTGTGGCTGAGCGAAGTCGTCGTTGCCGGTGACGGGGGCGACGTGCGCATCGCCGGCCACACGCTCGAACCCGACCTCGTGCCACGGTTCATTGCCGCCCTCGGCAACGAACTGCCCTTCTTCGGCATGCGCTTTCACACGCTCGCGATCGAGCGTCCGCAGGACGAAGCGCGCTGGGTCGACTTCCGCATCGAATCCGGCTGCCCGAGCCTGCGCGCTTCGGGGAACGATCTCACCCCCTGTCCGCCCCCGCAGGAGTCCCCCCGATGAACGATCGCTGGAACGCCTTCTGCGAGAAACTCGACGCGCGTACCCCACGCGAACGCCTGCTGGCCACCGGCGTCATCGCGGTCGTCGTGTTGTTCGCCGCCGACACCCTGTTCATCGAACCGGCGCGCATCTCATTGCGCCAGATCGAAACTCGCCTGCCCACGGTTCGTACCGAGCTGGCCGCGCGCGAGGCGCAGCGCGAGGCCCTGCTCGCCCAACTCGCTGAAGATCCCGACGCAACGACCAGGCGACGCCTGACAACGCTACGCACAGAAGTCGATGCCGTCGACGCCGAACTGCGCGGCGCGATCGAGCGCTTCGTGCCTCCCGCCGAAATGACCCGCATCCTGCACGCACTGCTCGATCGCGACGCTGCTTCGCTGACCCTGCTGGCCGTCACCAGCCTGCCACCGCGCATCCTGCCCGGCACCACCGCCGAAGGCGACGAAGTCCGCGAACCGCAGGTCCACGAGCGCCGCTTCGAACTGCGCTTTCGCGGGCGCTACCCGGACATGCTCGCCTATCTGCAGCGTCTCGAAGCGCTGCCGTGGGAGATCCGCTGGTCGGTGATGGCCATCGACCTCCCCGAGGCTGCAACCGAAGCGACCGATATGGACACGCGCGCCCATGAAGCAGACTTCACGCTGCTGCTGCGCACCCTGAGTCTGGACAAGGAGTGGATCGGTGCCTGAAACCCTCGCCCAACGCTCCCTCGACGGGCGCCTCATCGCAGTCGTTCCACTTCACCAGCCGCGACGCATCGGCTCGTTCGCAGCCGCTATCGCTCCCCGGGGAGCCCGGCGGCAGCGCGCGATCCTCTCCGCGGCGGTGACGCTCTTCCTGCTGCCGTGCGCATCATCCGTTGCGGCCGATACCCCCCCGGATCCGTTCCAGCCGCCTTCGGTGCTGCAGCGCGCGGCCCCCGCTGGCGAACAGGGCCAATCGGCCTCGCCACGTGACCCGCTGTCGTTGAACAAGACCCTGGTCAGCGAGAACAAGCGCTACGCCGTCATCAATGGCCAGACCGCACGCGAAGGTGATCTGGTCGCCGAGCATCGCGTCCTGAGCATCGCCCCGGGCTACGTCGTGTTGCACGCCCCGGATGGCGAACCATTCCGGCTCGACCTCACGCCCCAAAGCGGCTTCGTACGGCCCGCCACCCAGAACACGCATACAAGATGAAGCTCATGCCACGCCTGATTCCCCTGATGCTGGTCAGCCTCGCACTGGCTGGCTGCGCGACCACCCGCACCCCGCCTGCGGCCGACTCTCCCTACGCAAAGATGCTGGACGAGATCGAACACCTGCGCTGGCAGGACGAGCAGGCCGCATCCGCCCCTGCGACGCTGCCCGAAGAGGTCTCCCGCGCCCTGCTTCCGCCGTTGCCAAGCACCTTCCCCGCGCCGGCCGAGCACCGTTTCGACGTGGATGTACACGACCTCGATGCCCGCAGCTTCTTCATGGGCCTGCTGCGCGACACCTCCGAAAACATCGTGCTTCATCCCGAAGTGGCTGGCACGCTGAGCCTCGCCCTGCGCAACGTCACCGTCGCCGAGGTACTCGAGGCCGTGCGCGATGTCTACGGCTTCGACATCCGCCGCGTGGGCAGCGGCTGGCAGGTCTTCCCGGCGACGATGCAGTCGCGCACCTTCGTCGTCAACTATCTCAACTTCAACCGCGAGGGTTCCAGCGAGACGCGGGTCAGCTCGGGGCAGCTGGACAACGAGAGCTCGCGCGGCGAAAGCACCACCGAAAGCAGCCGCAGCGCCGCCCCCAGCAGCCGCATCCAGACCAGTAGCCGGTCCGATTTCTGGACCGAGCTCGAAGCCTCGCTGCGCCTGATCGTCGGCCTTGATGCACCCATGTACGCCGGGGAAAGCGGCACCGAGAACGGCACCGACGCCATCCGCCGCGGCGAGCAGCGCCGCGCCGTCATCGTCAACCCGCACACTGGCCTGGTCATGGTCCGCGCGATGCCAGCCGAACTGCGCGACGTCGAGCGCTTTCTCGAACACACGCAAAGCACCGTCACCCGCCAGGTCGTGCTTGAAGCCAAGATCCTCGAGATCGAACTGGCCGACGGTTTTCAGAGCGGGGTCAACTGGACCGCGCTCGCCCACGGCTCGGATGGTGGTCTGCTCACCGGGCAGGGTGCGGGCGTGACGCCGTTCCGCGAGAGCGGCAGCGCCAGCACCATCGTCGATCTGGTACGCGAGACCGAACGCTTCAACCCGTTCAGCCCCGAGAGCGGGCTCGACCGCACCGCCTTCGGCGGCATGTTCTCGGCCGCGCTGCAATTACGCGACTTCGGTGCCTTCATCGAGTTGCTGCAGACCCAGGGCGACGTACAGGTGCTGTCCAGCCCGCGCATCGCCACGGTCAACAACCAGAAAGCGGTGATCAAGGTCGGCTCCGACGAGTTTTTCGTCACCCGCGTGTCGAGCACCACCACCACCGGCACCACCACCACGACCTCGCCCGAGGTCGAACTGACCCCGTTCTTCTCCGGCATCGCGCTCGACGTCACGCCCCAGGTCAGCCCCGACGGCGACGTCATCCTGCACGTCAAACCCTCGGTCAGCGAGGTCATCGACCAGACCAAGCAGCTGACGGTGTTCGGCCAGCAGCAGACCCTGCCGCTGGCCTTCAGCAGCATGCGCGAAGCCGACAGCGTGGTGCGCGCAGCCAATGGCCAGATCGTCGTCATCGGCGGCTTGATGCAGGACTTCCAGCGCGACCGCAACGCCGCCGTGCCGGTGCTCGGCGATCTGCCCATCGTCGGCAACCTGTTCCAGCACCGCCAGCGCAGCCGGCGCAAGACTGAGCTCGTGATCCTGCTCCGCCCCGTCGTCATTGACGAGGCGCGGCAGTGGAACGATGTGCTGCGCCCGGCCGCCGAACGCCTCGACCATCTCTACCCGCACACCGCCCCGGCCTGGCCACCGGCCGGGCGCTGACGGTCGACCACGGCTGTACGATGTACGAACAACATTTCGGCTTGCACGAGGCACCGTTCCGGGTCACACCGGACACCGACTACTATTTTGCCCATCGCCATCACCAGGAAGCACTCAACGTGCTGCTGTTCGGGGTTTCCAACGGCGAGGGCTTCATCAAGGTCAGCGGCGAGGTCGGCACCGGCAAGACCCTGCTGTGCCGCAAACTGCTCAAGCTTGCCGAAGGCCGCTTCGTCACCGCCTGGATTCCCAACCCGGCCCTGGAACCGACCGCGCTCGCCGAGGCGCTGGCCGAGGAGCTCGGCACCCAGGCACCACGTGCCCTGGGCCAGCACCGCCAGCTCAAGCAGATCTACCAGCGGCTGGTGCGCATCGCCGACGCCGGCGGCCACACCCTGGTCTGCATCGACGAAGCCCAGGCCATGCCCGACGAAACCCTGGAAGCGCTGCGCCTGCTCAGTAACCTCGAAGCGGAAAAACGCAAGCTGATGACCGTGGTGCTGTTCGGCCAGCCCGAGCTCGACCAGCGCCTGGCCACCCAGGGGCTGCGCCAGCTGCGCAATCGCATCGGTCTGGCCTACCGCCTGCGGCCGCTGGATCGTGGCGCGGTCGAGCAGTATGTGGTTCACCGCCTGCGCATCGCCGGCGCCCCCCGTGCCGACACGCTGTTCCGGCCACGCGCCTTGCGCGCGCTGCACCGCGCCAGCCGGGGCCTGCCACGGTTGATCAACATTCTCGCGCACAAGTCGCTGCTTGCCGCGTTCGGCAGACAACAGGCCGTCGTCGATCGCGATCACGTCCGGCGTGCCGCGGCCGACACCGAAGACGCAAACGCCGTGTCTCGTCTGGAGTGGAGCGACTGGGCCGCCCTCACCCTCCCCGCGTCGGCGCTGATCCTTGTCGCCGTCGCCCGAATCCTGCTGGAGCGCGCATGAGGTCGCGCGCGAACCAACCCGCGAGGAGACGGCCTTGAGCCTGATCAACGACATGCTGCGCGACATTGAGCGGCGTGACCGGACGCAGGCAGAGCCGGGCGGACTTCCTGTGGGCACCCGGGTCGTGCCCGAACCACGTGCACGTCGCTGGCCGCCGAGCTGGATGCTTCTGCTCGCGGTCGGCACCACCCTCGGCCTGCTCGGCGGCTGGTTGGTACACTTGCAGCTGGGTACTGGCAACCCACTGACACTTCGTGCGGGCAGCCCCCAAACCACCGAACACTCAACGGCGGACACGGCAGCCGACACACGCCCGGCAACCACGACGACGGCATCGGCTCCAGCGGCGGCGCCTGCGGACGCTGGCAGCTCCGCCCCCGGGATCACCGCCTCTCGAGAAAACGCCGAGCCACCTCAAGTTTTCGTGCCTCCTCGGGGTGCGGAAACGGCATTCCCCGTTTCCTGGGGGCGCTCACAAGACGCTGGCGATACCGAACGAATCCAGCCGGACCAGGACCCCATTGACACGCAGGCTGCCGACGCCACGCCACGCGACTCAATCGACACAGGCCAGAGAACTGCGCGTGCCGCGCATACGCCTCTCGATACGCCTTCACCCACGCGGAGCGTCCGTGAGGACGCCGATCCGCAATCAACCCACCCACCTGCGCCGGAAACCGCCCCCTCGCTGCCGACGGAGCCCACCGCGGCCGTCGCCGCAGGCACCCTGGCCAGAGAAGCGTCCGCCACGGACACCATGAAGCCTCTCCCTCCCGGTGAGGAAATCATGCCTTCCGCCCCGTCTCTCGTTGCCGTGCCCCACACATTTGCCGAACCGGATCTTGGGCACGGTTCGATCGAAGTCCGCATCCTGCCCGGCAACCGGGTCAACTTTCGCGCGGCACCATCACTCGATGCCCCGATACTCAACGTATTCTCCGACCGCAACCGCTTTACCCTGCTGGACCGGCGTGAAGGATTCGTGCAGGTACGCGCCGCGGACGGCACAAGCGGCTGGCTGAGTGCCGACTTCGTAATCATTGGCGGCTCATCCCGCGACCTGTCGGAGCGCGCAGGCGATCCGCCCTCACCCGCGTCCGTACCCCCCGCGCGCACCGATTCGGCGGATGTATCATCTGCCGCTGTCGCAGTGCATGCTCCCGCTTCCAATACCCCACCGGCCTCCGCGACGCCACAGCCGGCAGACGCCGCGATCGCGCGCCCGAGCCGTCAGGAAACCCTGGACGACATGCATCGTGAAGCCTCCCGTGCGGCCGCACGCGGCGAGTTCAACGTCGCTGAAACCCTGCTCGAACGCATCCTCGCCCTGGACCCAGCCCACGCCCCGGCAACCAGCGCACTGACGGCGCTGCTGCTGCACCAACAGCGCCACGATACGCTCGAAGCGCGCTTGCGCGCGCTGCACGCACACGCTACCGACCATCCCGTCCCGGCGACCGGCATCCTCGCCCGCGTGCTCGCCGAGCGTGGCGAAACAGACCAGGCGCTGGGCCTGCTAGAAGCGCGCCCGCCGCAGGCGCATTCCGTTCATGATCTCATCCTGCTGGCCAACCTGTACCAGCGCAAGCAACGCCACGAACGCGCCACCCAGACCTTTGCCACCGCCGTCGAACGCGACCCGCGCAGCGGACACGCCTGGGCAGGCCTGGCGGTTTCGCTGGAGGCCCTCAATCGCAGCGCCCGGGCGCGCGATGCCTGGGCGCGCGCGCTCGCCTCCGGATCGCTCGATCCGGCACTCGAACGCCACGCTCGCGCACGTCTGGCCGCACTCGACCGCACTGGAGACTGACCCATGACCGACGCACAACCGACCAGCGGCGCGCGCAAACGCATCCGGCTCGGCGACCTGCTGGTCGAAAACCGGATGATCACCGCACAACAGCTCGACAAAGCGCTCGCCGAGCAGAAGAAGACCGGCGCCCGGCTCGGTCGGATGCTGGTCGAACTCGGTTATATCGACGACCACGCCCTGCTCGGCTTTCTGTCGCGCCAGCTCAACGTCCCCCATGTCGATCTGCGCCAGTTCCAGTTCCGGCCGGAAACGGTGCGCCGCCTGCCCGAGACGCTGTCACGCCGCTTTCGCGCCATCGTGCTCGAAGACCGCAAGGGCAGCTATCTCGTGGGTTTCGCCGACCCCACCGATCTCTTCGCCCAGGACGAGATCGCACGCGTACTGCAAGGCCCCGTTCAGGTCGCCGTGGTGCGCGAGTCCGACCTGCTGGCGGCCTTCGACACCGTGTTCCGGCGCACCGACGAGATCAGCTCGATCGCGGAGGAACTCGGTGAGGAACTGGCCGACTCCGACATCGACCTCGCCCAACTGGCGATGGGTGCGGACGTCACCGAAGCGCCTGTCGTGCGTCTGCTGCAGACGCTGTTCGAGGACGCCGTGCAGGTCGGCGCATCGGACGTGCACATCGAGCCGGACGAGACCGTGCTGCGCATCCGCCAGCGCATCGACGGCGTGCTGCAGGAGCAGGTGATGAAGGAGCGCCGCATCGCACCGGCGCTGGTGTCGCGCCTGAAACTGATGGGCGGCCTCAACATCTCGGAGAAGCGGCTGCCACAGGACGGCCGCTTCAACATCCGCGTGCGCGAGCGCAGCATCGACGTGCGTCTATCCACGATGCCGACGATTCACGGCGAATCCGTGGTGATGCGTCTGCTCGACCAGTCGCAGGGCATTCTCGGCCTCGACCGCATTGGCATGCCCGAAGACATGGTGCGCCGCTTTCGTCGCGCCATCCACCGTCCCCACGGCATGGTGCTGGTCACCGGCCCCACCGGCAGCGGCAAGACCTCGACGCTGTATTCAGCGCTGGCCGAACTCAACGTCGCCGGCAAGAAGATCATCACCATCGAAGATCCAGTCGAATACCGTCTGCCGCGCATCAACCAGGTGCAGATCAACTTCAAGATCAATCTGACCTTCGCCGGCGTGCTGCGCACCGCGCTGCGACAGGACCCGGACATCATCCTGATCGGCGAGATGCGCGACCAGGAAACCGCCGAGATCGGCCTGCGCGCGGCGATGACCGGGCACCTCGTGCTGTCCACGCTGCACACCAACGATGCGGTGAGCACCGCCAACCGCCTGATCGACATGGGCGCGCCAGGCTATCTCGTGGCCACCTCGCTCGACGCGGTGCTGGCGCAGCGGCTCGTGCGCCGCATCTGCCCGAACTGCGCCGAACCCGCTCCGCCCGACGCGCACGAACGCGCCTGGCTGGCCACGCTGGTCGATCTGCAGCTCGCCCACGATGGCCACGGCTTCAAGCGCGGCAGCGGCTGCATGCAGTGCAACAACACCGGCTACAAGGGGCGCATCGGCGTGTTCGAACTCCTGGAAATCGATGACGATCTCGCCGATGCCCTGCGCCGCAGCGATGCCGCCGCCTTTCATCGCCGCGCGCTAAGCAAGCCCGGCTTTCGCACCCTCACCCAGACCGCCATCGACCTCGCCGCGCAAGGGCTCACCACCCTTGAAGAGGTCGTACGCATCGGCGGCGAAATCGACCTCGACGACAGCACCTACTCGGCCACGCTGTCGACGGTCACCAGCGCGGACGCGGCCCTCGCGACCACGACGAATGCGACGACGAGCGTGCCTTCCATCGCGACCACCTCCCCCCCCAGCCCACCGGCCACTGGAACGGTCACACCACCCGCTGGCGCAAGCACTCCAACCACCCCCGGACGGGGGTCTGAACAAGCGAACCGGCTGGAGCTCGCTCCGCTGGAGTTCTCCCCCCACCGCGACCGCGGACCGTCCGGGCAACAGTCATGAAGACGTATCGCTATCGCGCCCGCGACGCCAGCGGCAGCGCACGCGAAGGCACCATCAACGCCGAGAGCGAGCAAGCCGTCGCCGACCAGCTGCTGGAAAGCGGCGCCAGCCCGATCGAGATCACCGAGTCGAGTGCGGCGGCCTCCGGTATCGACTGGGCGCGCCTGAACCAGCGCCTTGCCGAGCGCAAGGTCACCATCGACGACCTGATCCTGTTCAGTCGCCAGATGTACAGCATCACCAAGGCCGGTGTTCCCATCATCCAGGGGCTGGCACGGCTGGCCGAATCGACGCCGAATCCGCGCTTCGCCAACATCCTGCGCGATATTTCGCGCGACCTCGAGGGCGGACGCGAAATCTCCAGCGCCTTCGCCCGCCATTCAGAGGTTTTCGGCACCCTCTACATCAGCCTGTTGCGCGTCGGCGAGATGACCGGCCAGGTCGACCAGACCTTCAACAACATGTACGACTACCTGTCGCGCGACAAGGCCGCGATCGACCGCGTCAAGGCCGCCGTGCGCTATCCGATGTTCGTCATCATCGCGATCTCGATCGCCATCGGCATCCTCACCACCTTCGTCATTCCCGCGTTCGCCAACGTGTTCTCGGGCGTCAACATGGCGTTGCCGCTGGCCACGCGGGCGATCCTCGCGGTGTCGGAATTTGCCGCCGCGTACTGGCTCTACATTCTGGTCGCCATCGCGCTGGCCATTTTCGCCTTTCGGCGCTGGACCGCCACCGAATCCGGCGAGCTGATCTGGGACCGCACCAAACTGCGCTTCCCACGCATCGGCAACGTCCTGCTGCGCGCCACACTGGCCCGCTTCACCCGCGCGCTGGGCGTTGCGCTGAGCTCCGGCGTACCGATCACCCAGGCCTTGTCGGGCGTCGCCCGCGCCAGCGGTAACGCACATATCGCCGAACGCATCATCGCCATGCGCACCGGTGTCGAACGCGGCGACTCACTGCTGCGCACCGCGGCGCAGACCAAGGTATTCACCCCCGTGGTGCTGCAGATGATCGCCGTCGGCGAGGAGACCGGGCAGCTCGACTCGATGATGCTCGAAGTCGCCGACTTCTACGACCGCGAGGTCGAATACGACATCGCCAATCTCAGCTCCATCATCGAACCGGTGCTCACCGTCGCCGTCGGCGTCATGGTGCTGATCCTCGCGCTCGGCATCTTCCTGCCGATGTGGGAGCTGACCCAGCTCGCCAGTCGCCGCTAATGCGGGATTTATCATCGACAATGACTTATTTCACGTTCGCCCGCGAATCGGACTGTAAGCGGATGCATCGCCCGGGCTATACTCAGGACATATTCGATTCCCGATACGGCAACGAGGTTTTCATGCACAAGAGCAACAGGACGAAAGGCTTCACGCTGATCGAGCTCGTCATCGTCATCGTCATTCTCGGCATTCTGGCTGCGGTCGCGTTACCCCGCTTCATCTCGCTGCAGCGCGAAGCGCGGGTAGCCCTCGTCGACTCCTTCCACCTCTCGTTACGCTCAGGTTCCAACATCGTGTTCGCCAAGGTTTCCGCCGCGGGACAGGCTGCGAACGCAAACTTCGCGATCGAACTGGAGCCCGGCAACCCCGCCTCCTCCGTCGTCGCCCGGTACGGTTATCCTCGTGGCAATTCGGGAAACAACATCACCCGGCTGTTTGACGACCTCTCCAGCCGCTGGACGATCACCACATCGGGCGAAACGGCCACCGCCGTCATCGACGGCATCCCCAGCTGCGGCGTGACCTACACCAGCGCTTCCGCTGCCGGGGCGCGCCCGACTCTTACCAAAGACATCAGTGGCTGCTAATCACCGCAGCGCCCCACCTCTTCCTAATCATTTGGAGAAAGCCCCATGAAGACACAACAAGGTTTCACCCTCATCGAACTCGTCATCGTCATCGTCATTCTCGGCATTCTGGCCGCCGTGGCGGTGCCGAAGTTCATTGATCTGTCAGTCGAAGCCGAGGAAGCATCGGTGCAAGGCATGGTCGGTGCTTTAAGTTCAGCCGCCACTATCAACTTTGCCGCCAAGAAAGTTGGCAACGCTGCTGCCGTAACCCTTGATCAAGCGAACATTTGCACTGCCACAATCCTGAATGATTTGCTTACGGGCGCTCCATTGGTCGCCAGCAACCCTACGAGCCAACAATTTGCCGTTTCAGGCACTGGAGACTGCTCTGGCTCTGCGGAAACTGTAAATTGCACGCTCACGTCAGCTGGTGGAGCTGAAGCCGATGTAGCAATCATCTGTGCTCGTTAAGCAAGTAACGCGGTTGCCCCGGCTTTGCTTTCATCATGCGGCCCGGGCGAGGCAGATCTTCTAGGCAGTTTCCCTTGAGTTGGAATCATCGGGCGCATTCGATGACAGCCAATCTTGGAGAGCCGTCGATGCGCTCGCATTTCAGCGCAAGAAAAGTGACCAGACGATCCACGGGGATCACCCTGATCGAGCTGACGCTGGTCCTCGTCCTGCTCGGCATCCTCGCGGTGGTCGCCCTCCCCCGCCTGGATACCCGGGGCTTCGACGAGTACGCCTACGCCGAGGAACTGCGCTCGGCGTTGCGTTACGCGCGACAGGTCGCCGTCGCGCGTAACGCTGCGGTCGCCGTGCCCATCGCTGGCAATACTTTCCGTGTCTGCAGTCCGGTCGACTGCAGCGCCTATCTGATCAATCCCGGCAACGGTCGCCCCTGGAACGGCAGCGCGACACACCAGGGGCAGGCCCCCGCCGGCGTCGCGCTGACGCTCACCACGGGCAGCAGCCCGCTCGTCTTCAACAGCCTCGGCGGACTGGAACCGAACAGCGATGTCGAGATCCGCATCGGCGCACAGATCATCCGTATCGTGCAGGACACCGGTCATGTGCATTGAGCCCCGCCCCCCCGTGCGCAACACCGGTCATGGTTTCACGCTGGTCGAACTGGTCATCATCATCGTCGTGCTCGCAGCGGGACTGGTCGGCATCTTCACCGTGTACAACCAGACCATCGCCCGCAGCGCGGACCCGATGTTGCAACAACAAGCGCTCGCCATTGCCGAAGGCTATATGGAAGAGATTCTCGGCCTGCCCTGCGATGCCGGCGCGCCGACCGGCCTTGTCCGCGGCGAACGGCAAACCGCCCACGACTACGACGGTGACGACGACGCTCCCCCGCTGGACATCGCGGGCCAGGCGATGGCGGAACTTGGCGACTACCGCGCAGCGGTCGACGTCAGCGACACCACGCTGGCCGGCGTGCCCGGCTGCGAGGTCCGTGTCACCGTCACCAACACCCGCGATGCCGGTGTGCGCACCACGCTGACCGGCTTCATCGCCGACGCGAATTAAGGACACGGAATGAACAGGCTCCGATCGTCCGCCCCCAGCCTCCGCCACACCAACCACGGTCACGCCTCCGGCTTCACCCTGATCGAACTGGTGATGGTGATCATCATCCTCGGCGTCCTCGGCGGGCTGACGGTCAACATCCTGCTGCAACCGTTTCTCGCCTTTCAGGACCAGTCGCGCCGCGCCGCGATGGTTGCCGAGGCCGACCTGGTGCTCGGTCGCATGGTGCGCGAACTGCGCATGGCTTTGCCCAACAGCGTGCGGATCAACGACAACAACGACAACTATCTGGAGTTCATCCCGGTCGTCGATGGTGGGCGCTACCGGGCGCGGCAAGACATGACGGACCCGGACAACCCAAGCGGAGATGCACTCGACTTCTCGAATCTCGACACCCGCTTCGACGTACTCGGTGGTTTTCTCACCGGACGCGCGGCGGCCGGCGATTTTCTGGTGATCTACAATGTCAGCGCGAACGACAGCACCGCGAACGGCAACATCGCGAACGCCTACGCCGGTGACAACCGCACCGAAATTATCGCCGTCGGTCTGAACCCGGCAACGCTACAGTTCGAGTCCTTTCAATTTCCCTATCCTTCCCTGGGCGCCCAGCGCTTCGACGTCGTGCCGGCAAGCGGCCCGGTCAGCTACTATTGCGATGGCAACCAGCTGTTTCGCGCCACCGGTTACGGTTATGCGGCTACCCAGCCAACCGCTTTCGACCCCGAGAATACGCGCCTTCTGGCCAGCAACGTCACCCGGTGCGCATTTGGCTATGAGTGGGGCGGCACCATGCGCAACGGCGTCGTCACACTCCAGCTCGCTTTCGAAGAAGACGGCGAAACCATTTCGCTGCTCTACCAGGCTCAGGTCGTGAACTCACCATGAACCGACAACGCGGCTTCTCGATCATCGCCATCGCCTTCATTCTCACCGTGCTCGCCGGACTGGGCGTGGTGATCGCCCAGTTGGGCACCACCCAGCACCTGGGCAGCGCCTTCGCCAACGAAGGACGGCAGGCGTGGTATGCGGCGCGCGCAGGGCTGGAGGTCGGGCGGCATCGCTTCGCGAGTCAACTGGCCTGCCCGTCAACGCTACTTCTTGAAGGCATGACGGTCACAATCTCTTGCACATATCAGACGGTGGTAGAAGGCAGTGGCACCTACACCGTCGCAACGCTGACAAGCGAGGCGATCGGTGGCGCGGGTACGGAGTTCGAGGTTCGCCGACGGGCAAGCATGAAGGTATGGCGCGAGGAGTGACACACCATGATTCCTAAGAGAATATTCCCGTCCGCACTGGTCCTGCTCGCGTTGTTCACTGCGGCTCAGGCACACGCGGCCACTCGCATCGTCGGTACCTGCCCGGGTGCCACCGATACCACCTTTGCAACCGCCTACAACCAGCTGGGCGCGCAGAACGGCCCACATGTCATCCGGCTGTGCCCGGGCACCCACGTAACCGCCCCCGTCAGCGCGACGTGGGGGCACACGGGTCTGATCATCGAATCTCTCAGTGGCACACCCGCCGACACCCGTCTCGAATCGACGGGGACCACCCTGATGACCACCGCATCGCAGCATTTCACGATTCGGGGAGTCAGCCTCGTCGGCAACATCACGGTCGGCAGCAGCGGTAACGCCTTTCGTTTCGAGAATGCCATTATCGAAGGCAGCATCAGTGCGGCGAGCGCGCCACTGGTCTTTCAGAATACAACGCTCATCGGCAACGCAAGCTCGACCGGTGGCAGCATCACCCTGAACGGTGGCGAAGTCACCGGCAACCTGCTCGGGCACAACGGCGTCACCACGACCGACACCAACGTTACCGGTAACGTCACGGCAACCAACGGGGCGATCTCGCTCTCCGGTGGCATCATCGACGGCAACATCGGCACCAACGGCAATAGCCAGCCGATCACGCTCGACGGCGTGACCCTGCCCAGTGGCAGCATCCACACCACGGGCAATACCGTGACCATCAGTGGCAGCACCCTGGGTTCGGCGAACAGCCCTGTCCCAGTCCAGGCCAATAATGGCATCACGGTCAACGACAGTCGCATCTGGGGCGATCTGACCGCGCTCAACTGGGCACAGGTTTTCCTGAACCCAACAACCGAGGTATACGGCACCTGCACGCCGGCTCACACTGGCGGTGGGTATTGCGGCACCGCCCCCGAGTCGGAATGTTCCGAATACATCGGGCGCGCAACGATCAACGAAGTCCACCGCTCGGGCAACAACACGCGCTTCGTCGAACTGCGCCTGCTAGACACCGCCATTCCTGCCTCGGAGTACCGAACATGGACGGTTTCGTTATGCAGCAGCCGTCGCAACGCCTGCCTGTCGATTCCGCTCGACGCTCCAACGGTAGATCATTCGAACCTGCCATGGCTGCTGATCACCAAGGAAGCCCTGCCACACCAGAACGATATCGACTTTGGCTCTCCGCCTGGCTCCGGCATGGAGATCCGCCTCGACGACGGAGACGGGCGCGCCATCGATTACCTCAGCGTCAACGGCTACAGCGAGGGTTTGACCGCCGACTGCGCCTTCCCTTACGACACGACAATGTCGCCTACCAACGCCCATACCATCATGCGGCTACCGGACGGCACCGGCGCATGGACGACCCAGGGCCCCGGAAATTCAGGCAACGCCACGCCCGGCGCATCCAATGATGGCGACCCGGTCGTGAACGCTCCGGTGATCCGGCTGCAGCACGACACCGCTGGCGTAACGTGCGAAGCGACACGCGTTCGGGTTCTGGCCTGCGTGGACGAAACCTGCTCGCAGCTGTTCGACGAACCGGTCGAGGTCACGCTTGATAGCTCCGCTGGCGAGTGGTCAGCCAATCCAGTCAGCTTCAACGGCGGGTCGGTCGACGTCAGTTTGCGACACACCACGCCGGATACCGTAATGATTGGGGCGCAAGCCGTCGCGCCCATGGCAAGCACACCAGCACGCTGCTTCTACAGCTCGGGCGTGGAAACCGACTGCCGGATCACCTTCGACGATTTCGGCATGTTTCTAGACGGCAATGCCGACGCCCCCGACAGCACGAACATTCCCACCCAGATCGCCGGCAAACCGTCAAACGTAGGTTTCAACGCCACACCGCAACGTGTGCGGCTGGTTCGCACGGATATGGAAACCCGTGCCTGCGTACCGGGAACACGATCCGGCACCCTGTTGCCGATTCGCTTCGCCTACGACCTCCCGGAAGCAGCGACGGGGCTGGCGGACAACCGGATGTGGGTCGAAGGCATTGGTGCCGGTACGACCAGCGCAACGCTGGAGGCGGCCGGCGAACAGCAAGCCGTGCATCTGCTGTTCGATGCCAGTGGCAATGCACCCTTTCATTTTGCGGTGGAGGATGCCGGACGCTACACGCTGCACATCGAGGCCGATATTCCGGTTTTCGACGAACACGGCGAACCGACCGACACATGGCTGTCGCGCGAAGACACTTCCAACGCCTTCATCGTGCGCCCGCTGGCAATCCTGATCGACGCGTTCGACAACCCGCGCGCAGCCCATGCGAACGACGGCGTTCTGCGCATGGCGGGCGCGGATTTCCTACTGCGCGCCCAGCCAATTGCCTGGACCCCCGGTGCGGATCCTGACGGCAACGGGCAATGGGGCGACTGCGGCGATCCTCCCGCCAACCCGGCCACGACACGTGTGCCCACCTGGAACGCCACTCTACCCGGAGCGCAACTCTACGCACCGAGCGGTGGCGTTGCCGGCCATCTCCACGTTGATGACGGCACCGTCGACTTCAGCCATGCGGCTGCCGAAGGTCAGAAACTGGCCAGCTACACCGAAGTCGGCATCTTCACCGTTCGCGGCACAACCCACTTCCCGGCCCCGACATCGGGCACCGCGGTGACCGTGCCGGTATGTTCGTATCGCATCGGCCGCTTCGTGCCCTCGCATTTCACGCTCAGCATCAACACACCATTGCTCGAGAACACTTGCACCTCGGGCGCCTTCACCTATTCGGGCCAGCCCTTCGGATTCGATCAGGGCAGCGAACCCTCGGCTACCCTGAGCGCCCGCAACCAGTCCGGTCAGATCACGCGCAACTATTTCGGTGACTACTGGAAACTCGCCATCGACGCGCCGGTCCTGGCAAATCGCGCGCTGTCCTTCGACAACGCGGGCGACTTCGAAATCATCGCCCCTGGCCAGATCCTCTGGGATGGTCGCCAGCACAGCCTGGGTGGAGAGGCGACCTTCACCCTGATGAACGCCGAATTTCGCCATCTCCGCCCGACGACCCCGGTCGAGCCATTTACGCCGCGCCAGCACCTGCGTTTCAACGAGTACGCTTTCCGCGACACAGACGGGACCTGTCTGCGCCCTCCCGAGGCACGTGCGTGCCTGCCGTTCGAGTGGACACCGCCCATCGAAGGCACGGAGATCCGCTGGGGTCGACTGAGCGCGACGACGGAACACTCCCCATTCGAAGACCAAGCGCTGTCGGTACCGTTCACGCTGGAATACTTCTCGGCGGCTGGTCGCTTCGACACCCACACCGCCGACACCTGCTCCGTGCTCGATACGGCATCCGTCACGCTCTCCGGCAGCCTTGCGGACATCTGGAGTAGCGCTCCACCGTCACTGTCACCCGGCGTACTCCCCGACGGCATCTGGGGGCTGGATCTTTCCGCCCCGGGTAGCCCCGGATTCGTGGACGGCATACCCGACCTCGGCGCGGCCGGCCTCGAATGGCTGCGCTTCGACTGGAGCGGCAGCGGTGCTCACGACGAAGACCCGCGCGGGCGCGCGTCATGGGGTATTTATCGCGGCAACGAACGCGTCATTCGTCTGCGGGAGGTGTGGTAAGCACGGTATGGTTCTCGTCACCCTCCGCCGAACCCACTCGCCACAACATACAATATTTTGTATAGTTCGGAGATGACCGGTCCCAAACCCATCGAATTCCGGGGCAACTCCCTTGACGACCTGCGAGCCTTTCCGCTTTCGGCCAGGCGCGAGGCAGGCCACCAGCTCGATCAGGTTCAGAACGGTCACGAACCCGATGACTGGAAGCCCATGAACACCGTCGGCCACGGCGTAAGGGAAATTCGGATTCGGGATGCAAGCGGCGCATTCAGAGTCCTCTACATTGCCAAGCTCGCGGATGCCGTCTTCGTACTTCACTGCTTCCAGAAGAAGACCGGGAAAACCAGCAAAACGGATTTGACCCTGGCCTCGAAACGTTACCGCGACCTGTTACAGGAATTGGGCCAATGAACGAACAACGATTTGCCAGCGTCTGGGATGCCATCGAAGATACCCCGGAAGAAGCGGAGAACATGAAGTTGCGCTCTGTCTTGATGACGGCGCTGAAGAATCACCTGATCCGAACTCAAATGAGCCAGGCGCAGGCCGCCAGGCTGTTTGGCGTAACCCAGCCGCGCATCTCCGACCTGATGCGCGGCAAGATCAACCTGTTCGGACTCGATGCGCTGGTGAACATGGCGGCGGCCGCCGGACTTCACATCGAAATCCGGGTGCTCGAAACGACCTGACACGCTCGAGCCCCCGGCAACGAACGCGTCATTCGTCTGCGGGAGGTGTGGTAACCGTAACGTCGTTTTCATCCTCCGGACCCGACGCGCGCCGCGCCAGCGAAAACGCCAGCGTGGTCAACACCCCGTAGGCCTCGCCGGCGGCCCCGTCCCAGTCCTTCACCGCCGCGTGCTGCGCGCGCACGACGGCGTGATCGCCACGTGCGGCAGGCCCGGTCAGCGACGCCTCGGGACCGTTCGCGATGACGTTCTCGAGCGCGTTACGCGCCAGCGGCGCCAGCAGTGCCCGCGCGGAATCGTCGTCCAGCCCTGCCTCGCGATACGCGCGCAAGGCCACGTCCATGAGCACCACCAGGAAGTTCGACGCGAACACCGAACCGGCGTGGTAGAGCGGTTTGCGGTCGGCGTCGATGCCGAAGCAGGCGCCTCCGACCGACTCGAACAGGCCGCGCAAGGTCTCGCACAACGCGGTGTCACCCTCGAGCCCCACCCGTGCACCGACGAACTGCGTCATCGCCACCGCCGGATCGGCAAAGCTCAGCACCGGATGCGCGCTGGCGACACGCATGCCGCGTGCCTGCAGTCCGGCCAGCGCCGTTGACGCGGTAAAACCACTCAAGTGAAAAACGCCGTCCCCGTCGCGCGGCAAAGCGCTCTCCGCCAGCATCGTCGCCGCCGGCACGATCTCGCCATCGGGCACGCCGAGCAACCACAACTGCGCCGGTTGCATGGCTTCGAGCAACGCCACCGGCTGCCCCGCGCGAATGAACGCGCAGGCCGCGCCGGCGCTTTCTTCCGAACGGGTCAGCACCTGCTGCACCCGCACGCAACCGGTATCCGACCACAGCCGTGCCAGCGTGCGCGCCGCGCGGCCGCAACCGATGATGTTGAGGGTCTTGATGGTCATGTTGAAATCTCCACGCCAGGAACGAAGTCAGCCGGTCGATCTCGTGCAACCCGCTTCAAGGGCCGCGAACAGTTCTTGATTTCGCCCCTGCATTCGCCATCCACGATGAAAAACCGTGCCCCGCCGGTCAGCGCCGGATGCCCAGTCGCCACAGCGAGGTGACTTCCGCCGCGCGCGCCGCATGCAGCGGATCCTCCGCATCCCGCGTTCTTGCGTGCCCGGGCCGCCGATCCAGCCGGTCGATGACGACCAGTCCGCTGTCCGCGATCCGCTGCAGCAAGGCCTCGCGGCTGCGCAGGCCCAGGCGCTCGGCCAGATCGGAGAGAATCAGCCAACCCTCGCCGCCGTCCTCCAGATGCGCCGCCAGACCATCGAGAAACCCGTACAGCATGCGGGAATCCGGGTCGTATACCGCCTGCTCCAGCGGCGTGCGCGCCTTGCCCGGCAACCAGGGCGGATTGCATACCACCAGCGGCGCCCGCCCGGGCGGGAACAGATCGGCGGCGAGCCGCTCGACCCGGCCATCGAGCCCCAGTCGCCGCAGGTTGTCGCCGGCGCAGGCCAGGGCGCGCGCGCTGGTATCGGTCGCGATCACCCGCGCCACCCCGCGCCGCGCCAGCACCGCCGCCAGCACGCCGGTGCCGGTGCCGATATCGAACGCCCGTTCGCAGCCCGCGGGCAATGGCGCCTGCGCGACCAGTTCGACGTACTCTCCCCGCACCGGGGCGAATACCCCGTAGTGTGGATGGACACGGTCCCCCAGTGCCGCGACCTCCACCCCCTTGCGTCGCCACTCCCAGGCGCCCACCAGCCCCAGCAGCTCGCGCAAGGCGATCACGGCTGGGCCCTCCGGCAGCGCGTCCTCACCAACGGCGGCGCAGGCCGCCGCAATCTCCGGAGCCCGTCGCAGCGGCACCCGCAACCCGCCTTCGTCACGCTCCAGCGGCAGCAGCACCATGCCCAGCAGGCGCGCACGCTGCGCCTGGGCGAGGCGATAACGGTTGAAGACATCGCGACGTGCCTCGGGGGGCAGTTCCGCAAACGCCACCGCATCGACCGCGCCGGCCCCGCTTTCCAGCGCGACCGGGGCACTCCGACCGGCCTGCCCGGCGCCACGCGCCTTGCCCCCGGAACCTTTCCGGGCACGGCCTTCGCCGCCCCGGATCTTCTGGCGCGCAATGCGCCGATCCATCGCCTGCAGCAGCTGGCGGGCATTGTGATAATCCCCCTGCCACAGCAGCGCCGTGCCCTCGCAGGCGAGGCGCCAGGCATCGTCGGCCCGCATGCGGTCATCGGCGACGACGATGCGCCTGGGCGGGGGCGAACCGGATGGCGACCACCAGACCGCGCTGTGCTCGCTGTCGGCCTGTTCAGGGGCGTCGCTTCCCACCGTCTCCGCTCGCCAGCACACGCGGACGCGCTCGTCCTTGAGATCGGTCACGCTCACGAGCGCCCCCCCCGCGCGTGCTCGACAGCCCACACCGCCGCCTCGACCCGCGACCGCAGGTTGAGTTTGCGCAGAATGTGCTTGACGTGCACCTTGACCGTGCCTTCGGCGATGTCGAGTTCACGCGCGATCAGCTTGTTCGACAGCCCCGCGGCGATCTGGTCAAGAATCCGCCGTTCCTGCTCGGTCAGTCCTGCTTCGGCAACACTTTCCGGGCGACTTTCCTCACGCAGCGCCACCGCCATCAGATGCGTCAGCTTGTCGGACACGACGATGCGCCCGGCGGCGGCCTCGCGCAAGGATTCGATCATCGCTTCCGGCTCCATGTCCTTCAACAGATAACCGTCGGCCCCCGCGCGCAAGGCCGCGACGAGGTCCTCGGCGGCGTCGGACACGGTGATCATCACCACCCGGCAGTCCGCGCCGGCCACCCGGATCCGGCGCAACACTTCGACACCGGACAGATCCTTCATGTTGAGATCGAGCAGGACGAGTTCCGGCCGCGCCGCCAGCACTCCATTCACCCCTTCCACACCGCTGGCTGCTTCGCCAACCAGCTCGAAGCCACCGGCAATGCGCAGCAACTGGGTCAGTCCGCGCCGGAACAAGGGGTGGTCATCGACAATGAAGACGGTCTGTACGCTCGGAGCGGACCGCGTCGCGTCGGCAGGAAGGCAGTCGTTCATTTCAGTCCCATCAGTTCAATCGGAGTTTGCGGCACGGCATTGTCGTTCATCTGTGGCGCGAAGCGTACCGCAACCCGCGTGCCACCGCCTGGACGCGGGCCAAGTTCGAGCTCGCCGCCCAGGCTGTGTGCTCGCTCGGCCATGATTCCCAGCCCATAGTGATGCGGTTCGGGTTGCGGGTGCGGATCCATGCCGCAGCCGTCGTCCTCCACCCACAGCAACACCGCGCCGTCGGTATCACACTCGAGCGCCACCTCGATGTGCGTCGCCCGCGCGTGACGTGTCGCATTCGACAAGGCCTCACGCACCAGATGCAATACATGAATCTCCTGATTCGGCCCGAGCACGCACGCCCCGGGACGTACGACAACATCGACCGGCACATCTCCGCGACGGCTGAATTCCTCCGCCGTGGCCTGCAGCAGACGGTCCAGATCGCCTTCGATACGCAGGCGGAAACTGGTCAGCAGTTCGCGCAGCTGCCGATAGGCGGAGTTGATCCCCTCACGCAGCTCCGCCACCACTTGTCCGGCTTGTTCGCGCTGTTCGGGATCGGCCAGCGCAGTTCCGAGCAAACTGACCTGGATCTTCATGAAGGACAGTGACTGCGCCAGCGAGTCGTGCAGTTCACGTGCGATCACCGACCGCTCCTCCTGCAACGCCAGCAGGCGCTCCCGCTCGGTCTGGCGGCTGATGCCGAGAGCGACCCCCATATGGCGCGAAACCGCCTCGATCAGGCTGACCTGCCAGGGTGCGAGTCGCTCGCCGGGGGGCAAGGCGAGACGCAACATGCCATAAACGTGTTCGGCGTCGCGTAACGGTACGAGCAACACATCCGCATCGGCCTCGGTGCGGTAAGACCACGGCGCGAGCCTGCCCGGGCAGTCCTCGCACACCGCCCGCAGGTGAAGCGGGTCTTCGGTATCGCCGCACATGGCCATGCTCGAGTACAGGATCGCCGCCGGCCCGCCATAGCGCGGTTGAATGCAGGCAAAGCTGCCGCGTAGCCGGAGCGTGCGTTCGATGTCGCGCAAGGTCTCGGCGTAGGCCTCGGCGCTGGCGGGCGAATGATACAGCCGCGTGATCACGTGATACAACAGTTCGAGCGAACGGTTGCTGCGCCGCAGATCGGCGGTCTTGCGTTCGACGCGCCGCTCCAGGTCGGCATACGAGGCCGACAACTCCCCGGCCATCCCGTTGAACGCCAGACCGAGCTGACCCAGCTCGTCCGCACCCGTATATGCCGAGCGTACCGCGAAATCCCGCTGCGCGATCCGTCGTGCCGCGGCACGCAAGTCGGCCAGCGGCGCGAACACGCGCCGACGCAGCACGTACAGCGCCGCGAGCACGACCAGCACGGTCAACACCAGCGCGATGGCGAGAATCACGCGCAGCTGGCGCATCCGTGTCTCGGCTTCGTGTTCGAGCACGGCCACCAGCGCGTTGATCTGCTCGACAAAGGCGTCGACCTCGCCCAGCAGGCCCGCGTAGTCCGCGGCGGAGGCCTCTTCCATCCAGGCCGTTTCGCGTAACAGCTGCATCTCCGGTTTCAGATAGTCGCGCCATTTCACCCGCACCCCGCGGTAAATGGCCTCCGGCACGCTGGCCGTGTCGCGCTCGAGCACTGCCAGCAAGGCCGGATGCTCGAGCGTGCCTTCGAACTGTGCGATGGCTTCGTCGACCATCGTCCGATCCACCACACCATCGAGCCGCTCGGCCACGATCAGCGCGCTCACCCGATGCGTCAAGCGCCGCAAGCTACCGGCAACGTTGATCGCGCTGCCACTACCCTGCAGATTCTTCGCCACCACCACCGACGCGCTCATCCCGACCACGCCGATCAGGCTCACCGCCAGAAAGCTCACCACCAGCAACACCAGGATCGCCCTGCTGGCCCAGACCTCATACAGTCGTCGCGCGATCTTCCGGATCATTCCACGCCTCCCGCCGTGCCCTGCTGCCATGCCGCCCTCACTCCGGGCTCTCGCACCATCCGCCGCCCCGTCTCCATTGCGCTTCGCAAACTGCCCCCACGGTACGTTCCGCTTCACATGCGGCGTGAAATCGCTCGGTTACCCGCCCGCTGTCCGCATGCGCTGCGGGATACCAGGCTTGAAGGGATACCCCTTAAGATCCAAGACGTCCGCCAAGTCGTGATAAAAAAATAATTATTCTTTAAATATCCGTTATTTACAAAATACCACCAGTACCTCTTAAGAGGTATTCACGGACGACCTTGCTAATCCCGCGGCGATAGCAGGGTATCCGCACTCGGCCTAGACTGGCAGTGTATCTCGACACCGGCAAGGACCGCCCGATGAACACCCCCGCCGACCCCACCTCGTACATTCGCGCCACCCTCGACCATTTCGAGCCGTTCAGTTCGGCGGAGGCCCCCACGCTCGAGATTCTCTGTCAGGGCGCACGCCTGCGCGGCGTGGTCGCGGGAGAACTCTTCGTCAACCGCGGAGATCAGGTGCGCGGGCTGTATCTCGTCGCCCGTGGCGAAGTCAAACTGTTCCTTGGTTCCAGTTCGGGGAGTGAGCGTATCTTGCGCCTGGCAAGCATCGGTGACACGTTTTGCGAGGAAAGCGTGTTCTCCGACGCAGCGCAGACGCTGTCAGCACAGGCGGTACGCGATACCACCCTCATTCATTTGCCGGAGCGGGTACTGCAACTGGCGATGCGTCACGACGCCCGCTTTGCCCAGGCCCTGATGCGCAAACTCGCCAGCCGGCTGGCCGAAACCGTCGCGAGCATGGAACAGTGCGAGCAACGCAACGGCGCGCAACGCGTCGCGCACTACCTGATCAACAACGCCAGCCGTGCCAGCGACGCGATCGAGGTCAAGCTGTCGACCACCAAGCAAACCATCGCCTCACAGCTCAACATGACGCCGGAGAGCCTGTCCCGCGTACTCGCCCGACTCTCGCGCGAGGGCTACATCCACTGTCGCGGACATCGTGCGATTCGCCTGACCGATGTCTCCGGTCTGCAACACCTCGCCGCCTGAGGGCGCAAAGAGACACCTTGCGAGGATACCGGCGACCATCACTGCCGCTCCAGTTCGAACCGGGTCACGGCGCGCGCCTGTCAAGCGGCTGAACTCGACCCCGATCGGATGACTTGTGCGCCTGTGGATGCTCTGCGGTGCCGGTGTTGCGTGGCAAGCACCTGCACAGCCTGACCTACCCGAACCTGGAAGTACAGATCAGCCTGAACGAAGCCCTGCTGAACGACTTGCAGCGGTTGCCGGCAGATCACGCGCCGGCCGTACTTGCGGACCGCACCGCCTCCCGGTGCACCGGCACCGCCAGCCAGCGCTGCAGCAGCCGCCAGATGTCGGCATCGAAACGGCGCTCCGGTGGATTCGCGCACAAGGCCTGGAGCGCAGCCTCGCTGTCGACGCTGCCCAGATGACACCAGCGGTCGAATACATGCCAGGCCGTCAGCCCGGCATGGCTGGCCTCTTCGCCGATGACGATCGCGCCTGGCCATGGCCAGGCTTTGACGCCCACCGAACCAAGCGCGCCTATCAGTCTTGCATCGTGCTCTTCCGGGCGCTCGCGGCCCGCACACACTCCGGCGCAGCGCTTGGCGCGATACGCCGTACAACCGCCCTGACCATCGGTCTCCAGTCCCAGCCGGCGAAGACACAGCGCATACGCCGCAGCCAGTTCACGCAGCAGGTGGTCGGCCTCGCTGCGGTGACGGAAGACACCGTGAATGTCGTCCCACTGCGCGGGGTCGGTTTCGCCGATGCGCACCTTCTGCAGCACTGGCGCCCGCTTGCGTCCTCGCATCACACGCAGGCCGAACACGTTGCCGGCGGGTTCCGGCGGACGGTTGTGGGCGGGTCGATGGGTACGCAGTAACGCCAGCTCGCGCAGCATTGCGTCGAGCTCGCCCGCGGTCTCGACCCAGTCGATGCGTCTCAGTTTCTCGGCGATGCGCGCCTCACGCTTGCCGACCTTGCCGCCAAAGGCCTCCATCAGGCGTGCGCGCAGACTGCTCGCATGGCCGACCTGCAGCACCTGCTCCTCACCGTCGATCAGCGAATACACGCCGCAGGCATCCGGCAAGCCTTCCAGCGCCCCTTCAGGCAGTCCGGGGGGACGAGCGGCAAACTTCATCGCCCGCTCCACGGCGCGCTGCAGGGTCGGTGCGTCGAAGCGCGCCCCCGCCATGCGGACGAACTGCCACAGTGCGTCGACGTCGCCCATCGCTCGGTGGCGCGCTTCGCAGACGAGGCCGTGGCGCTCGATCAACGCATCCAGACCGTGCCGGTGATGCTGCGGAAACAATGCCCGCGACAGCTTCACCGTGCACAACACCGGCGCGTCGAAGGACTCACCGATGTGGGCATAGGCATTGCGCACGAAACCGTAGTCGAAACGGGCGTTGTGGGCCACGAACACGGCGCCGGCGAGCAGCGGGCGCAGCGCTTCGGCCAGCGCGGCAAAGGTCGGCGAATCCGCCACCATCGCATCGGTGATGCCGATGATGTTCTGGATGAACGGTGGAATGCCGCGCTCGGGGTTGACCAGCGACTGCCAGCGACGCACCACCTGCCCGCCTTCGATGCGCAACAACGCGATTTCGGTGATCCGGTCGCTGGCCGGGTTGGCGCCGGTCGTCTCGAGATCGATCAGAACACACGGATCGGGCAGAAACACGGCGCACTCCGGCGCCCCGGCCCCGTTCACCGCGCGCTCCGACCGGGCACGGGCAGCCCTCGAACCGTTACCGGGCGGGCGCGGTCGTCCGATTTCAAGCCCGGCCGCCCGTCAGTGACTGGTGTCGTAGTAATACGGCTTGACCGGCACCGCCGAGCTACCGAAGGAGGCCTGCTGCCCGGGGTCCTGTGGTTTGTCCCACCACAACGCGCGGCCCTTCTTCTGCTCCTCGCGCTCCTTCGGGTGCTGCTCCAGCCACTCGCGCATGAACTTCGTGTGTTCGGATTCGTAGATCGCCATCCTGGTCCCCTTGATCGAAGCCCGAATTGTACGGCGCGGACGGCGCGCCCGCCAGCACACGCGACCACCCCGCGCGGTCCATACCACCTCGGGCAACAGAAGGCCGGAACACGAACTATACTGGGCACAGTTGGGCCACCAGATCACTGTACCCATGCAGTCCCTCGCCCGGTGTATCCACCACGACGGTAGCGGCGGGGGCACACTCTACAGGCCCCAGGCATGTTTCACAGCGGGAGGCCATTACCCATGCATAGCGTCGAATCGCCACTCTATCAGTCCCTCGCCGACGAACTGCGCGGCGCGATGAACGACGGGCGCCTGCCGGCTGGTGCGCGCCTGCCTTCCGTGCGCGAAGCCGCACGCACGCGCAACCTCAGCATCAACACCGTGCTCGCCGCCTACCGGCAACTCGAATCGCGCGGCCTCGTCGAGGCACGTCCGCAATCCGGTTACTTCGTCCGCTCTCGACTGCCGGCGCCGCCGTCCGCCCGCGTCAAACACTCGCCGACGCGCGCCCGGCCGGCGCAGGCCTCGGTACTCAACCGCATCACCTCGGTGCTGGCCTCGCAGAGCTGCCCCGACTCCATCGACCTGTCGCTGGCCTGCCCCAAGGGTGGGGACTTCTACCCGGGTGAGCGCCTGAGTCGCATCGTCGCCGATCTCGCTCGACGCAAGCCGGCCCTGCTCACCGACTATCCGCTGCCCCCGGGGCCGCTGCGCCTGCGCCGCGAGATCTGCCGCCACGCGCTCGACCTCGGCATGACCCTCAACCCGGACGAGATCATTCTCACCAACGGCTGCATGGAAGCGCTGCAACTGGCGTTGCGCGCCACCACCCGGCCGGGCGACACGGTGGCGCTGGAGTCCCCCACCTACTTCAACCTGATTCCGCTGACGCGGCGCCTGGGCCTCAAGACCATCGAGGTACCCACCCACCCCGGCAGCGGCATGTCGCTGGACGCGCTCGAGCTGTTGCTGTCGGAGAACCGCATCCAGGCAGTGGTCACCATGCCCAACGTGCACAACCCGCTCGGCACCAGCATGCCGGTCGAGGGCAAGCGGCGCCTGGCCGCGCTGGCCAACGAGTACAAGGTGCCGGTGATCGAGGATGCGCTGTATGCCGAGCTGCAGTTCACCACGCCGCTGCAGCCCACGGCCAAGGCCTTCGACCGCGACGGCTGGGTGATCATCTGCGCCTCGTACAGCAAGACGCTGGCCCCCGGGTTTCGCGTCGGCTGGATGGAGGCCGGGCGCTTTCACGCCGACATGGCCGATCTCAAGTTCTGCTCGTCGTCGTCACAGCCGGCGCTGCTCGGCGAAGCCCTCGGTGTGTTCCTCGAATCCGGCGGCTATGCACAGCACCTGCGCCGCCTGCGGCGCGCCTACGCGGGCCAGATCGACCGCCTGCGCGGACTGATCGACAGCGGTTTCCCCGCTGGTACACGCGCCACCGAACCCACGGGCGGTTTTCTGCTGTGGGTCGAGTTGCCCTCCGGCTGCAATGCCGACCGCCTGTTCGACACCGCCATCGAGCGCGGCATCAGCATCACGCCGGGCAATCTGTACTCGCCCTCGGGGCGATACACACGACACGTTCGCCTGTCGGGCTGTTATCCGTTTTCCGAGCGGCACATCCACGCGCTGATGACGCTCGGCGAGCTCGCCACACGGCAGCTCGAACAGGCTCCGATCCACCCCTGACGCGGGCACGGCGAGGACACCGCCCACGGGAGGGTGCCCGCCACGACACGAAACCGCCCAAACCGCCCCGGCCCCCGATCATAACCACCACAACCACAAGAAGACACCATCGTGACCCCGACCCCACTCCGTTCCTGGACGCCCGTGCTGCTGCTCTCCGCGTCCCAAGGCCTGTTCTTCTGCGCCATGTCCATCATCTTCACGGTCAGCGGTCTGGCCGGCTCCTGGCTCGCACCCAGCCCCGCGCTGGCCACCCTGCCGCTGGCCCTCACCGGGGTGATGACCGCGTTCAGCGCGCTGTACGCGGTCAAGGGTTTTGCCTGGGTGGGGCGGCGACCGGTGTTCGTGCTCGGCGCCCTGGGCGGCGTCGTTGCCGCCGGGCTGTCGGCCCTGGCGATCGCCAATGGCAATTTCGTCGCCTTCTGTCTCGCCAGCAGCCTGTTCGGCCTGTTCCAGGGCGTCGCCCAGTATTACCGGCTGGCCGCGGCCGAGGTCGCACCGTCGGAAGCCGACCGCCCGAAGGCGATCTCATGGGTGATGGCCGGTGGCCTGGCGGCGGCGTTTCTCGGTCCGCATCTGGGGGCGCTCGCCAGCGACCTGACGCCCACGCCGTTCGTCGGGTCGTACATCGTGTCGGCCTGCGTGTCGGTGCTCGCCGTGCTCATCCTTGCCTTCTGGCGCGAACCGGCCGCCGCGCGCGTACCGCCGCTACCGGCATGGAAGCCGGCGCTCGCCGAGATCGCCTCCAATGCTTCCCTGCGCCGCGCGATCGTATTCTGCGTCGCCGCATTCGGCATGATGGTGCTGGTCATGAACGCCTCGCCGCTGGCCATCGTCGCCTGCGGCCTGCCGGTGGGCATCGCCGCCAGCGTGGTGCAATGGCACCTGGTGGGGATGTTCGCGCCGTCGTTCTTCACCGGCAATCTGATCGCCCGCTACGGCGCCCGCCCGGTGGCGCTGACCGGTTGCTGGCTCGCGGTCGCGGGGTGTGGCTTCGCCCTCGCGGGCGAGACCACGGCGCTGTTCCATGCCTCGATGGTCGCCGTCGGGGTCGGCTGGAACTTCGCCTTCATCGGTGGCTCCGCACTGCTCGTGCAGGAGAGCACCCCGGCCAACCGCGCGCGTATCCAGAGCTTCAACGAGACGCTGACTTTCGGCGTGGTCACCCTCGGGGCATTCTTTGCCGCCGTCGCCCAGAGCAGCATCGGCTGGTCGGGTGTCGCCCTCATCGGCATGCTGATTCTGGTGCCGGCGATGTGGCCGCGAGGACGCGGCGCGCGCGCGGCATCCGATTCGGCCTGAGCAGTCTCACGCAATCAGGTCGTGCGGTCCCGGTCCTGCCGGTGTCGGAGCGGCATCTGGCCGCACAGACTGCCGAGGATGTTCTCGACCTCTTCGCGTGGCAGGTCGCGGACGATGAACACCAGCCGGCTCATCCGATCGTCGTACGGCGGGGTATTCGGCCACGCCGGCAGGGAGGCCGGCGGGTAGGCCACGTGCTGCACGCACTGCACGACGCGCGGCAACGGATCGCCGCGCACGTTGAGCAAACCCTTGATCCGCAGGATGCGCTGACCATACACCTGCAGGATCAGACCAAGCCCATCGGAAAAGCCGAGCCAGTCGAGTGGTTCCTCGAAACGCACGACGAAGCTGCGTACCGCGTCATCGTGCCGGGCGGGTGCCGCGGGCAGGTGTCCCCCTGGCGTGGGTTTGCGCCATGCGCCCGGACCGCTGAGCGGTTTCTTTCGCGCCGCACGGTCACGCGCCGCCTCCTCGCCCAGCCATTCGGCAACATCGGGAATCTTGCCGACCGGATCGTACAGACCGCATCCGGCCAGCGCATCGACGCGCGCTCGGCCATGATGGACTTCCACACATTCGGCGCCGGGGTTGAGCGCCGCCAGCCGGTCACGCACGCGGGCACGGGTGGCCGCGTCGGTCAGGTCGCATTTGGTCAGCAGCAGGCGGTCGGCCATCGCCACCTGGCGCACGGCCTCGCGATGCTGATCCAGTTGCCCTTCACAGTGCGTCGCGTCCACAGCGGTGATCACGCCATCGCAGCGATACCGCGAGGCGATGAACAAGTCCTGCATCAAGGTGTGGATGACGGGCGCCGGATCGGCGAGTCCCGTGGTTTCGATGACGACCCGGTCCAACCCCGGGATCTCACGCCGCAGTGCGCGCTGCGACAGGTTCTTGAGCGCGCGCACCAGGTCACCCTGCACACTGCAGCAGATGCAGCCCGAGTCAAGCACGACCACGGTTTCATCGACCCGTTCGACCAGATGATGATCGACGCCGACCTCACCGAACTCATTGACCAGCACGGCGGTACGCGCCATCTCGTCGCGCGCGAGCAGGCCATTGAGCAGCGTCGTCTTGCCCGCGCCCAGAAAACCGGTGAGGACGACGACCGGAACGCGCCGGTCACTGCAGGAGGTCTGATCCATTGTCTCGCTCATCGTTTCCATTCGGACGAGCAACTGATTAGCGGCAGGCCTTCAAGCCTGTCGGTCTGAACAAGATTTGGAAGGAGTTTGCATCCCCTCCCAAATCACTACGGTCGAAACCCCGACCTTCAGGGCGGGGTTTCAAACCGGAGTCAGTTTTACGATCAAATGAGGCTCAGCCCCGCGACACGCGCTCGAGCGCTTCGTGTCGCTCCTGCGCCTCCAGGCACAGGGTCGCCGTGGGGCGCGCGAGCAGGCGCGGGACACCAATCGGTTCGCCGGTCTCCTCGCACCAGCCGTACTCGCCGCTGTCGATGCGCGCGAGCGCCTGGTCGATCTTCTTCAGCAACTTGCGCTCGCGGTCGCGTACCCGCAGTTCGAGCGCGTGTTCCTCTTCGATCGAGGCCCGATCGGTCCAGTCCGGCGTGGCTTCGTTGTCCTGCAGATGCACGGTCGTTTCACGCGCCGCGTCGAGCAGTGACTGCTTCTCGTTCTGCAGCAATTCCCTGAAGAATGCCAGCTGAGCCTCGGACATGTACTCGTCTTCCGGCGCGGCAAGCAGTTGCTCGCGGGTCAGGGTCGAACGGTTCTCGGTATTGACGGCACCACTCATCGTACTCGCTCCGTGGATAGAAAAGTGACGGCCGGGACAATACACGAAACCGGCGCATCGGTGCGCATCGATGTGCCCGGATGCGGGCAGCGCGCCGAGAGTCTATCATAGGGCCAATTCGTACAGACCCGGCTTGTCCGCAACCGCGCCCGGCCGCTCCCGTGCCATCCCGCCACCCGTGCTCCCTGAGCCCACCGCGGTGACCGGTTCGGCACCGATGATTACGACGGACGACCCCTCTCCAGACATCACCGGAACACCCATGAGCTCATCCAACCGCAGTCCCCACGCTCCTCCGACCGACGACAAGGCGTTTCTCGACAACGCCGCGGCGCTGTGCAAGTCACGCGGCGCCAGCCTGACGCCGATTCGCCGGCGCGTCCTCGCCCTGCTGCGTGACCAGCCCGGCGGCCTGAAGGCCTACGACCTGCTCGACCGGATCAAGCTGGAGCACGCCTCGGCAACCCCGCCGACCGTGTATCGCGCGCTCGACTTCCTGATCGAGCAAGGGCTGGTGCACAAGATCGGCAAGGTCAATCAGTTCGTCGCCTGCAATCACGACTGTCACGACGAGGCCGGGCTGTTTCTGGTCTGCCCGCGCTGCGGCAAGGTTACCGAACTCCACGACCGCGACGCGCTCGACGCGCTGTCGCGCAGTCTCGAAGCCGCCGGCCACACGCTGGCCGGCACCGAGATCGAACTCAGCGCCGTATGCCACGCCTGTGGCGAGTCGGCGACGACGCCCCAGAACCGGGTGTGAACACAGGCGCACGATCCGTGCGCCACCCACGCTCAGCGCTCGAGCATGCGTCGCACCGCCTCCAGATGCTCGGGTTCGTTGTGGCACATGCCCTGGAAGGTCGCACACAGATCGAGAAAGTCCTTCAGCTCCATGCGCTGCGCCATCTTCATCAGGCGCTTGGTCAGCCGCAGCGCCTTGGGCGGTTGTGCCGCGAAGCGGGCGGCGATCTCACCCACCCGCACCATCAACTGCTCCGGTTCGACCACGTCGAGCACCAGCCCGATGCGTTTGGCTTCCCCGGCATCGACGATGCGCCCGGACAGGGTCAACTCGAAGGCTTGCTGATAACCGATCAGGCGCTGCATGAACCACGCGCCGCCGTCGCCGGGGATGATGCCGAGGTTGAGAAAGGTCTCACCGAACTTCGCCTTGGTCGAGGCGATGCGAATGTCCGCCATGTTTGCCAGATCGCAACCGGCGCCCACAGCCGGCCCATTGACCGCCGCGATCACCGGCACCTCGACCTGCTGCAGGGCCAGCGGAATGCGCTGGATGCCGCGCCGGTAGCGCGTCGCGACCTCGGCAACGTCACCGGCAAAGTCGCCGCCACGATCCGCCATGTCCTTGACGTTGCCGCCGGACGAGAACGCCGAGCCGGCACCGGTGAGGATTAGCACCGACACGTCGTCGCAGTGATTGACCCACTCGGCGACGGCGACGATGTCGTCGATGAGGGCCGTGCCGGTCAGCGCGTTGCGCACGTCGTGGCGGTTGAGCGTCAGCGTCGCGACGCGGTCTTCGAGATGCAGCAGGGCATCGGAGAGGACGGGAGGGCTCATGCTCATGCGAAATCTTCCTGACAGTAGTATCGACTCACAGCACGCTGCGATTGATGATGATGCGCGCGTCGACCACGGCGTATCCGTCGGCGTAGGCGATCACCGGGTTGAGATCGAGTTCGGACAGTTGCGGGTAGGCGGTGACGATGCCCGACACCTTGAGCAGCAACTCGACCAGCGCTTCGCGGTCGACCGGCGGCTCACCGCGCACGCCGTCGAGGATCTTGCGCCCCTTGATCTGATCGACCATCGAGCGTGCATCGTGGCGTGACAGCGGGATCGCCCGGAAGGCGACGTCCTCGAGAATCTCGACGAAGATGCCTCCCAGGCCGAACATCAGCACCGGCCCGAAGATCGGGTCGCGGACGACGCCGATGATGATCTCCGTCCCCTTCTTCGCCATCGGCGTGACCAGCACGCCACGGATGTCGGCATTGGCATCATAGGCGCGGCAGCTGCTCATGATCTGGTCGAAAGCCGTCCGCAATGCGGCCTCGCCGCGCAGGTTGAGCTTGACCCCGCCGGCATCGGACTTGTGCAGGATGTCGCGCGACACCACCTTCATCGCCAGCGCCGCGTCGCCGAAGCGCGCGGCCACCTCAGCCAGCTCGTCGGGGGTGTGCACGACGACCTCGGGCGCCACCTCCACGCCATGCGTGCGCAGCAGCTCCTTGGCCTCGAACTCGTACAGGTCACGGCCCTCGTGCTGGGCACGCTGGAACATCGCCTGCATGCTCTCGGCCGGTGCGAGCGCCGGTTCGAATGCGCGCTGCTCGAGACCCTGAAGATAGAGGCCGCGCTCGCCCAGCGCCGCGAGCACGCGTACCGCGTGCTCGATCGAGCTATAGACCGGCAAGCCCTCCTCGTGCAGCCGGCGCAGCGCCGGCGGCTTGACCGGCGCGTAGAGGCTGTAGACCACCAGCGGCTTGTCACAGCGCCGGGACAGTTCGATCATCGACTCCGCGCCGCGCATCTCGCCGCCGAGCAAATCCTCGGCAAAGCGGATGCTGTAGCCACCGAACATGCCGACCAGAAACACCAAATCGACATTGTCGTCCTCGGCGACGATCTCCATACAGGTCGCCAGCAACGCGGGGTTGGCGTCGGTGCTGCCGGCGACGTCGACCGGGTTGACCACCGAGGCCTGCGGCAGCAGCGCCTCGCGCAGACGAGCCTGCGTGGTCTCACTCAACTCCGCGAGTTCGAGCCCGGCTTCGGCAAGCCGGTCGGAGGCGATCGTCGCCTGACCACCGCCATCGGCCACCACCGCGACGCGCTTGCCCCGCGCCTGCTGCTGCAGGGCCAGCCCTTCGGCCACCGGCAGGATCTCGTCCGAGTCCTCCACCACGCTGACCCCGACCTGCCGCAACAGATCCACGGTCATCGAATAGCTGCCGGCCAGCGCGCCGGTGTGCGAGCTGGCGGCCTTCTTGCCGAGCTCGGTCGAGCCGGACTTGTACACCACCACCGGCTTGATCGCCGAAACCTCACGTGCCACCTGCAGGAAACGCTGACCGTCACGAAAGCCTTCCACGTACAGCGTCGCCACCCGGGTGTTGGGCTCCTCGCCGAGATAGCGCAGGTAGTCGTTGAAGCCGATGTCGGTCTGGTTGCCCGGGCCAACATAGGTCGAGAAACCGACGTGGCCGTTGTGCTCGGCCTCGAGCACCAGCGACAGCAACATGTTTCCGGATTGGGAGATGAACCCCACGTCTCCGGGCTTGACGTTGTTGAGCGCCAGCAGGTTGACCTTCTTGTGCAGGTTGAACATGCCCGAGGTGTTCGGGCCGATCAGACGCACCCCGCCGGCGCGCGCGGCCGTGAGCATGTCATTCTCGAGCTTTGCCCCCTCCGGGCCGGTCTCCTTGAAGCCTGAAGCCAGGATCACCGCCCCCTTGATGCCCTTGCGCCCGCAGATCTCGATCAAGCCGGGCACCGTCGCCGCGGGCGTACAGATCAGAGCCAGATCGACGCCATCCGGTATCACCTCCAGCGAAGGCCAGGCCCTGGCACCGAGAATACGGTCGGCCTTCGGGTTGATCGGATAGATCGCGCCCTTGTAGCCATCCTTGATCAGCCCGACCATGGCCTTGTAGCCACGCTTGGTCGGATCGGCCGAAGCACCGACGATGGCAATCGAGTTCGGGGCCAGAAAGTCGTGCAACGGACTCTTGCGCACCGGTTCCGGTGTGGCCGCATCGACTTCATCCAAAGCACCGGCGTCGTGCGACGGGGTATGCTGCTGGGTCATTTGCTGGGTCATTTTTCTATTCTCCTCTGAACACGGGGGCGCGCTTCTCGGCGAACGCATCCACCCCTTCCTGCCAGTCCTTTGTGGTGCTGCAGAACATCATGCCCTCGAGCTCGGCCATCAGCGTGGCGTCGAGCGTGCGCTCGGCCGACATGTTGAGCTGCTCCTTGGCCAGTTGCATCGAGAACGGCGCCTTGGTCGCCAGCGCACGCGCGAATTCGCGTGCGGCATCGAGAAAGCCCTCGTCGGCGAACACCCGGTTGGCCAAACCGATGCGTACCGCTTCGGCACCGTCGACGCGCTCCCCCAGAAACACCAGCTCGCGCGCCTTGGCCAGGCCGACCAGGCGAGGCAACTGCCACGTCACGCCACCACCGAGAAAGGTGCCGATGCTGATCTCGGGCAGGCCGATCTTCGCGCTCTCGGCCATCACCACGAAATCCGATGCGATCGCCATTTCCGCGCCGGCCCCGAGGGCGAAGCCGTTGACCGCCGCGATTACCGGCTTGCGCAGTTGCATCAGGCGCTTGCAGACGATCTGCTCGCCGTTGAGGTACTGCCTGCGATCGAAGGCGGTGCGTCCGACCTTGTGTTCCTTGAGGTCGGCGCCGACACAGAAGGCGCGCCCCTCTCCGCTCAGCAGCACGACCCGCGCATCACCGTCGGCCTCGGCCTCGCTCAGCGCCAAATTCAGTTCGTCATACAGCTGCTGGGTGACCGCGTTCAAGCGATGGGGACGATTGAAGCGGATCTCGGCAATGCCGTCGTTCATCTGGTACAAAATGGTTTCATAGCGCATCGCGTTCTCCTGAAGTCGATTCGCGTGGTAAGTCGGGTACGGGGATTTCCGGTGAGGCCAGGCGCCTTGCCTCGCCGACACCATGGACGACAATCCGCCACGGGGTTCGATCCCGCAATCTTCCCCAAATCGGACACCCCCCACGCGCGCGACGACACCGCCCCGGGCGGCAACCCGCCAGGGCAGGGGATTCAGGCGAACGGAAAAAAAGGGGGGCGGACGGGCACCGCACACGGCCACCGACGCGCGACAGGCATCGCGAATCGTTCCAGCCGATCTCCCAATGCCTTGGCAGCGGGTAAGGCGCATCGACAGCGGGCAACAGGTTTCGAGCAGCGCTCGCGGGAAAACCATGCGGACGAACCGTGGTCGAGTGAAATCCAGTAACGGAATCATCACTCTAATCCTAACGCCCCCAGACGTCACGGCCCCTGCCCGGATCGCACCAAAAGTTGCGCAAAAACAACAGGGTATCTGGGTAAACCCCTACTCGTCACCACGACAGGCAAGACTTGCGCAAGCCGCAGCGGCTCGTCTTCAAACGCCGTGCCAATGCCCAGCGCGGGCCACCCCGCACCGCCCAGGCTCAGGTCCCGGCCGTTGCCAGCGGCAGTTCGACCACCATTTCAGCGCCGCCCTCGGGCGCATTGCATGCCGACAGCCGCCCGCCATGGCGCTCGACGATGCCGTAGCTGATCGACAGCCCCAGCCCGGTCCCCTTGCCCACCGGCTTGGTGGTGAAAAACGGGTCGAACACCTGAACCAGATGCCCGGGTTCGATTCCCGGGCCGTTGTCTCGAAAGCGAATCTCCACCCGCCCATCGGCCAGCTTCGCCGACACGCGCAGGCGGGGTTCGGCGAGCTCGGCGGTGGCATCCCACGCGTTCTGCACCAGGTTCATCATCACCTGCTGCATCTGCCCGGCCGAACCACACACCGGAATGTCGGAGGGTACGTCCACCTCGACCCGGAAATGATCACGTGCGGCACGGCACACCCAGCGCACGGCGCGCTCGACGACCTCCGCCAGGTTGAACACCTGCTGCTCGTCACGGTCGATCGCGGAGAAGCGCTTGAGGCCGTCGACGATGTCGCGCGTGCGCTCCGCGCCCTCGATCGTGCCTTCGATCAAGGGCGGCAGGTCGCCCAGAATGCGGTCGATGCGCAACGCCCTGCGCAGCTCGGAAAGTTCCTCGGCGTGGGTGCCGGAATGCACCGCAGCGAGATAACTCTCCAGTCGGTCAGCATAACGCCGCAAGGCATGCACATTGCCGAGAATGAAGCTGATCGGGTTGTTGAGTTCGTGCGCGACCCCGGCCACCAGACGTCCGAGCGAGGCCATCTTCTCGGAATGCAGCAGTTGCTGCTGAGTCCGCTTCAAGTCCTCATGGGCCTGATGCAGGGCCTCGTAGGCCTTGCGCAGTTCGCCCACCGGCCGGCCGGTGACCACCATCCCCAGCGACTTGCCCACCGCGCTGAAGCGCGGCGTGCAATTGAGCGACACCGGAACGATGGCGCCATCGGCCGCCGCCAGCGGAAGCTCGCAGTCATGCACGCCCCGCTCTCCACTCACCGCGAACATGTGGCGTGCCTGCGCGCGCGTCAGGTCATCCGCAAACAGATCGAACAGCGGCGTCCCGCGCAAGGCATCGGCCTCTCGTCCGCAGAACGCGACCAGCGAGTTGTTGACGTCCTCGATGATGCCGTTGCGGTCGCACACCACCATGATGTCCGACATCGAAGTCAGCACCGACAGGATGAACTGCTGCGACTCCTCGAGCTTGGCGTTCTTCTCCTCCAGCGCCACCTCGTACTGCAGCAGATCCGAATAGACCTCGTCCATCTTCTGGATGACGTCCATCCAGACGTCCTCGCCGACGCCAACGAGCTCGCCCGGGTGACCGGTCACACCGATGTCGTCCGCCGGGCGCGCCGGCGCGGACGATTTCGCGGTCAAGGCCGCAGCCGCCTCCGCATCCTCGTGCGGCCCACCTGCGGCGGCGTTGTGATCTCGCTCCAATGGTCGTTTCATCGGTTGATCCATCGTTCGATTTTCCCTGCGGGAACACGCCGGTTCTGCCCGAACCGAGGTGTTCGCCACGATCTCGTGCCCTAATGCACGGTACAGACCATGCACGGATCGAATGATCGCACGATGTGCTGCACCGCCAGCGGCACCGCCTCGCCTTCGCCGACGGGGGCGCCGACCAGCGCCTGCTCCAGTGCGCCCGGCACCCCGGAGGCGTCGCGCGGCGAGAAATTCCACGTCGTCGGTGCGACGATCTGGTAGTTCTCGATGCGCCCGCGCCGGATCCGCAGCCAGTGGCCGAGGGCCCCGCGCGCGGCCTCCACCAGACCAACGCCCTCGCCCTCGTCCGGTACACTGCCATGCTCACAAAACGGCGCGCCGGGCTCGAGCGCGCGCGTCCATTGCTCCATCGCCGGCACCACCAGCGACAACTCGAGCAGACGCGCGACCACGCGCGAGAACACGTTGCCGCCATGACGCGCAACCAGATCGCGCACCAGCGGATGACCCGCCACCTGCTGTCGCGCAAGCGCCCCGCATTCGGCCACCGCCCCATCCAGTCGTGGCGCCTTGCACCAGGTATAGGCGCCCACCTTGTCGGCTAATGGCGCGGTACGACCGGCGTGCGGATGCAGCGGATGTTGGTGACTCAGCCACGCATGCGAGCCATCCTCGCTGACACTGCGATGATCGAAAGGCATCGCCGCCGTCGCTTGCGGTTGCCAGACGCCACTTGGAAACAGGGGCGCCCCCTCGATCGCGTATGCACCGTGGCTCAGGAAGCGATCGGTTGCCCGTCCCAGATGCGTCAGCCCCAGGTCACGGGCCAGGTTCAGGAAACGCGCGAAATCGCTCGCTGCCGGGTCACGCGACGCCAACCAGTGCCACAACGCATCCTCGGAGTCGAGCGCGGCGATGTGCTCCAGACGATCGCCGAACAACTGCCGTTCGAGCCAGCCGCGAAAACCACGCAGCAAGGTCAGCAACCGCACCCGCTCGTTGCGACTGACCGCGCGGGCGCTCCCGCCCGGCTGCAATGCCAGCGTATGCGGCCACTTGCCGGCAAGCATTCCGGTGAGCTCGAGAAACGCCGCGCGGGCGGGCAGCGCATCGGCGGTGGCACTGCCTTCGACCGCCTTGAACCGCGTTCGCACGTCTTCGAACCACGCTCGCCCGGCATAGGCGTCGCGCGCAAAATCTGGCATGAAGAACAAATAGAAGTGGGTGAAGTGATCCGCCAGATTCTCCGCCGCCAGCACCAGCGCCGACGCACGCTCGCCGTTTGGCGAAGGCGCCAGCCTCATCACGTCACGCAGCGCGGCGGCGGCAGCGGCCGACTGCGACACCGAGCAGATGCCGCAGATGCGCGGCACCAGCACCAGCGCGTCGAGCGGGTGCTTGCCCTGCAGGATCTGCTCGAACCCCCGATACAGCGGCGAGTTGACCCGTGCTGCGGTCACCACGCCATCACCGACATCGAGGCTGACCTCGAGATCCCCCTCAACGCGGTTGAATGGTCCAACGACGACGCGCCGCATCACCCCACCGCCTCATCGTCTCGCGACGCACACCAGCATCCGCGCCCGCCCGCAAACGCCTGCCCAGCACAGCGCACCCGGTCCCACGGCTTCAGCCTCGGCTTCATCCGGTTGCCCTTCACTTCAGGCCGGTGCGCCGGATCGCAGGCGCGATCACCGCATGGTCGGACACCGCGTTGGTCCGCACCCGGCGCGGCGTGGCGGACTTGGACAGCGCCGCCAACGCAACGAACCACGCCTTGGGCATGTCCGCCGGCAAACCGATCGGTATGCCCGCCACCTTGGGCGTCTGCGCGAACGGATGGCCCGGCTCCTCGAAACCGGGCTCGGTACAGCTCACACAGGCGTATCCACCGCTGGTGCACGAACCGCCGCCATTCCAGGGCCGGACATTGCAGTCGGCATGGGCCTGGGTACCCTTGCAGCCCATGTGCTCCATCATGCAGCCCAGATCCGAAGCCTTCTCCGCGCTCGCCTTGAACTCGTAATATTCATTCCGGTTGCAACCGTGATGCACCAGCTGGTCGGCGTAGAAGCGCGGCCGGCCCAGCGCATCGAGGTCCTCCGTGCCAAACTCCCCCATTGCCAGCGCCAGCAGGGTGTCCACCACCCAGCCGGGATGCGTCGGACAGCCGGCCACGTTGATGACCGGCAGACCGGCGTGGGCCCGGAAATCCGCTCCCAGCAGGCCCCCCCGCCGTTCGCCATCGTACTGCAGACCGCAGGCATCGGTCGGGTTGATGCCAGCCGCCGTCACCCCGCCGAACGCCGCACAGGTCCCCACCGCCACCACGTGACGCGCCCGCGCGGCCAGGTCGCGCACCCAGTCGATCATCGGCCGACCGCTGCCGGCCAGCATGTGAAAGCGCCCCGTGCCATTGGGCCCGCGCAGCAGCGCGCCCTCCACGCACAACACATCCAGCGCCTGCTCTCCGTCGGCGCAGGCGCGCAGCAGCGACAGCGCCTCGGCACCACTCTGCTCCGACAGCGATGGATGCCACAGCACCTCCACCCCGCCGTCACGCAACACGCCGACCACGTCCCCCGCGTCGTGGCACAGCAGCGACATCGTGCACCCTCCGCAACCGCCGGACTGCAGCCAGATCATGTTCATAGTCGGCTCCTCGAATTTCCGCGCCGCGGACACCACGGCATCATGTCCCGCAACATACCGTATACCGGCACGCATCCCTCCATCAACCCGTACGCGCACGACTCAGTCAATCCATGGACAGCGCGCCCATGATCACCATCAACCGTATCGACCATTGCAGCGGTACCGGAACGGCGTCCATGGCGGCAACCGAGGCCGTGCTGCCCTCCGTCAAACCCGTTCGAGTCCATAGCGCGCGAGCTTGCTACGCAAACCGACACGCGACAGGCCGAGTTCCTGGGCGGCGCGGGTCTTGTTCCAGCGGTGACGCAGCAGGCTTTCCTTGACGATGCGCGCTTCGAGCGCTTCGAGGCGGGTCTTGAGGTCGCCATCGAGGCCGGCGAGCAGTTTCAGCTCGGGCTCCTGGTGGTCTTCTGCTGCGCGCAGCACCCGCGGCGACAAGTGGCCCGCGGACAGACGCGGACCTTCAGCCAGCGCGATCATGCGCATCACCTCGTTGCGCAGTTCGCGCACGTTGCCGGGCCAGCGGTAGGCGCACAGGCAGGCGAGCACGTCGCCATCAAGCGGCTCGAGCTCGCGCTGGAGGTTGGCGCGAAACTGGTCCACGTAGTGCTGCGCGATCAGCGCGATGTCCATCGGGCGCTCGCGCAAAGGCGGCACGGCGACCGTGATCGCCGCCAGCCGGTAGTACAGGTCTTCGCGGAACCGTCCCTCGCGCACCTCGGTTTCGAGGTCGCGGTTGGTCGCCGCGATGACGCGCGCATCGACCGCCACGGGGCGGCTGGCGCCGACCGGACGCACCTCGCCCTCCTGCAGCACGCGCAGCAGCTTGACCTGGAACGCGGCCGAGGTTTCGCCGATCTCGTCGAGCAGGATGGAGCCGCCATCGGCCTGACGGAACAGGCCTTCGCGGTCTTCGGTGGAGCCGGTGTAGGCGCCGCGCCGGGCGCCGAACAGCTCCGCTTCGAGCAGCGTGTCGGGCACGGCGCCGCAGTTCTCGACGACGAAGGCGGCGTTCGCGCGTGCCGAACCGTAGTGCAGCGCCCGCGCGAGCAGCTCCTTGCCGGTACCCGATTCACCGGTGAGCAGCACCGGGATGTCGAAGTCGGCGACCTTGTCGATCAGGGCGCACAATGCGTTCATCGGTGAGCCGGGGGCGCGCAGCAGGGCGTCGCTGCCAAAGCGGCGCCGTGCTGCGACCTGCTTGCCATCGACACGCTGGCGCAGCACCGGAGCAGACATCTTCAGCTCCAGCGCGAGACGGTGGTTTTCCGCCTGCAACCGCTGCATCTCGGCGGCCGACCGCAGGGTCAGCAGCAGCTGCTCCGGTTGCCACGGTTTGAGCAGATACTGGTAGATGCCGCCATCGTTGATGCCGGCGATGATGTCCTCGGAGTCGGTATAGCCGGAGATGATGATGCGTACCGCGTCGGGCCAGCGCTCACGCACCTCGCGCAGCAATTGCACCCCCGAAGTGCCGGGCATGCGCTGGTCGCACAGCACGATCTGAATCCACTCCCGCTCAAGCACGCCACGCGCCTCGTCGGCGTCGGACGCGGTGAACACCTCGAAGTCCTCGTCCAGCGTGCGACGCAAGGCCTCTTGCGAACGGATTTCGTCATCGACGACGAGAACGGTGGGAAGGCGTGGGAGCATGATCGGAAACCGGATTCAGCGGCAAGGGTTGAGCGGTTGCTGGGGAATGCGTCCGACGGCGGTCTCACCGTCACGGGCGGCATCGGGCGCGGCGGTGGCCCCTTCAAAGGTCTTCCCGCCGACCGACGGGCGGGGGCGCGACGCACCGGAAAGGGGGGGCGTACCCGCCACGACGGGCCCCTCATCGGGCACACGCCAGCCGGGCTCGCGGTGACGGGCGAGATGACGCGGCGTCCACGATTGCGGACTCTTCAGCACGAAGTGATAGCGGGCAACATGAAAGCTCGGGTCGAAGCCATAAAAGTTGCGATGCATCGACGCGAGTTCCTCTTCGCGATACCGGGCCAGGGGCTTTTCGGCCTCGTCCCGGGCGCGTTGCGCGGCCTTGCGCACCAGCCGCCCGGGCAACTGGGGGTCGCATGCGAGTTCGCCCGCGCGGCGCTCGACTTCGGCCTCGAACCTGCTCGGATCAGAACCGAAGCAGTCGTCGATCAGGCCGGTCTCGCTCGCCTTGCGCGCGAGCAAGGGCAGACGGTCGTGCAGGATGCGGCGCGCGGCCTCCGCGCCCACGCGGCGCGGCAGCAGATACGTCCAGTACTCCGAGCCGTGCAGATTGCCCATGTTGCGGTAGTGCGGGTTGAGCACCACGCCTTCGCGCGCCCACACCAGATCGGCGGCAAGCGCCAGGAAACACCCCCCTGCACCGGCATTGCCGCGCAGCGCGGCAATGGTGAGCTTGTCGGGCACGCTCAGCACGGCGAGACAGACGTCGTTCATGGCCTGGATGTTGTCCCACGACGCATCAGCGGGCGACTGCCCGCTCAGCGCCGCAGCCTCGATCCGGTTCAGGTGAATGCCGTTGGACCAGAAATCCGCTCCGCCGTCCATCACCAGCACCCGCGTCGACCGCCGCGCGGCACGCCGGATCGCGGCCTCCAGGGCGCGGCACTGCGCCGTGCCCATCGCGCCGTTGTGGAACGTGAAGGACAGAAAGCCGACGCGGCCATCGGCCGACTCGCGGTACGCCAGGGCGTCGTCCTCCCAGGCCGGGGCATCACTTTCCACGCCCTCACCCTCGCCCTCGCCGCCCGTCACGCGCTCGTCGCGGTATTCCGGCAGCGCCGCGGCTTCGCGGGCAAAGGCCAGCGTGGCGGGCAGCTTGAAGCGGTGCCCGCCGCCGTCGCCAGGCGTATCCTCCGGCCAGCTCTCGCGCCGCACATGGCCAATCCACACCGAGCCGTCCACGGTCGCGCGCAGCAGCGCGTCACCGCGCCGCGCCACCAGCGCACCCGGCGCGGCCACCACCGGAGGTCCGGGCCGCGCATCGAACAGACGGCACGGCACCTCGAACAAGCGATCGAGCACGCCCGGAAAGCCATCAGCGGCGGCAATCCGCGCCAGCACCGTGGCGGTGGCATCACGCGCCCAGTCGATCGCGCGGTCGCGCTGGCGCATCGGTGGTCGCCAGCCCCCCGGCGCATCCGCGATCTCTTCGAGGCGGCGGGGCGCCCAGCGGCCGGCGCGCCAGTCGGCAACCCGGGCCAGCGCGGCCCGCACCGCGATCAGCGCGGCCTCGGTCACCTCGTTGCGATACAGGCTGGACTTGGTCGCCGCGCGCATCGCGAATTCGGCGCTCGCCCACACCGGGCCGGCATCCATCACCGCCTCGGCCTGCAACACCGTCACGCCCCAGGTCGCCGCGCCCTCGTGGATGGCCCAATCCAGCGCCGACGGGCCACGGTCGCCCACCACACCGGGGTGGACGATGAGCACCAGATGCCGGCGCCACACCGAGGCCGGCACGGCGCGCTTGAGATACGGCGCGAGCACGACGTCCGGCCGGAACAGGTCCACCGCTTCTTCGGTGACCGAGTCGGCAATATCGAACTCCACCGACAGTGCATGCCCGTCCTCGCGCAGCTCGGCATACAGGCGCTGGGCAAGACTGTTGAAGGCGTGGGTCAGCAAAAGAATGCGCATGGCCTGGTCAGCAAATCCTCGGCAACTGTTCGCCCGACAGCCAGTCCACCATGCGCCGCCCGCCGAAGCCGGTGCGCACCTGGACGAAGCAGTGGGGGTCGGCGGTCACCGTGCCGATGTGCGCGGCGTCGCGGCCGAGCGGATGGGCGCGCAGCGCGGCGAGCGCGCGCGCCGCGTCCTCCGGAGGGCAGACGACGACGAGCTTGCCTTCGTTGGCCACGTACAGCGGGTCCAGGCCGAGCAGCTCGCACGCGGCGGCCACCTGCGGGCGCACCGGGATCGCCGTCTCATCGAGCTCCATGCCGACAGCGGACTGGGTGGCGATTTCGTTGAGCGTGGTTGCCAGACCACCACGGGTGGGGTCGCGCAGCACGCGCACGGCGGGCACCGCGGTCAGCACGGCCTCGACCAGCTCATGCAAGGCCGCGGTGTCGGACACGATCTCGGCGTCGAAGGCCAGCGACTCGCGCTGCGCCATGATCGCCATGCCGTGGTCGCCGATCGAACCCGACAGCAGGAGCGCGTCGCCCGCACGCGCATTGGCGCCGCCAAGCGCGCGCCCGGCCGGCAGGGCACCGACGCCAGTGGTGGTGATGAACACGCCGTCGCCCTTGCCCTGCTCGACCACCTTGGTGTCTCCGGTCACCACCGGCACACCCGCCGCACGCGCGGCCTCGGCCATGGAGGCGACGATGCGCGCCAGCGTGTCCAGCGCGAGCCCCTCCTCGAGGATGAAGGCCGCCGACAGGTACAAGGGGCGTGCGCCCATCACCGCAAGATCGTTGATCGTGCCGTGCACCGACAGGCAACCGATGTCGCCGCCGGGGAAGAACAGCGGACTGACCACGTGCGCGTCGGTGGCGACGACGAGTTGCTCGCCCGGTGCCGGCGCCGGCAGCACCGCGCCATCGTCGCCCCGGGCGAGAAAGTCATTGGCAAAGGCCTGCGCGAACAGTTCGGAAACGAGTTGCGCCGTCGCCCGTCCGCCGGCGCCGTGCCCCATGTCGATGCGCCCGCGCTTCAAGTCGAGCGGACGCACGTAGCCCGGTTTGACCCCCGTCATCGCACCGGCTCCTCGATCTTCACGGTCGTCGGGCCGGATGCCAGCGCGGGTCGCGGCGGTCGTACCCCGCCGGGCGTCGCATCACGGAAACGGCCATAGTTGTAATGCGCCGCACAGGCGCCTTCGCTGGAGACCATGCATGAACCCATCGGATTCTCGGGGGTGCACACCGTCGCGAACAGCTTGCAGTCCAGCGGTTTCTTCACCCCGCGCAGAATGGCCCCACACTCGCAGGCCTTGTTGTCGGGCACCGGTGCGTACGCGAGGCCGAAGCGGACCTCGGCGTCGTGCCTGGCGAACTCGGTGCGAATCTTCAGCGCGGAATAGGCCACCTCGCCCAGACCGCGCCACTCGAAGCTGCGACGCGGTTCGAACACCTCGGCCACGCGCGCCTGCGCCTTGAGATTGCCGTCGCGCACCACGGCGCGGGTGAACTCGTTCTCGACTTCGGCGCGACCCTCGTTCACCTGGCGCACCAGCATACGGATGGCCTGCATCACGTCGAGCGGCTCGAAACCGGCGATGACCACCGGCTTGCGGTACTCTTCGGCGAAGAACTCGTAGGGCCGGCTGCCGATCACCGTGGACACGTGCGCCGGGCCGACGAAGCCATCCAGCGGCACGCTGCCGTGGCGGCGCGCCTCGGGCGATTCGAGAATGCTGGTGATCGCGGCCGGCGTCAGCACGTGGTTGCAGATCACGCTGAAATTGGCCACGCCGTCGGCGCGCGCCTCGCGCAACACCAGCGCGGTCGGCGGCGTCGTGGTCTCGAAGCCGATGGCAAAGAACACCACTTCGCGCGCCGGCTCGGCCCGCGCCAGGCTCAGCGCGTCGGCGGCCGAATACACCATGCGGATGTCGGCGCCACGCGCCCGCGCGCCGAGCATGGACAAGCCCCCGGAAGCCGGCACCCGCAGACAGTCGCCATAGGTGCACACGATGACCTCGGGGCGCGCGAGCGCCAGCCGGATGGCCATGTCGATGCGCCCGACCGGCAGCACGCACACCGGACAACCCGGCCCGTGGATCATGCGCACGTTGGGCGGCAACAGGTCGATGACGCCATGGCGCGAGATCGCGTGGGTATGACCACCACAAAACTCCATGAAGGCATAGTCGCGCCCCGTATCCGCCTCGCGCGCAATGGCCTCGGCGAGGTTGCGAGCGAGTTTGCCGTCGCGAAACTCGTCGACGTACTTCATCGCGCCGTTCCTTCAGACACCTCGGGCTCCGCCGATGCCTGAGCGACGTCGATGCCGGCCTCCGCGAACAGGGCCAACGTACGCTCGGCCTCCTCCGGGTCCAGACGCGACAGGGCGTAGCCGACATGCACGATGACGTAATCCCCCACTTCGGCGTCGTCGACCAGGGCCAGCGAGATCCGTTTGCGTACCCCGCCGAGATCGACGACGCAGTCGTCGCCGTCAAAGCGCTCGATGATTCGGGCCGGTACCGCAAGACACATGATTCATGTTCCTTTTTCGTTTCGATGTTCGCCCGGATGCCTGAAGCAACCCCTTCGGCGTGGCGTGGCACGAAACTGCCCGCGCCGCCTGCTCATGCCCGCCCCAGGCGGGCTGCGGCAACCCGCGCCTGCCCCAGAGCCAGTCCGTCGTCCCCGGGCGAGAGCCGCCGCGCCTCGAGCACATCCAGTCCGAGCGTACGCAACCGCGCGCCAAGCTCGTGCGACAGAATCCGGTTGTGGAAGCATCCACCTGAAAACACCACCGTGCGCACCCCACTGACCTCCACCGCGCGCCCGACCCAGTCGGCCAACGCCGCGACGAGGGTGGCATGAAAACGCGCCGCGCCGTGTGCGGCGGCCGCATCGACCTCTCGTTCGTTGCCCGCTCCGCGGTCAGCAGCCGCGCGACTGCGTGCGCCCGGGCCGGCTTCGATCGCCTCCAGCAAACGCGCGAACAAAGGCAGCAAATCGAGGACTGCGACAGCGGCGCCTTCGCCTTCAACTCGAATAGCCTGTGCCCCCCCACTCAACCGTGCCCCCGTACCCGTGCCTTCGGCTGCGTGCCCGGTTTCGCAAGCGCTGATGTCATCACTTTGGCCATCGTGTTCGGCATCACGAGCCCGGCGCCCGTCATCGCCTTCATCACAGGCGCGGCTGCGGTGCGAGGGGTCGGCAGCGGCCAGCGGCCCCCATTCAATCCGCCAGTCCGCCGCGTCTGCCGTCATCGTACCGTGCGCCGCAGCGAGTCGCTCCAGCGCGATCGCCGCTTCGGCCTCGACCTGCATCACCTCACACACGCCAAGCAACCCGGCGGCGGCATCGAAGCAGCGTCCCAGGCTGGTGGTCGGAGGGCACAGATGCGGGCGCGACAGCAATCCATCGAGCATCGCCGCCGCTGGCTGCGCGGCAAAGCGTGTCGCAATTTCGTCCCCACGCCCGAGCGCCGCCAGCACCGCCGCCGCCATGCGCCATGGCTCGCGCGCGGCTCGGTCGCCACCCGGCAGCGGCAACGGCCGCAGATGCCCCACGCGGACGAAGTCGGCGCCCCGCGCGAGCAGCAGTTCACCGCCCCAGGCGGTGCCGTCGGTCCCCAGACCCACCCCATCCAGTGCCAGCCCCAGCGCCGGCCCGGCGTGTCCATGCTCGGCCAGCACCGCCTCGACATGCGCGTGATGGTGCTGCACGCCGATCGCCGGTACGCCCAGTCGCGCGGCCAGCATCACCGCCACGCGGCTGGAATGAAAATCAGGATGCAGGTCGTGGGCGATCACGCGCGGCGTACACACCGCATCGGCCAGAAGGCGCGCTGCAACGGCCTCGACACGGGCGCAGGCTTCGGGGGTATCGAGATCCCCGATCAGGTCGCCGAACACGACCTCGCCATCGGCCACCAGGCAGGGACGGTTCTTGAGATAGGCGCCGAGCGCCAGCACCGGACCGGTGCCGGCAAGCGCACCGTCTCCCAGGGTCCATCGCAATTCCCCGGTCGAGACTTGAAGGCGGTCGTTCATCGGCGGGAATCACCCTCGCCGACGGCCAAGGAGCGCGCTCGATCGTCCAGCGCGGGCGACCGGGCGGATTCGGCGGGCAACCCGGCACCAACGACTCGGCCGGCGCTGCGAACGCTTGCGCCGGGGCCGGGCGTCTCGGTGGCGCCATCCGCCGTGGACACCGACGCCGCCACCGCTGCCGAACGCCGGGCGCGCGCCCGCTCCAGCCCCTGCGTGATCCACGCCAACCAGTCCGCCATCCCCTGGCCCGTCGTGGCCGACACCTGCAACACCTCGAGTCGCGGATTCACCCGGCGGGCGAAACCGATCGCACGCTCGACGTCGAAGGTCAGATGCGGCAACAAGTCGATCTTGTTCAGAATCATCACGTCGGCGGCGGCAAACATGTCGGGATACTTGAGCGGCTTGTCCTCGCCCTCGGTGACCGACAGAATCGCCACCTTGTGCGCCTCGCCGAGATCGAACGCCGCCGGGCAGACCAGGTTGCCGACGTTCTCGATCAGCAGCAGGCTGTCATCGGCCAGCGCCATCCGACGGATACCACGCGCGACCATGTCGGCATCGAGATGACAGCCCTTGCCGGTATTGATCTGCAAGGCCGGCGCACCGGTCTCGCGGATGCGCTCGGCGTCGAACTCGGTCTGCTGGTCGCCTTCGATCACCGCCACCGGGACGCGGCCGGCCAGCTCGCGGATCGTGCGCACCAGCAGCGTGGTCTTGCCCGAGCCCGGGCTGGACACCAGATTGAGCGCGAAGATGCCACGCGCGGCAAAGGCCTTGCGGTTGATCGCGGCAATCCCCGCGTTCTTGCCGAGAATGTCCTGTTCGATACGGACCATTTGCGACTGACTCAGCCCGGGCACATGTGCATGCGCGGGGCCGGCGCCAAAATGCAGGCTGTGCGCGCCGACCTGGACATGGGCTGGATCGGCCTCAGGCAATGCTTGCGGCGCAGGGGGCGCCGGCTGTCCGTCAACCGGCCTCCATCCGAGGGTACGGCCAGGTCGCTTCTGCCCCCTGGTGACACGCGGCACCCCGCCAATCCTGGTCTCTCCGCTCCCGCATCCACACACCGTACACATCGCCTCTCACTCCCGTTACCTGCTGCCTGTTGCCCGTTCCCTGATGATCCTGCTGCGGGCTGCCCGCAACCGCAGTCAATCCACTTCCAGTTCCTTCACCCGCATCTCGGTTCCGCCAGTAGCCTGTACCTGATGGCTGCCGCAACGCGGGCAGGCGTCATACAACTGCGTGATCGCCACCGTGTCCGCGCAGTGCATGCACCATCCGGTGCCAGGCACGGAATGGACGTCGATGCGCGCGCCTTCGGCCAGCGTATCGCGCAGCACCACGTCGAGGCAAAAGCGCAGCGCATCGACCTCGACCGCGGCAAGCTGGCCGATCTCGAGCACCACCGCCCGCACGCGTGCGAAGGACTGCGCCCGCGCGGCATCCTCGACGATGCCGCGCACGCCCTCGGCCAGCGACATCTCATGCATCGGCAACCCCCTTGCGCTGATCACCGCCGGCCTGCTCGTCGAAGTCGGAGTCGGAGTCGGTGTCCGTGTCCGTGTCCGTCAGTTGTACATCGAACTCGACGCAGGGGTCGAGCGACAGGGCCAGCGCGCGCAGGCGCAGCAACGCCGCGTCGCGATCGCTGGCTTGCCAGCCGACCCCCTCGCGGGCAAAGGCCCCGTCGGGGTGGAAGTTCCATTCGGTCGGCGCGATCACGGCGTAATCGGCGATACGCTCGCCCTCTACACGCACCACGTGGATCAGCACGCCGCGCGCAGTCTGGGCGCAGGCCAGACCGGTCCATTCGCCACATGGTGCGGCATCGAGCAGCGGCGGCAAGTCGGCCTGCAACGGATGGCGCAGGCGGCTCGCGCAGTCGCCCAGCTCGATGATTCGCGCGAACAGGCGGGCCGCGATCCGGTGGCCATGGGCCAGCAACACCTTGACCAGCCGCGCGTCGGCCTGCCGCGCCAGCGCACCGGTTTCCATCGCCCTGCCGTCAAAGGTCGGTGCGGCGCAGTACGCCGGGTCCGGCATGCCACCCAGGCGCGCCGCCCAGTCGGCCGCCGAACACGCCGGCGACAGCGCCACCGCATCGGCGTCGGGCGTGGACGACCCCATGCGGATCAGCGCCGCGAGGGTCTCGCCAATGCTGCCGCCGAACTCGGCGCAATCGATGAACTCAGCCAGTCCGCGTGGTTCGCGCATCGAGCGGAAAAAACCCGCGAGCAACTGCGTCGCGACCAGGTCGAGCAGATCGCCCCCGAGCTGGAACGCACTCGACGGATCCTGCTCCACGCGCGCGAGCCGGCGATGCAGTTCGGCAAACCGGTTGCGACGCGGTTCGTGACCGAACAACGCCGGCCAGTCGAGCATCAGGCGCCACAAATGCTCCTGCGCGGTTTCGATGGTGATGTCGCGTTCGGCCAAGGCTGCATCGGGCCTGACCACACCCGGTGCGCCAGCAGCGGCACAGGCGGCGGTCGCGGCCAGGCCTTGCGCCCGGCCACACAGGCTGAACAACAGGGGCACCAGCCCCAGCGCCTCGGCCACCGGCCGCCCCACCAGCACGCGCGCGGCGTGGGGACGGGCATTGCGTATCGCCACGGCGTCAACGCCACCGTCGCGCCAGCGCCCGACGAGATGGAGCACGCCCTGCGTCATCGACGACCTCCGGCCAGCATCGCACGCAGAAAGCCGCGCCGGTCGAGCGGTGCGCGCGTGGCCACCCCCTCGCCGCCATGGCCGACATCGCACGCCGCCAGCGCCACAAGTCGCGCCTCGTCCGCAAACAGGGCTTCGAGCGCGGCGCATGCCATCGTCCGCGCCTCCGCCTGAGCAGGGAACTCGAACACCGGTGAGTACAGCGAGCACAGCTGGTAATCGCCCAGACCGGGTTCGCGGTTGGCGAGAAAACGGTACTCGCCCGACGGAAAGCGCCAGTCGCGTTTCTGCCCCGGCTGCAGACCGGCAAAGCGTGCATCCGGCGTGCCAGAGCCGCCCGGCAGCAGCATCAGCGAAATCGACCACGGCGTGATCAGCGCCCCCAGCCATACGCCCTCCCAGCGCCGGAATCCGACGCTCTCGACGCGCAGCGCGGGATTGCACAACGGCAACCCGGCCATGCGGGTTTCGGCGATGCGACCGAACACCGCCGCCACATGGGCAGCGGGGTCGTCGTCATCCACCGGGGAGACTTGCGCTGCGGGCGTGGCACCGGCCATAGATCAGTCGCTCCCGAGCACCATGAATTTCTCGCGCGGGGCGTCGCATTGCGGGCAACTCCAGTGCGCCGGTAAAGCGGCGAACGGCGTGCCCGAGGGGATCTGCCACACCGGATCGCCCGCGGCGGGGTCATACACCCACCAGCAGATGCCGCATTCGAGCCGCGCGTCATCGGCGAGACGGCTGTCGTCGCCGAGATAACTGCCTTCGAACATAGGTTCTCCTTGCGCATGGCCGGTCAGGTAAGGGTACGCTCAATCGGCCTGCAGCGCGTCGATCCACTCCGCCAATCGCTCGACGCTGTCGGCGTAATCGTCGGCGGATGCCGGCACCACGTCGGGCAGGGTCGTGATCTCGATGGTGTTGAGGATCAGATTGTCACCGTTATTGTAATACTGCACCCACCAGGTGTCGGCGAGCGCGGTACTGCTCACCCGGCAATTGCCGTAGCCGCGCGACAGCACCACCGACGGGCCACTGCCCAGCGCGTTCACCAGGCACTCGAGATCGGGCGGCGTCAGCGGCAGCAGCGTCAGGTTGATCACATGGGCGGCGTCACCGGGGTTGAACGCGGCGGCGACGTCGCGTATCTCGTTGAGCAGCACCGGCGCGTTCATCACACCGTCGGGCAGGACCGGAATCTCCAGATTGCCCGTCCCGGCGGCATTCGCCCGTCCGGCAATTTCGACGGGCACCGCACAGGCTTCGATCCAGTCCGCCCGCAGCGCGCCATCGGTCGTCTCGCGCCGCATCCGCCAGACACCGGCAAACACCGTCTCCTGGATACGCAGGATGTGATCGCCTTCGTGCACGATGGCGCTGACCTCGCCTTGACCGAGCGCATCGTTGACCACACGCAACACCTCTGGCGAACAGTCTTCGAGCGCGAGCCGCGGATGCGGCGATGTGTCGAAACGCCACGCACGCATCCGCGCCAGCAACGTCTGCAACAGCGCGACCGCAGCCGCCAGGGCAACCGGGTTTTCGATGTCGGGAAAGCGCGGCATGTCGAAGGTGTTCATGCCCTGCGGCATCGGGATGAAGTCGAGCGCCTCGTCCTCTTCATGCGTCTGCGAGCCCGGCCCCAGCGTGACCACGGAAATCGGAAACGGATTCATTGCACCCCTCCTCCACAAGCAGTCGTCGCCGCAGCACCACGTACCGCAATACCAATGCCCGGCGCGCGCGACACCGGTGTCTCGCGCATGCGTGCAAACCCGGCGGCGAAGCCGCTCCAGTCGCGCATGCCTTCGAGTGCCCCCACATGACCGCCATCCCGCAAAAACAGCAACGCGGGAAAGCGCGCGATGCCATGGCGCGCTGCAATGGCCGCACTTTCCCCCGGGTCGGCGACCCCTGCGCGCATGTCCGGCGCCCAGGCGGCCAGCAGCTCGGGCAGCACGACCGCCAGATCCCAGGCTTCGGGGCAGCGACGCGGCGAGTCCATGAGCAGCACGACGACGTCACCGGACGCGGCAAAGTCATCGAGCGCAACAGCCGCGGTTCGCGTCGTCTCCACGCCGGGGGGGAGCTCGACCCCAGCGGCCGGATCAGGCAACGGGGGGAGCGGGCCGTTCGACGCCGCGCCGCCGGCATCCCCCTCCGCCGTCGCCTGCGCGGCAACGGCGACGATGCCATGCCCGGTCTCGAGCCGCAGCAGCAAACGCGCGAGCGCCTGCTCCTGGTCCGGCGCAAACCCATCGCTGTGAATTTCCAATGTCATTGCTTCTTCTCCTTGCCTTGCGCCGCCGCCGCGCGCAGGAATTCGGGCAACACCGGTTCCCGATCCACGAGATCGGCAAACGCGGCGTCGAGATCGGGCATGCGCCCCTGCAACAGCGTGTCGAGCGCATCGAGCGCATCGCCCACGCGCGCCGCCTCGTCGGCGTCGACCACCGAACGCGCAGCCCCGCGAAACACCATCAACCATGCCCCTGGCGGCTGCTCGCCGACCAGCCACAGGTCGACCCGCGATTCACGTCCCGCGCGGTCGCGACACCACGCGACATGACCGTCGGCATGCAGCACCTGCACTGGAACCCCTAGACACATCGTCCGTCTCCGGCCGCCAGCACCCGCGCATCACCAACCCGGCACGCCGCGTCGGCGTCCGGGCGTTGCGCTTCGTAACGCTCCCGCGCCAGCGCGTCGTCATTGAGTCGGGTACCGCCGCCGTCGGAAGGCTCCACCGCCACCCCCCATTGGCGCAGTCGCGCAATCGCGATCTCGATGGCCTCCGGCACGCGGGCCAGCACCTCGGGCCGCAGACTGCCGCCAAAATCTTCGAGCTCGGCCGGCTGCACACCGATCAGCACCATCTCGCGCGGCAGCCGCCCGAGCAGATCGGCCGAGGCCAGCACCTCCTGAAAGCCGGTCTGATGCAGGCTCATCTTCTTCGCACCCATGAAGCGCGGCACCTCATCGCCCTCGATCACACGCAGGGAGCCCGGCGCCAGGCCGTAATCGATCGCATCGAACACGATCAGCCGCTGCGCGGCGCCGACATAAGGCAGCAGATACATGCCCTGCGTGCCACCATCCATCAGCGTGACCGATTCGGGCAGGCACCAGCTCGCGCCCAGCGCCTCGACACAGCGCACTCCAAAGCCCTCGTCGGCCCACAGCAGGTTGCCGATGCCGAGAATGAGGATGGTGTCTTGAGGGTCTTCGGTGGTGTGCATGATCGGCCGCAACGAATTCGTTCAGGCCTGAAGTGCACGTAACGTGCCAGAAACACCAACCCGGCAGGATGGGGCGTGGCGACAGGGCCTCAGCCGTTTTGGAAGGCAGAGCGGAAGCCACCATTCCGGAACAAAGCCTTCCAGATCGGAAAGCACTCTTCCACCCTCACGCGTCCACGATGACCTCGCTCTCCTCGCTCAGGCTGCGGCTGTCTTCCCAGCGCAGCGTCACGCGGCTGCCCTTGTGTCGTCCCCGAATATGGAACACGAGCAAGGGATCGGACGACACCGAACGCCCGAACTCGGCTTGGAGCACGCGCTGCCCGTCGAGCTCGACGCGAACCTCGCGGATGAAATGGGCCGGGATCGGCTCACCCCGGACGTCCACGCGCAGGCCGTTTTCCATTGGATGGTTCAGCAGCGCACGCAGCTCGGTATCCCCGCCAATCGTCCGTGCCCGCATCCGGATCGGTCCCGGCGGGCGCGACGCCATGGCGAGAGAATCATCGCCCGCGCAGCCACCGGCAACGACCCTCACCGCACGCACCGCACCATAATCGCGTCCCTGCGCGCGCACGACGGCATGCAACGGGCCGCTTTCCAGGAAACGCAAACGCAGCGCGACCGCCGGCACCGCTTCGGGAGCAAAAACGAAGCGGGCCACATACGGATAAGGGTTACGCTCGATGAACAACGCGATGCTCTCGGTGTTCGCGACGAGACTCTCTACCTCGACCGGAACGAACGCGCCATTGTCCGCAATATCCGGCGTATCAAACCGGATGCGATCACTGCGCGCCGGGGCCCGGACCCCAAGCGCAAGCAGGGCATCCTCCATGCGACGCGCATCGAAAGCGCTTTGATTCCAGGTCGAGGACCAGAGCGGCAGGGGCAACCCCGCCACCATCGCTCCGGCACCCAGCACACGCAACACGACTCGACGACTCTTCTCCATCCTGCTCTCCGGTACAGCAGGGCACTCCATCGATGATCGTTCTCGCGCGGCCAACACCCTATGCGGTGCGCGACACCGTTCGAGCAGCGGGGCGCAAGCACGCACTTCGAACAACCTCGACATCGCCCTCAGTGGCTGAGACTGCGGCGTCCCCCGCGCGTTCCGGCGCCTTCGGGCGGCGTTGTGGTAGCGGACCGGCGAACGCGGATTGCGGATATCCGTAATTGCCCCCCGGGCAGATCGGGCGCATTTTGGCGCCCACAGGCTCGAAGCCCATTCCACGAGGAGACCCCACAATGTTCAAGACACTACTTCGCCTGGGCATGCTCAGTGCCGTATGCAGCCTGCTGCCCGCCGCAAGTGCCGCTGCGGACACCATCGTCATCGGTCAGGTCGCCCCGTTCAGTGGCCCACAAGCCGTCACCGGCCGCGCCATCCACGCCGGCGCACGGCTATACATCGACCACATCAACGCCCAGGGAGGCGTCAACGGCAGAATGCTGCACTTCGTCACCCGCGACGACGCCCAGCAGGTGACCGAGAGCGTGCGCCTCGTGCGCGAGCTGATCGAAGAAGAACGACCGATCGCCCTGATCGGCACCGTTGGTACGTCCAACATCGAAGCCATCATCGAGGACGGCGCGCTGCGCGAAACCGGCGTCGCGCTGGTGGGCGCGGTATCGGGCGCCTCATCGGTGATCCGCGGCGACAACGTGTTCGTGATCAAGGCCAGCTATCATGAGGAAGTCAACGCCTTGTTCCGCAACCTCGCCACCGTCGCCATCACCCAGGTCGGCATGGTCTATCAGGACGACGGCTTCGGACACGACGTCGTCGAAGGCGCGCGCATCGCCGCCGAACGCCATGGCATCGACCTGATCGCAACCGCCGGCTACGAACGCAACACCCTCGCAGTCGAACCGGCCGTGCAAGCGATGCTCGACGCACAGCCGCAGGTGATTTTCCTCGGCGCGACGACCGCCGCCGGCATCGAGTTCGTGCGCCAGTATCGCGAAGCCAGTGGTGACGCGACGCTGTACGGCCTGTCGGTGATCGACACCGGCCAGCTGCTCAACCGGATCGGCGCCGAAGTGGCCCATGGCTATGCCTTCGGCGCGGTCCTGCCACTCGAGACGCAGCGCACCCTGGGCGTCAACCGCTTCTATCTGAGCCTGCGCGAACGCAGCACCGATCCCGATCTGTCGACCCGCTCGGTCGAGGGTTTCATCGCCGCGATGACCCTCGTTCACGCGCTCGAGGTCGCCAGCCAGGACGGCGCCCAACCCACCGCGCAGTCGTTGCTGCAGGCGCTGCGGTCCATCCGGAACCTCGACCTGGGCGACTACACGGTGGATTTCAGCACCCCGGGCGAGGCCGGTTCGACGCACGTCAATTTCGCGATCATCGGCCGCGGGGGGGCGTTGATTCATTAGGGAACGGGTTGAATCGCCCGAGGTTTCGCGGCAAAGCTCATTGATCAGTCATAGTCATCGTGTGAGGGATACGAGCCAAACTGTCCCGTACCGTACTCTCTGAATACATAACGACCGCGAGACCCGTCTTCATCGTAAGCGTACCCCACCGAACGACCGCCTCCTCCGGCAACAGAATCAATGTACCGAGGGGCTTCGCTGTCAACCGCAGGCCCGCTGTGACTCTTGTTTCGACTCGCAGCACGCTTGCTTGATTTGCGCACTTGCTTCTTGGCCGCTCCAACTGGAGTCCCCTTATTCGTACTGTGACCACGCCGCTTCCGCTTCGGCGCTGGCGGCTGGGGAAGCGGAAAGGCTCTATCCGATCGTATCCGCTGCCCACTCACTGGATGCGTCAACTCAAGCAATTTATCATGAATAAATCGGGCTGAATAAGCCTTTCCCCTGAACACAAGGTCACACACTTCAATGGAATGCCAGACGATCTGATCTGGCACTCGAGGCAGCCATGCAATCAAATGTCGTGTCCTGGCCTTCAGCGTTGAGATTGCGGCTACGATCAACTCGTCTTCGATACCGAACCGGAGACGTGCGATCACTTCTGGCGGTAATGCGTCCGGCTGTTGGGTAAAAAGTGTCCCGCGACCAAAAGTGTGGGTTCGAGCACAAGAGGGCCTAACGCCCGCCTCTGCAATGTTTTCAACCGTCTTCTCTGCCTCACGAATGTAAGCAGAGACCTTCTCACACAGGGAAGAGAGCTTGTCGCGACGAGCGGAGCCACTCAGATACACAACCTCTCCAAACTCCCTCTCAAGTGCCTCTGCCGCTTGCGCAATCCGGCTGCGCCATCCCAGCGATACCGTTCGAGCCTTATTCAGCCCCTTGTGCAATGTCGCCAATCTTTCCAGCCCTGCGCGAACTTGCGCAGCAAGTCGACTAGCCTCTTGATCCAAACGCTCATTAACTTTTCCTACGCGCCGCAACCGCGCACCGGCCGCAGTGAAACCACTTCCACCACATACTGGACAATTACCATCAAACCCATCGCCATTACATCGATGACAGATTGCATTGTTGCTCGAGCGGGCGTCATTTTTTTGAAAGCTTGTTGAAGAAGAACGCACTTTCCTTACTTTCACGTTACTTGCATGTGAACGCATCCTGTCTCCTTCGAAGCACGCAAAACGCAGCGTGACTAATGTGTGGTTACTCAACTCTAGGTTGAATCTACTTGCACCGCGATTTCTTTTGCATAGTATGCATCAAAATGAAGTTCTGAGTCCTTTCCAACTGCTACCAGCATCGCATGATTTCTCACCCATGCAGCTGCCCATAGCTTACTCACCACGAGAGGCCAATCGATTGACTGCGCCTGGAAGCTCTTTAACACGATCAACAAGATGTACGCTCGTGAAGATGTGAAGTACACCATGGTGGATATGTTTGAGGAAATTTACGGAGCTGGTTAAATTGGGCTCCTCGCCCTCCTATTTTGCTTCCGCCGCCCGCACAACGGCTTCCCAGCAGCGTATATTTCGGCCTTTGCCAATCCGCTGCCAAACCGTCGCCCCATCCAGGGGCGACGGCATCCTGTCTTCATGCCTCTGCCCCGTATCGACCCCACCCAGTACGCCTCCCAGCTCGCCGCCAAGGTGGCCTGCTACCGCGACGACTTTGCGCCTTTCGATCTGCCCGAACCGGAAGTGTTCGAGTCCGCACCGCTGCACTACCGCCTGCGCGCCGAGTTTCGCCTGTGGCATCAGGCCGGCGCAGTGCATTACGCGATGTTCGACCCCGCAGACCCGAAAAAACCGATCCTGCTGGACGATTTTCCCGCCGCCGCCGAACCGATCTGCGCCGCGATGCCGCGTCTGCGGGCGGCACTCGACACCTCGGAGGTGCTGCGGCGCAAGGTGTTTCAGGTGGAGTTTCTCGCCACCCTCAGCGGCCAGCTGATGATCACCCTGGTATATCACCGCCCGCTCGACGCCGCCTGGGATGCCGCGGCGCACGCGCTCGCCGCCGACCTGGATGCGCAGGTGCTCGGCCGCAGCCGCGGCCAGAAGCGGGTGCTCGAGCGGGACTGGCTGCTCGAGCGCTTCGAGCTCGACGGCCGAGAGCTGTGCTATCAGCAGATCGAGGGCAGTTTCACTCAACCCAATGGCGGCATAAACCGGCGGATGCTGGGTTGGGCGCGGCACCAGGCGGTGGGCACGGGTGGCGATCTGCTCGAACTCTACTGCGGCAACGGCAACTTCACGATCGCGCTCGCGCCCTTGTTCGACAAGGTGCTCGCCACCGAAGTCAGCAAGTCGTCGGTACGCGCGGCAGAGTACAACCTCGATGCCAACGGCGTGGACAATGTGGCGATGGTGCGCATGTCCAGCGACGAGATCAGCGACGCCCTGTCTGGCGGCCGCGCCTATCGCCGCATGAAGGACATCGCACTCGACGACTATCGCTTCTCCACCTTGTTCGTCGATCCGCCACGTGCCGGGCTGGATGCCGCCACGCTGGCACTGGCGACGCGCTTCGAGCGCATTCTGTACATCTCCTGCAACCCCGAAACCTTGCGCACCAACGTCGCGGCCCTGCACGCCAGTCACCGCATCGCCGCGGCCGCCGCGTTCGACCAGTTTCCCTACACCCACCATCTGGAATGTGGACTGCTGCTGGTCAAGCGCTGACCCACCCGCGTAGCGGATAGCGGGACCTGCGGGCGCAGCGCACGATACCTTGTGCTTCCACGCCCCGTCCGCCCTTTCGTGCCATACACTTCGCATGACTGAACAAGCGGAACCGACAGCATGATGTGGCTGGCAATCATCGCAGGGTTCGTCGTCGGCGGCGCGCTCTCCGAATCCATCGCGGGGGCCTTTCTCGGTGCCCTGCTGGGCCTGGCGCTCTACCAGGGGCGGCAGCAGCGCAACGCGCAAGACGCCCTCCGGCAGCGGGTGGAGGCGCTGGAAGCCACCACCCGACTGCAACACAACCAGCTCGAGGTCCTGCGCCAGCGGATGCGCTCCGGCGCGAGCCCGCTGACGACCGAAGTCGCGCCAGGGGACGTGGCGGCCGAAGCGGCCGAACCATCCGATCCCACCGCGCAGACCATCGCGCCGGCTCCCGCCGAGCCGGCCCCACCTCGCTCCGTCGCCGAAGCCATCGCCGCTCCGGTCGCGCGCGTCGAGGGCACGGAATCAGTCACCGCCCGCCCCCCACAAGGCGCCGGCGAACACCTCTCGCAGCACGCCGTACCCACCACCACGCAGCAGCAGCGCAGCACCGACGACACCCCCACCGAACCGGGACCGGTCGAGCGCATCTTCAACGCCGGCCGTGACTGGCTGCTGGGCGGCAACACCGTGCTGCGCATCGGCGCGGCGCTGCTGTTTCTCGGCCTGGCCTTCCTGCTTCGCTATGCCACCGAGAACATCGAAACGCCGCTTTGGCTGCGCTATGCCGGCGTCTCCGCCAGCGCACTGACGCTGCTCGCGCTGGGCGGATGGCTGCGCGCACGGCGGGCGGCCTATGCCCTGGTGTTGCAGGGCACCGGCCTGGCCATCCTGTACCTGACGATCTTCGCGGCCATGCGCCTGCACGCCCTGCTCGAACCGGGCATCGCGTTCGCGCTGCTGGTGTCGGTCACGGCGGCATCGGTCTGGCTGGCCGTGCGCCAGAACGCGCTCGGGCTGGCGATGGCGGCCGCGCTTGGCGGCTTCGCCGCACCGCTGCTGGCCTCGTCCGACAGCGGCAACGTGGTCGCGCTGTTCAGCTATCTGCTTGTGCTCGACGCCGGGCTGGCCGCGGTGGCGCTGTACAAGGCCTGGCGACCGCTCAATCTGATCGGCTTTGCCGGTACCTTCGGCATCGCCGGCCTGTGGGTCGCCCATGCCTGGGATCCGGCGCACTACGCCAGCGTCCAGCCCTTCATCGCCGCCTTCATACTGCTCTATGTGCTCATCGGCCTGCTGTTCGCGCGCCGCCGGCTGCTCGACGCGGCGAGCGTGCCGGAAGGGCGCGACGCCCTGCTCGCCTGGTCGCGCCGTCACGGAGACTACGTGGACGCGACGACGATGTTCGGGCCACCGCTGATCGGTTTCGGCCTGCAATATGCGATCACCGCGCACTTCGAACAAGGCGTGGCGCTCAGCGCGCTGGTCTTCGGCTGCGGCTATCTGCTGCTCGCCCGCGGGCTGGCCGTGCGGGGTGGCCAGCGCGTGCAGTTGCTGACCGAGGTCTGCCTTGCGCTCGGCGTCATCTTCGTCACGCTGGCGGTGCCGCTGGCACTGCAGGCGCAATGGACCTCTGCGGTGTGGGCCATCGAGGGTGCCGGCATCTTCTGGATTGCAACACGCCAGCGGCGCCCGCTCGCTCGTGGCTTTGCGCTGTTGCTGCAGGCCGGCGCTGCGCTGTTCTATCTGACCGGCTTGCGTCCGGGTGAGGCCACCTTGCTCGACGGCGCCCCGCTCGGTGCGCTGATGCTGGGCGTCGCCTTCCTCTTCAGCCTCGCGGTATTGCTGCGCGGACCAGACTTCAGTCGCACTGCCGACGGCAATCCCGACCCCCACGGCGCAACCGAGGATGTCGAACATCCCGCCTGCTGGCTCGCCCTGGCCGGGCTCGGTTCGCTGTATCTGCTGCCACCGCTGCTGTTCGCCAGCTACGGTACGGCGCTCGGCTGGGCCGTCGCCGGCCTGGCCACGCTCTGGGCCGGGATCCGGCTGGGCGCGCCGCTGTTTGCCGGTTGCGGACTGGTCATCCAGAGCCTCGCCGGCTTCGCGCTACTGTCGCTGGCGCAGCCCGCATCCAACGGCCTGGCGACGTGGTCGCCGGTCGGTAGCGGTACCTTGCCGCTGCTCGATGTGGCCTTCTGGGCGCCGCTGTCGCTGGCGCTGAGCGCGCTGGCCGGAGCCTGGCTCTTGCAACACGAGCATCGCCTGCGCACTGCAGGACCGTTTGGCCCCCCGCAATGCGCGGCGCGCGGGCACGCCGCCCGCTTCGAGAACGTGCTGCTGTGGTGGGGCGCGGCGTGGTGGACGCTGGTGCTGTGCGCCGAGATCACCCGCTTCGTGCCCCCGGCGCTGGAGCCTGGCGCCTTGTTGCTGGCGGCCGCCGGCAGCGCGCTGACGTTCGGCCTGCTTGCCCGCCGGTTGCACTGGCACGCGCTGGCGCAACGCGCCACGCTGGCGCTACCGGCTGCCGCCATCGTGCTGCTGCTGGCGCTCGGTGCCCTGTTCCCGCCTCGATACCAGCCCGCCAGCCTGCTTGCCTGGCTGGGCTGGATGGCACTGTTCGCGGCGCATCTCGGTCTGCTGCTGCGACTCGGCCCCCTCCTCACCCCGACCACCATGCGATGGGTACATCCGGCCGGAGTCTGGCTGCTGCTGGCGCTGGCTTCGCTCGAGTTGCAGCACGCGCTGGTCGGCTGGGCCGGCTACACCGAGACCTGGCGCTGGTTCGGGCTGGCGCTGCCCTCGGTGCTGTGGCTGCTGTTCGTCGCGCGCACGGCACACACGCAACGGCTACCGTGGCCGCTGTCCGCCAGCGCGCATGCCTACCGCGTGGTCGCCGCCATCCCGCCGGCCATTCTGCTCTTCGTCGGCTTCTGGCTGGTCAACGCACGCGCCAGCGGGCGGGCCGATCCGCTGCCCTATGTGCCGCTGCTGAACCCGCTCGAGCTCATGCTGCTGCTCTCGCTCGTCGCCATCGCCCTATGGCTCCCGCTCTTGGGCCACGCCCGGGCATGGCCGAGCGCACGGCTCGCGCGGCTGCGGGCCACCGCGCTGGGCGTGTCGCTGTTCGCGCTGATCACGGCAACGGTGTTCCGTGGCGGGCACCACTTCGCCGGCATCGCCTTCGAGCTGCCGGCGCTGCTGGCCTCGATGCAGGTTCAGGCGGCACTGTCACTGATCTGGACCAGCGTGGCGTTCGCACTGATGGGACTGGGCCACCGCCTCGGCAGACGTCAGCCCTGGCTTGCCGGCGCAGCCTTGATCGCCGTCGTCGTGATCAAGCTGTTTGTCGTCGAGCTGCGCGACCATGGCGGACTCGAACGCATCGTCTCGTTCATCGGCGTCGGCGCGTTGTTGCTGGTGGTCGGGTATTTCACGCCGCTGCCCCCGCGCGAGCACCCCGGCGAGAGGGACGGCGAGAGGATCGATGATGGGGGCGACGGACACGACGAGGGCCAGGGTTGACAGTCAGATCCGCGCGAGGACTTCCTCGGCCAGTGCCAGCGATGCCGTCAGCCCCGGCGATTCGATGCCGAACAGGTTGATCAGCCCGGGCACGCCATGCCCGGACGCTTCCTGGATCACGAAGTCCGCGGCGGGCTGGCCCGGTCCCGACAGTTTCGGCCGGATGCCGGCATACGCCGGTTGCAGCGCACCGTCGGGCAAGGCCGGCCAGTAGCGACGAATGGCGTCGTAAAAAGCCTCCCCCCGCGCGGCGTCGACGGTGTAGTCGATGCCGTCCACCCACTCGACGTCGGGACCGAAGCGCGCCTGCCCGCCGAGGTCCAGGGTCAGATGCACGCCCAACCCACCCGCTTCGGGCACCGGATAGATCAACCGCGAAAACGGCGCACGGCCGCTCAGGCTGAAGTAGCTGCCCTTGGCCAGATACCGGGGCGGCACACGTTCCGGCCGGATTCCGTCGAAGGCGGCGGCCACCGCCTGGGCGTGCAAGCCGGCGCAGTTGATGACCAGGCCGGCGGAAACCGCCATCGGCTCGGCGCCACCGACCTCGACGACGACACCGTTGGTCGTGGCGCGCCCGCCCAGCACCGGCGCGCCGAAAGCCAGCATGCCGCCCGCCGCTTCGCAGTCGCCCCGCAACGCGAGCATCAGCCCGTGGCTGTCGACGATGCCGGTGCTGCCGCTCTCCAGCGCGGCGCTGCAGTGCAGATTGGGTTCGAGCGCACGCGCGGCGTCGGCATCGAGCATGTTCAGCTCGGTCACGCCATTGGCGAGACCGGCGGCACGCAGCCGCTCGAGCGCCTCGACCTGTTCCGGCGCGGTGGCGACGATCAGCTTGCCACAGCGGCGATGGGGAATGCCCCGGCGCGCGCAGTACGCATACAGCAGGTGCTTGCCGCGCACACAGGCCCGCGCCTTGAGCGAGCCTTCCGGGTAATAGATGCCGGCATGCACCACCTCGCTGTTGCGCGAGCTGGTGCCCGTGCCGATCGCCGCTTCGCGCTCCAGCACGATGGTCTCGAGGCCACGCAGGGCGCAGGCACGGGCCACCGCCAGCCCCACCACACCCGCGCCGATGACGATGCAATCGACCCGGTATCCGCTTGCCGACATCCTCTCTCCTCAGGGCAGGATTTGAAACGTGACGCGGACTGCGCGCCGCTCGCCGGATGATACCCGGCCGACCCACATCAGCTACACTCTCCGGCGTTCACTCCGGCAACGGAATGAACTCGACCTCGTCGCCCGGCACCTTCGGAAACCGCCCTTCGCGCCAGTCACGCCGGGCCGCCTCGATGCGCTCCTTGCGGCTGGAGACGAAGTTCCAATCGATGTGGCGCTTGCCGAGCCGCTCCCCGCCGATCAGCGCGATGCGCGATTCCACTACCGCCCGCACCACGACGCCCGGCACGTCGCTGAGCACCGCCAGCGCGTGCTCCGGCACCTCCACCCCCTGCGCCTCCAGCGCACCCTGCGCCACGTACAGCGCGCGCTCCTCGGCATCCGGCAGCACCAGCGTCTGACCGGGCTGCAGGTGGGCCTCGACATACACGGTTTCGGCAAACACCCGCACTGGCGAGGTCACGCCGTAGGCGCTGCCCATCATCACCCGCACCGGTACACCGTCGATGTCGAGCGCCGGGATGTCGGCGGACGGGTAATGGTGGAAGGCGGGCTCGACCTCCTCGTCCGCCTCTGGCAACGCCAGCCACAACTGCAGCCCATTCAAACGGTGGGCAACCGCGGTGACTTCCGGCCGTTCACGCTCGGAATGCACGATGCCGCGTCCGGCCACCATCAGGTTGATGTCCCCGGGCCGAATCGCCTGCAGGCTGCCCAGCGAGTCGCGGTGCAGGATCTCGCCTTCGAACAGGTAGGTGACCGTGGCGAGATTGACGTGCGGATGCGGGCGGACGTTGATGCCCGTGCCCGCCGCAAAGTCGGCCGGCCCCATGTGATCGAAAAAGATCCACGGACCCACCATCTTGCGCTGCGCGGTCGGCAACAGACGGCGTACGGAGAAGCCGCCGAGATCCTTGTCACGCGGCCGCAGCACGAGCTCGATCGCGTTACAGCCCGCGCTCGCGGCGCATTCGTATTCAAGTTCAGTCGTGGTATTGCTCATCGGTGCTCCTCCTGGTCGGTTGGTCGCGCAGACGATGCGGTTTCAACGATACAACCATTTCGCCACGCTATGGGCTTGGTGTGGAAGCCTCAGCTGGAATGCCACCGAAGCGGCCGTTGTTGAAATCATCGATGGCCTGCACGATCTCGGCTTCGCTGTTCATCACGAACGGCCCGTAACCGACGATGGGTTCGTCAATCGGTTCGCCAGCGAGCAGCAACACCACCGCGTCGTTGTTGGCCTCGATCGAAATGCCGGCACCGGCCCGGTCGAACACCACCAGTTGGCCGTCGCGGGCCAGCGCGTGATCATTGATCAGCACCGTCCCCCGCAACACCACCACCGCGGCGGTCCAGCCATCGGGCAACGGCATCTCGGCCACACCCCCCTGCGCGAGACGCAGATCCCACACATTCATCGGGGTAAAGGTTTGCGCCGGTCCCTGGCGTCCGTCCAGTTCGCCTGCGATGACGCGCACCGTGCCCGCACCATCGGCCAGCGCCACCTCGGGAATCCGGGCCGCGGTGATCGCCTGGTAGCCCGGTGGCGCAAGCTTGTCTCGCGCGGGCAGGTTCACCCACAACTGGACCATCTCCAGTTCCCCGCCCGTGCGCGAGAACCCCTCACCGTGGTATTCCTCGTGGAGAATGCCGGCGCCCGCCGTCATCCACTGCACGTCACCCGGGCCGATATGGCCCCCCTGTCCGGTGGAGTCGTGATGCTCCACCTCGCCAGCATAGACAATGGTCACCGTTTCGAAACCACGGTGCGGATGCTGGCCCACACCACGGCGACGCTGTGTCGGCTCAAACTGCGCCGGACCGGCGTGGTCGAGCAGCAGGAACGGACTCAACGCCTTGCCGTGGCTCTGATAGCTGAACAGCGAGCGCACCGGAAACCCGTCGCCGACCCAGTGGCGCTGCGGTGTGCTGTAAACACCTTGAACTCGTTTCATGTTGATCTCCGTGTCGCATTGATGTTTTCACTTTACAGATCGGACGAAACGGAGAAAAGACGGCAAAATTCGACTTCACTGTCCTGCCAGCAGAACAATCAACCCACAACGGAGCGGCACATGGACGATCTGAATGATTTGCTCTATTTCGCCCGCGTCGTCGAGCACGGCGGGTTCGCCGCCGCCGGACGCGCCACCGGAGTGCCGAAATCCAAGCTCAGCCGCCGCATTGCGCTGCTCGAAGAGCGCCTGGGCGCGCGCCTGCTGCATCGTTCGACGCGTCACTTCTCGGTCACCGAACTCGGTCAGACCTTTTACGAGCACTGTCGCGCGATGCTCGTCGAAGCCGAAGCCGCGCACGAGGCCGTCGAAGCCACGCGCGCCGAACCGGCCGGCACCGTTCGCATCAGCTGCCCGGTCGCACTCCTGCATGTACACGTCGGCACCATGCTTGCGGACTTTCTCGCATCCCATCCGCGGGTATCGGTGCAGTTGGAGGCGACCAACCGCAAAGTGTCACCGGTCAGCGACGGCGTCGACCTGGCCATACGCGTGCGCCCGCCACCGCTGCCGGACAGCGACCTCGTGTTGCGCGTGCTCGCCGACAGCGCCCAATGCATCGTCGCCAGCCCTGCCTTGATCGGCACGATCGGTCACCCCACCGAACCCACCGACCTCGCCGCATTTCCCAGCCTGTCGCTCGGTTCGCCACAGGACGAGCACACCTGGACGCTGATCGGCCCGGACGGCACTGCGGCCACGCTGCATCACCGCCCTCGCCTGGTGACCGACGACATGGTCGCCCTGCGCAGCGCGGCACGCGCCGGCGTGGGCGTGGTCCAGCTGCCAACGCTGATGCTGCGCGACGATCTGCACACCGGCGCCCTCGTGTCCGTGCTCCCGCACTGGGCCCCGCCTCGCCAACTCATCCACGCGGTGTATCCGTCCCGCCGCTGCCTGCTGCCCGCGGTCAGGGCCTTGATCGACGACCTCGCCGCCCGCTTCGCTGCGCTCGAAAACTGAACGGGATCGGGGGGTCTTACGGGGTGAAGTGGCGCCCCGTAAGAGTTGTACCATGACCTGGTACTGTCTTCAGACCGGTCTGACACAGGCAAACATGACGTACTCATCATCATCCGCCCGATACCGTTTCTCATGCACCTGAAAGCCCGTTTCACGCAGCACCTGCTTCCACGTGTCCAGCGCATACAGACCCATGCGCCAGTGATCGGACTCGATCCGCAACACGCCCCGCTCGCGGATCAGATACAGGATGGTTGTTTCGTAGTGCGTGTCGGTCGGGTCCGGGTCGTAGACGTTTTCGACGAACACCACATCCAGTTCACCCTTCGATGCCGAAAAGGTCGTGGTCCGGTTCTGCTGGAAGCTCTCTACCGTCACATCCGGCGTGACGATCATCACACCGCCTGGATTCAGGTGGGCATACGCCGTGCGGAGCGTCGCCACCCAATCCTCGCGCCGGCTCATGTGCGCGATCGCGTCGTCCATCAGGATCGCATCGAAGCCGCGATTCAGCCTGAATGAGCGCATATCCCCATGGACGAAGGTGCATTCCGGGTTCAGTTCCTTCGCCTGCGCGAGCATCGCCGGACTCAAGTCCAGCCCGGTAACGTCGAAACAGCGCTTCAGGTTGAACATGTTTTTACCGCCACCACAGCCGATGTCCAGCAGGGTGCCGATCTCACGCCCGGCGTACTGGCGAACCAGCGCCACGACGCGTTCGCAGTAGTGCGCGTATTCCGTCCCGGCCTCGCCCCACAACGGCCACAGCCACGACAGATCAGTGTAAAGACGATTGGTTGCCTGCAATGTTGCGCCCGTCCATCCTGCCCTCACGGCCTCTCATGGAAAAACCAACCGCCATGACCGACCAGCCCCGCCGCATGCTGGCGAATGGAAATGCCCGGCGCCAGCATGGTGTACGGCATGGCCAGGTAATGCTCTTGCGCCAGCGTCCACGCCTCTTCGATGCGCTGCGGTGGATCACTTACCGGAGATCAACTGTTCGCTCCCCAGAAGCGATTGTCGATAGTGCGCCCCTGCAAACATGCGTGTTTCAAGCTCGATTCGCAAAAACGCTTGTGGTAACACGGTTTCAACTTCCATGCCTTCCCTCCTATTGACATGCAATCGACCGTAAGTATGGCATCGCAACTCACGTCAAGATCACCGCCTGCGGTACCCGCCCCTACATCCAACTCGTCAAGTCCTAACGAGATGACGTCGGTCGGGATTCGCACCTGCTGGAGAAGCGCCGACTTTGTACGACCCACGTCGAACTCCAGCGCAAGTGCTCACCACCCGAGTCATACAGACCAATCTCGGCTCACAAACGCAATATCGCAGCGACGCTCATGCGTGGAAGCAAGGAGCTGGCGGCCCAGCCTCATTTCCGCCTCGCAGCCAGCCTTGCACCGCCAACCTCGGCGTATAGCTCCAGCTCGCGCCGTATATCTAGGAGCTCTTAACTTAAATCTCTTCGCCCACATTCACTATCTCTAAGCCACTGCTTGAGAGCACCTAACAGGGACCACAATATTAGCGCCGAACATAGCGCTATGAATAGGGCGCTGATTGGTCGTTCGATAAACGTGGTCAAACTCCCCCGTGACAACAACAGGGACCGACGCAAATTTTCCTCCATCAAAGGCCCGAGAACAAAACCCAGCAATAAGGGTGCCGCTTCGAAACGGAAAACCAAAAGCAAATAGCCTACGGCTCCAACAGCCGCAACCATCACAATATCGAACGTGCTACTATTTACACTATATACTCCGAGAGCAATAAAAATCAAAATAGCCGGATATAACACGCCATAAGGTATGCGTAGCAGGGCAACCCAAACACCAATCAAAGGAAGATTAAGAATCACCAACATCAGATTCCCTATTCCGAAGCTGACGATAAGCCCCCAGAAAAGGCTTGGTTGTTCGGCTATTAGTTGTGGGCCAGGCTGAATACCGTGAATAATCAATGCCCCAAGCATTAGCGCCATTACGGCGTCACCGGGAATTCCCAGCGAAAGAGTAGGAACGAAAGCCGTTTGGGCGGCTGCATTGTTCGCCGATTCAGGCGCTGCAACGCCCTCAATAGCGCCTTGCCCAAATCGGCTCCGATCCGCAGCGACCCTCTTTTCGACTGCGTAAGACATGAAGGAAGCCACCGAAGCGCCAGTTCCAGGCAAGGCACCAAAGAAGCTTCCAATGCTGGAGCCCCTGATCATTGGCATTACGGAGCTTCTCGCCTCCTGTTCTGTAGGAAGCATGCTTCGAAACGTAATCTTTCCGTCAACTTTTCGTTCTCGGATTTTATTGACCGTAGATACCACTTCGGAAATCCCAAAAACGCCCATAGCTAATGCAACTAGACTTATGCCGTCGATAAGATTTAGCGAACCGAATGTAAATCTCGACACGCCTGAGTTGATATCCATCCCGACCGTGCCGAGCAGAAGTCCAAGCACGACCATTGCAAGACCTTTTACTAGGGAACCCGAAGCGAGAGTGGAAGCGGCAATCAGCCCCAAGAGCATCATCGAAAAATACTCGGCAGGGCCGAACTTAAGACCAAACTTCGCTATACTCGGTGCAAAAACAACAAGCATGGCGATTCCAACAAGCGAACCTACAAACGAGGCAATCGTAGTCGTGAATAACGCAACGCCAGCACGCCCCTGTTTAGCCATTGGATAACCATCAAGGCACGCTACAGCGGATGACGGGGTTCCAGGCAAATTTAGAAGTACCGAAGCCGTGGAGCCTCCATATTGTGCACCATAATATACGCCGGCAAGCATTACGATTGCCGCAGTTGGTTCAATGTGGAATGTAATGGGTAATAGTAAAGAAATGGTGGCGAGCGCCCCGATTCCAGGGAGAACGCCGATTAATGTTCCAAGAAAGACGCCAACAAAGCAGTAAAGAAGAATAGTTGGCTGTAGGGCGGACTGCAGCCCCACTATCAGACCGGTTAAAGCGTCCATGGTGAAAGATTCCCGCAAGAGACAAGTAACGTACGAAGTGGCGTCGAAAATGAATCTTTCGTTAGACGTTCCACGGCCAGACGGGCAGCACCATACCAAGGCCCAAGACGAAAATCAGAACGGTCACAATTGGTACTCCAACTACTACCCCTGTGCGCATACGCCACGACATTTTTCGGTCTGCAACCGACGAAACTAGTACTGAAGCTACCGTTGCAACCATTAATCCAAACTTATCCAGAACGAATGCGAAGAGCAATAAGCTCGCAAGGACAAAAAGGCATGCACGCCACTCAAAGTGGATGGTTGTTCCTGCCCGACGAAGCGCGGGCACACTAATGAGTGCACCTAAGACGGCAAGCAGTGCCCCGAGCATCACAGGAAAGTAAGCCGGACCCATTCTGGTAAGGTCGCCAAGGGAATAGTGATTTTTCGCGTACCATGCGGCTGAAATTCCGATTACGGTCAGGGTAAGCCCGCCGACGATATCGTGAAGGTCTTTTTTTGGCATAATGTCTCCGTTGAACGCATTCTAATTTTTTGCTCTTTCCGAGCATTTGCACATCGCACTATATGCGGACATATATACTGCATACTTAATTAAAAATTATTCTATTTTCTTCATAATGCAACACTCTCAGAATCCGTAAAGAGTCTCAGGATTGGAGACCAACACCATGTTTATTATTGACTCGTCCTGAATCCAATCGGCCAGGAGATCAAATAGTTCGGCATCGTCCGGCGCGCTCGCTGCAATCGTATGAGGCCAATCGCTTCCCCAGACAAGTCTTTCTGGCGCGGCGCTAACGAGCGTGCGAGCTATCGCACTAACGTCAGCGTAGGCCGGCGCGCCTAAGCGGCTTTCAATATATGCTCCCGAAAGCTTGACCCAAGTATTGCCCCTGTCAAGTAGGGTTCGTACAACGTGATAAGCTGGATGAGCAAGACCAGAAGGAAGGGGGATACCTGCAAGATGATCAATTACCAAAGGAACAGGAAGCCGGTTAAGAAGGTCTTCCATTTCTACAATTTGTGCGCCTCGCATGAATACTTGTACGTGCCAGGGCAGGTTGATTCTATGAAGCCGGGCAGCAAGCTCTTCAAGACGTTCGGGCGATGTTCCACCCCATGACTGTGGAGAAACGAAGTTGACTCGAATTCCGCATACTCCAAGCTCGGAATATTGCTTAAGTTCTGTATCCGTAATCGTTGTGTCGACTACAATCACAGCGCGAGCGGATGCATCGAACTGGGCAACGGCATCAAGCGTGCATCGGTTATCCGTACCGTAAGTCGAAGGCGTAACCACGACGACGCGTTCAGTCCCGATGCGCCCTTGCGTTAGCCGATAGTCGTCAACGGTCGCCACGGGTGGGCGCCTTGGCCAATGTGGCGAAGGTGGAAAGCGTGGATCAAAAACGTGCATATGGGAATCGCATGCATTTCTGGGCGCCTTCAGTTCTGGAGGCTTCGAACCTGCTGAAATCAGTGCTGTGTATGGGCTACGCATGATCGGCCATCAATTTGTTTCGTCACAAATTCTTTGAGTAAGCGACCTTTCTCATTGCAATAATGTCGAAGTGTTCCGGTCTACGTGCTAACCGTGCGTGTCGACGCACAGTCCAACGACAGAGAAAAATAAGCTGCTCTAATTTGAGGGATACTTACAGACTTTTTGGACAGTTCACAGGACAACCAACCTCGGACATATCCGCATATAGTATCGAACCTGTTACCGACTCCGTGAAATAGGCGGTACGTCTCTGGCTCCCACCGAACGCGAGGTTTGTCAATGAGGTACCGGTAACGCTCCGTAAGATCTCTACCGGTTCAGCTCGTTCATTGAGAACCCAAGCCCAACCTAATCCGGGATTGGCAACGAACAATCGCCCGGCCTGGTCCATAGCCATTCCGTCAGGTCCACTTGGACCATAAGAGGTAAAGAACTGACCGACCTTTCCTACAGAGCCATCGTCAAAGAGGGGCAAGCGCCAGATACAGTTTCCCCTTGTCATGGCGACGTAAAGAAATCTTTCATCAGGCGATAGGACGAGTCCATTTGGACTTGGTGCGTTAGTGATCAACGCATCGAGTTTTCCAGCGGGAGACAAGCGATAGACTCGACCGGATGGGTCGTGCAAGCCCGTTTGACCTTGGTCTGTAAAATACAGATTGCACTTTGAATCAAAAACAAGGTCATTAACCCCTTTGAACCTTTCAGTATTTCGCCGTTCCATGAACGGTTCATGGCGACCGGTCGAAACGTCGAGAGAAATCAATCCGTTTTTGTAATCCGCGATGAGTAACTCTCGGTCGTTGCGAAATTTCATCCCGTTAGGTTCGCCGTCATACTCTGCAATCAAATCCCACTCACCCTCGGCGGAAATTCGAAACACCCTACCAAATGGTATGTCTGTAACGAATAGATTTCCGTTCTCATCGAAGACTGGGCCTTCGAGAAAGGAGTCGATCATTGCTCCGCCACGATTTGTGTTAGCCCAGGCGCTGATAGTATTTTTCTTTCGAAATCTGTCAGGCATGCTTGTGAAAACCTGGCAGTCACGGCGAGCAGGCGTATCAATAAAAAACACAATTACCTCCACATATATAGAAGCATGTTCCGTTAAACGAAATAATGATCAAAGCATCCTTCTATCTTGCCTTTCAATAGAGACCTTACCGCCTAGGGCGCTTTGCACTTCAATCACACACTTTGCCCCCGATGAGATCTAAACTGTACTGAGCCCGAGCTCAACAAGGACGTTCTGCACGGCGCCAACTCCCATTGCAACATATGCGTCACTGGACACGCCACCAATATGAGGGGTCAAAATTGCACGCTGCACATCGGAGAAAATGTGCAGACCATGAATGGGTTCATTTTGGAAACTATCCAAGCCGACTGCATGAATCTTTCCTGATGCCAGCGCGTCCACCAATGCTACCTCATCGACGAGACCGCCACGTGCAGTATTAACGAGAATCGCACCGTTGCGCATTTTAGAGATTGATTCACGGTTAATCATATTTTTATTGTTATCGTTTAATGGACAGTGCAAACTTAGTATATGCGCCTCTTTTAGAACAGTATCGATGTCGCACAGGGTAATTCCCTTAGGCGGCTTCGCTGCGAATGGGTCATAAGCGAGGACCCGCATCCCGAACGCAAGGCCAACCTGGGCAGTGCGCTTCCCGATTGCGCCGATGCCGATCAAGCCTAAATTCTTTCCTCGAAGTTCAAGACTCTTGTGAATAGCCTTGTCCCAATGGCCGTGATGTGTTCGTTCATTTAAATGCACGATGTCCTTAGCGCATGCAAGTATCAACGCCCATGTATGCTCCGCAACCGACGCCGCATTCGCTCCGATCGCAGCCTTCACTCGGATTCCACGTACTGCGGCCGCGGCTGAATCGATTGTGTCAATACCCGCCCCATGCTTTGAGATGACCTTCAAGTTCGGACTTGCATCCATTACCTTCGCTGTGATGGAACCATATCTGACGATTATCGCGACTGGTTGATGGGTTTCACAAAGCGAAACGAGAATCTCTTCGGTTGGGTGTCAGCGGTAATCCAATAATCCCCACCTGTGGTAATCGAATTTTCCCCACCCATCGACTTAAAGGAGTCAGAGATGGAAAGGGAATCAGTGGTGTTCGGCGTGGAATCTGTCCTGGGCCCG
>ERZ869909.66-NODE-66-length-152852-cov-11.185875_pt1 | contig 152852 bp, 129 predicted proteins | sample MGYA00520892_ERZ869909 | MGnify/ENA primary metagenome ERZ869909 (study PRJEB32215, sample SAMEA104723947) | bioreactor metagenome | biome: bioreactor; feature: anaerobic bioreactor; material: water | place: China | collected 2015-03-12 ... | reverse complement strand
AAAATCGGCAGAAGAAAAACTGCAGTGGCACGTGTGTACTTGTCTCCCGGAAAAGGAAACATCACCGTGAACAAAAGAGAGTTTGACAACTACTTTACTACAGACACCCTTAAGTATAAAGTGATGCAACCGTTGGCAATGACCAACAATGCAGAAAACTTTGACGTGAGAGTAAATGTATATGGTGGTGGTATCACCGGTCAGGCAGAAGCTATTCGTCTTGCACTATCCAGAGCAATGTGTGAAGTGGACGCTGAAAACCGTGCAACTCTAAAGCCGGAAGGTTTATTAACAAGAGACCCAAGAATGGTAGAGCGCAAAAAATTCGGTCAGAAAAAAGCGCGTAAGAAATTCCAGTTCTCTAAACGTTAATTCAATTCCGCGCTTGATGCGGAATCTCGTCAAGAACGTAATAACCTTGACAAAAAAGTTCTAAAAATATTTATAAACGCTGTTCATCGTTTCGCTTAAAGCGAAATGAAAATTAGTTTAGCATCTAAATGAAAAAGACCTCGTGCAAACGGCTACTTTATCATTGCTAAATCAATAGAACGTAAACTATTAAAAAAATGGCAAAAAAAATCGAAGTAAAAGAATTACTTGATGCAGGTGTTCATTTTGGCCACCTTACCAGAAAATGGAACCCCAATATGGCCCCCTATATCTATATGGAGCGCAACGGGATTCACATCATCAACCTTTACAAAACTGCTGCAAAACTTGAAGAAGCTTCAGAAGCTATGAAGAAAATTGCAGCCAGCGGACGAAAAATCCTTTTCGTAGCAACCAAAAAACAAGCAAAAGACATTGTTGCAGAATATGCAAAAAATGCCAACCAGCCCTACATCACTGAGAGATGGCCCGGTGGTATGCTTACCAATTTTGTCACTATTAGAAAAGCCGTTAAAAAAATGGCCGCTATTGACAGAATGAAGCAAGACGGAACTTTTGAAACCCTTTCAAAAAAAGAGCGTCTTCAGGTAAGCCGTCTAAGAGAAAAGCTTGAAAAGAACTTAGGTTCAATTGCCGATATGAGCCGTCTTCCCGCTGCACTTTTTATCGTTGATACTTTGCGCGAGCACATTGCCGTGAAGGAAGCACAAAAGTTAAACATTCCAATTTTTGCGATGGTCGATACCAACTCTGACCCCAGAGACATCGACTTTCCAATTCCTTCAAACGACGATGCTTCAAAGTCTATCGAGAAGATTTTAAGTTTTGTAAGTGCTTCAGTAATCGAAGGGCTTTCTGAAAGAAAATCAGACAGCGCCGATGAAGAAGGAACTGAAGAAAAGCCGGCAAAAAAAGCTAAAAAAGAGCCCAAAGCAAAAAAGGCTGAAGTAGCTGAAGATACTACCGGCGAAGAGGAATAAACAAACTCCCGTGACTACGGGAGTCTCAATCTTCAAAAGTTCTAACAAATAAAATTTAATCTAACTATTAATAAGACCCCCCTCCCGATAGCTTTCAGGATTTGCGGGGATTATAAAAACAAAAACACTATGGCAAACATAACAGCCGCAGACGTAAATAAACTAAGACAAATTACCGGTGCAGGTATGATGGATTGCAAAAAAGCACTGGTAGAAGCCGAAGGCGATTTTGACAAAGCAATTGAAATCCTTAGAAAAAAAGGACAAAAAGTAGCTGCAAACCGTGCTGACCGTGAGTCAAGCGAAGGCGCTGTAATTGCAAAAGTAAACAGCAGCAATACTAAAGGTGCGATTGTTTCCCTAAACTGCGAAACAGACTTTGTTGCTAAAAACGATTCTTTTGTTGCATTGGCAAATGAACTTGCTGAAATGGCATTAACTACTTCTTCTAAAGACGAATTGCTTGCTAAAGATTACAAAGGCATTACAGTTGCTGAAAAACTTATCGAGCAAACCGGAGTTATTGGTGAGAAAATTGAAATTGGTGACTACAGAACCTTAGAAGCTGCATTTGTGGGAAGCTATATCCACGCAGGTAACAAGATTGCTGTTTTGACCGGTCTATCACAAAGTGGCGACAACGCTGCAGAAGTTGCTAAAAATGTAGCTATGCAAGCTGCCGCAATGAACCCTGTAGCTTTGAATGAGGCAGGTGTAAACCAGGAAATTATCGACAAAGAAATCGAAATTGCCAAAGACCAATTGCGTCAGGAAGGCAAGCCGGAGGCTATGCTTGATAATATCGCAAAAGGAAAGCTAAACCGTTTCTTTAAAGACAATACCTTGGTAAACCAAGACTATATTAAAGACAACAAATTGAGCGTTGCTGCTTATGTAAAAGCAGAAACCGGCGCTGAAGTAGTTGGTTTTGAAAGAGTAGCTTTGGGATAATTTACCGATAAGGCCAATTATAATTAAAATCCGTCTCTATTTTGGGACGGATTTTTTTATTTCATTATTTTTACCTTTAAACTAAGCCTTATGAACCGAGAAGAGTTTCAGGAATTTTTTGAAAAAAACCGCGGCAATTTTATCTCCGGCATTCACAACTATTGCGACCGCTGGTGTGAACGTTGTGCTTTTACTTCCAAATGCAGTGTCTTTGCCATGGATGAACAACGAGGCAACAAAACCAAAGACAACCCGGAAGCATTTGTGGAAACCGTTAGCGAAAACTTCAAGCTGGTTATGGAAATGCTTGTGCATATGGCCGAAGAAAAAGGCATAGACCTCAACAACCTGGAAGAAGATCCCGAATATGAAATGGAAGAAAAGAAAAGGGAAGAATTTGCTGATAAACATATACTTTCCATCCAAAGTAAAGACTATTCAGACCGAGGGCGAAATTGGTTTCAAGAAAATGAAAATGTACTTAAAACCCTCTCAGACAAACTCAATCAAGACATTTCACTGGGGCTAACCAACGAAAATATTTTAAAAGAAGTAGATGCCATTGAAGATGCTATCGAAGTTATCCATTGGTTTAATTTTCAAATTTACGTAAAACTAATGCGTGCTTTACGTCATGGCGAACTGGACTTAGAATATGAAGACCCCATACAAAACGATGTCAACGGCTCTGCCAAAGTTGCCCTTTTAGGCACTGAAAGATCACTCGCTTCCTGGGGAGTATTGTTGCGAAATCTTCCCGAACAGGAGGACAGTATTCTCCCTATTTTACTCTTACTGGAAAAGATTAGAACCGGTATTTTAAAAACCTTTCCCGATGTCAACCAGTTTATTCGCCCGGGTTTTGATGAGTAGTAAAAACTATTATTTTAGTCAGAAACAACACATCCAACTGACGCAATTTAGCTAAATTCAGTCAGTCAAGTGACGTAATTTACATTTTTAGGTTTCTAAATCTTTTAAATCATATTGGCTCCCCCTTCAAAAATATTTTTACCTATTTTTGCAACAGCTTACAAAAACACAACCCAAAAGTTCATTCCAAAACTATGCAATACAAACGAATCTTACTAAAACTTTCCGGCGAATCCCTCATGGGCAACCGCCAATATGGTATTGACCCCGACCGTCTAGCTGAGTATGCCCGCGAAATCAAAAGCGTGACAGACAAAGGCGTGCAAGTAGCCATCGTGATTGGCGGCGGAAATATTTTTAGGGGTGTTTCCGGAGCCAGCAAAGGGATGGACCGCGTGCAAGGCGACCACATGGGTATGCTTGCCACCGTTATCAACGGGCTGGCACTTCAAGGTGCTTGTGAAGACATCGGGCTGCAAACCCGTTTGCAATCGGCTATTCAAATGAATGAAGTAGCAGAGCCCTTTATCAGACGCCGCGCCATTCGCCATTTGGAAAAAGGAAGAGTAGTAATTTTTGGAGGTGGCACCGGCAATCCTTATTTCACAACCGATTCTGCGGCTGTACTGCGAGCCATTGAAATCAATGCCGATGTGATTTTGAAAGGCACCCGGGTCGATGGTATCTATACCGCCGATCCTGAAAAAGACGCACAAGCCACCAAGTTTGACTACATTACTTTTGACGATGTACTGCGCAAAGGACTGAAGGTTATGGACACCACAGCGTTTACCCTGAGTCAGGAAAACGAGCTTCCCATCATTGTTTTTGATATGAACACCCAGGGGAATCTCCTTAAAATAATCAATGGCGAACGCATTGGCACCAAAGTGAATTTGTAATTTTTTAGTATTTTTGATTTCATTTTTTAAAGACACACAGCGATGACCGAAGAGATAAAATTTTTAATGGATACTACTGAAGAGGCTATGTTAAATGCCATTAAATACCTAGAAAAACAGTTGCTGAACATTCGTGCCGGAAAAGCCAGCCCAGGAATGTTGGGCAGTGTAATGGTAGAGTATTATGGCGCTCAAACACCCCTATCGCAGGTTGCCAATATTAACACCCCCGATGCAAGAACCATATCAGTTCAACCTTGGGAAAAAAATTTAATCCCCGAAATTGAAAAAGGCATTTTAAAAGCCAACTTAGGCTTTAACCCTATGAACAACGGCGAAAGCATCATAATAAGCGTTCCACCATTAACAGAAGAGCGCAGGCGCGAGCTTGCCAAAGTAGCAAAATCTGAAGCTGAAGATGCTAAAATCAGCATTAGAAATGACCGCAAAGTGGCTAATGGTGAAGCCAAAGAACTTGAAATTTCTGAAGACCTGCTTAAAATTGTTGAAGCAGACATTCAAAAGCTGACCGACAGGTACATTGCAAGAGTAGATGAAATTCTGGCCGTCAAGGAAAAAGAAATAATGACCGTTTAGTTAAACTTAAAACAACAAGCGACTTAAAGGTCGCTTTTTTTGTACTTTTGACCTGCATTCCGGTTTATACAATGCTATGCTGCTAAGAGCCACTTTTCTTTCCTTTTTGATGCCCCTTTTGGCTATTAGTCAAAATACCGAAGGTTCAGAAATTATTCAAAAAACCATTTCCAATCTTTCAAATATTCATCCTGAAAAAGCTCTGGAATCCTTTGAATACAAAGCTTACGCCAAAGGTATTATTCAAAATAAAACCACCAAAGAGCTTATTGATTCTAGAAATAATTTCATTTTTGAAGAAATTTCACAATTTTGGTTTAACCAAAAAAAGCCTATTCAAAAAAAAGTTATCGGTTCTCATTTTCCGGGATTTGAAACTCCCTATTACCCGCTTTTTTCCAAAACATTTCATTCCCCTTCGGTTTATGAACCCATCTATGAAATTTTAGGAAAAAAATTTCACAGTCCAATTTCAAAAAATGCTCATAAACACTACCGTTTTGAACTTAAAGAAACAGTTCAAACCACCGAGCATCCTTATTACATTATACATTTCAGCCCAATAAATAAAAATTTAGCTTCACAACTTGAAGGAACTTTGCATATAGACAGACAATCCTTCTCAGTGCAAAAAGCAGTAATTAAGTACAACGAAAATAAGGATGTGGTGATAACACAGCATTTTCGTTTCCACGAAAGTGAAAACATCTGGTTTCCCGATTTTACTGAATTTAAAATAGCATTGGATAATGCCATCGAACCATTTTATCTGTTTAGAAAAAACATCCCGTTAGGCAGGTTGAAATTTAATGAAAGTGAAGAAACCTCAACTTCGTTTACTTATACAACCACCATTTTTGATGTTGTAATAAATGATACTCACAGCGAAAATAAAAGTTCCTTCAACATAACCGCTACCCTGACTGAAAACAACATCGATGAAAATTTTCGTGCAGAAAATCAAATCTCACCGCTGTCAGAAAATGAAAGTGCCATTGTTACCTCTGCTGAAGAAACTGTAACATCAAACGCTATTGAAAAGCGCATTCAACGTATTGAAGATTTTGGGCTGGGTTTTCTGGAACTGGGCTTTTTTGACCTCGACTTAAAATTTCTGATAAAATACAACAACTATGAAGGTTTTCGATCGGGATTGGGAGGCGTTACAAATGACAGGCTATCAAAACACTTTAGTGTAGGAGGTTATTTAGTAAGGGGCTTTAAAGATGAAGCGTTTAAATATCAATTGTCAACTTCCTTCAACATCAATCGTGCATCAGGAACTATTCTTGGATTTTCTTATACTGATGATGTTTCTGAACTGGGCACCCACAATTACCTGACTGACCGTCGCACCTTTTCACTCTTTGAACCGCGCTTGATAAATATCATTCAGTTTTATCAACACCAAACCTGGCAAACCAACCTGCAGCATACCATCATACCTCAACTGAATGCTGAACTTGAGGTTTCAAAAAGCGATGTGAGTCAAATTTTAAATTATGAGTTTTTAAACAACGGACAGTTGTACTCAGACTATCAACTCACACAAGCAAAAGCATCAGTCCTGTGGTCGCCGTTTGGAAAATTTATGCAAACCCCCAACGGTATTACCGAGTATAGAATGGGATTTCCAAGATTTTCGGCACAGTTTACGCAAAGCATTCATGGACTTTTGGACGGTGATTTTAATTTCTCAAAAATTGACATTCGAGCAGACCATTATATTACACATCTCAACCGCTCAACAACAGAAATAATACTTGAAGGCAACTTAGGGCTGGGTGATATCCCGTTGACCCATATGTATCACGCATACCCCAACAGCCCCAATAAAGAAACCATCTTAAACCGCTTTTCTGTGGCGGGCATAAAAAGTTTTGAGACTATGTATTTTGGCGAGTTTTTTTCAGACAGGCTGGCTAGCATTCACATCAAGCATCAGTTAAAACCTTTTTTAATCGCCCCTTGGTTTAAACCCGAATTGGTTTTGATAACCCGCCACGCTATTGGCACAGCTTCAAATATAGACACTCACCAAAACATACGATTTAACACTCTGGAAAAAGGCTATTCAGAATCAGGATTGGAACTCAATCAGTTGTTTTTTGGGTTTGGCGTGAGTCTGGCTTATCGTTACGGCGCCTATCATTTACCGAGTTTTGAAGACAATATTTCGTTTAAATTTACTTTTAACTTGAGGCTGTAGTGAAATTCACAAAATCTTAACGCCTTAAACCCATTTTACAATCAACTTCTTGTAAAAGATTTCTACCTTTGCAGCCATTTTAAACGCCCACATGATTAAGCGCCAAACTGCACAAAAACAAAGCCCGTTCTGGAGTAAAACAGCACGCATTATCTTAAGAAACAGAACCCTGTTTTTGATTTTGATTGTACTGGCTACCCTGTTTTTTTCCACCCAATGGCAAAACATGCGCTTTTCAAATACCGAGGCCAACCTCCTGCCCGATGACCACCCCATAAATCTGGAATACCAAGAGTTTTTAGACACTTTTGGAGAAGAAGGCAACCTCGTTGTTTTGGGCATAAAAGACCCAGCTATTTTCAGTGCCGAGAAAATGAATGCGTGGAACACGCTTTCCAATAAAATCAATGCTTTTGACGAAGTTGACTTTGTAATTTCCACCGCCAACCTGATGGAGTTGCAAAAAAATGAAGATTCACTGCGGTTTGATTTGGTGCCTTTTCTTCCTGAAACTTTTACCTCAGAAACCGATTTTGCTAAAGTAAAATATGACCTTTTTAACCGCTTGCCTTTTTATGAAGGTTTGATTTTCAGTCCTAACAAAGAAGGTTTCCGCACCTTGGTAGCTTTAGACAAAGAAATCGTGAACACCTCTGTGCGAAAAGATTTTATTCTCAATGACCTCATCCCGCTTATTGATGCTTTTCAAAAAGAACACAACATCAAGGTGCACACCTCGGGGATGCCCTACATCCGCACACTGAATGCAAAAAACATCATTGACGAAATCAGTCTTTTTATTGCGGCAGCCCTGCTGGTAACCTCGCTGATATTCTTTTTCTTTTTCCGCTCGTTTCGGGCAACTTTAATCACTATGATTACAGTGATGATTGGTGTGATGTGGTGCTTTGGAATTTTGGGAATACTGGGGTATGAAATTACCATTCTCACCGCCTTAATTCCGCCGTTGATTATCGTTATTGGGGTTGCCAACTGCATTTTCCTCATTAACAAATATCAAAACGAAATCAAAGCCCACGGCAATCAGGCAAAATCATTGCAGCGGGTAATCACCAAAATTGGCAACGCTACCCTGCTGACCAATGCCACAACGGCTTCGGGTTTTGCAACCTTTACACTTACGCAAAGCGAATTATTAGTCGAGTTTGGTACTGTAGCTTCTTTGAGTATTTTGGCGGTTTTTGTCCTGTCATTGCTCATCATTCCCATAGTTTACAGCTATATGCCCATACCCAAGTACAAGCATTTAAAACACCTCAACAAAAACTGGGTAGGCAAACTGGTTAACTGGCTGACAAACGCTGTGCGCCACCACCGCTTTGCCATTTATGTCACTACCGTGGTTTTATTGTGCCTCAGCATCATTGGTATTTACAACATTAAAATTTCAGGCAGTGTGATTGACGACATGCCCAGAAATGCTGAGTTTTTTAAAGACATTCGTTTTTTTGAAGAAGAGTATGACGGCATTATGCCTTTGGAGATTTTAATCGACACCCAGCGACCTGAAGGCGTGATGGCGGCAGCCAACCTCCGCAGAATGGATGAGCTGCAAAACTTCATCATGGAAATTCCGGAGTACTCTAAGCCCATTTCGGTGGTGGAAACCGTAAAATATGCCAAGCAGGCTTTTTATAACGGCAATCCGGAATTTTATGAACTGCCTACCTCACAAGAGCGCAATTTTATTATGCCCTATGCCCGAAACAGCATCAGCGAAAACAACCTGTTGGAAAGCTATGTCGATTCTACCGGGCAATATGCCAGAATCACCACGTTTATGCGCGACACCCCCATGGAGCGTATGGAACGCATTGAAGAAGACCTGCTTGCCGAAATTGCCAAAATTTTCCCCGAAGACCGATATACCGTTACCCTTACGGGAAAAGCCGTTCTCTACCAAAAAGGGACGACTTATCTGATTTATAATCTCATTATTTCACTGTCATTGGCCATTTTACTGATAGCACTTTTTATGGCATGGATGTTCCGCAGTTTCAGGATGATTTTGATTTCGTTAATCCCCAACCTGCTGCCACTACTCATTACAGCCGGGGCTATGGGCTTTTTGGGCGTTCCCATAAAACCCTCAACCATACTTGTGTTCAGTATTGCCTTTGGTATTTCGGTAGATGATACCATTCACTTTTTGGCAAAATACCGGCAGGAATTAATCGCCCACAACTGGAAAATAAAACGCTCAGTCTATGCCGCTTTAAAAGAAACCGGTGTGAGTATGTTTTACACCTCCATTGTGCTGTTTTTTGGATTTTCGGTGTTTATGATTTCCAGCTTTGGCGGCACCGTTGCACTAGGCGGACTCGTTTCTGCCACACTGCTTTTTGCGATGCTATCCAACCTGCTGCTGCTGCCTTCATTACTGCTTTCACTGGAAAAAAGCATTGCCAATCAAAATACGCTGCGCGAACCCGCCTTGGATATTATTGATGAGGAGGATGAGGAGTAGTTTTTTGGAGCTTATTCCCGCTTTCCGCTGTATCCCCCAAGCATACTTGGGGGGATGCCGCTTCAATCGGGGCTAGAGATGCTGAACCATCGGATAATAAGTGGTTTCGTTTACATGATTATGCGAAAATTTAAATTATATTAGCACTATGAATTTAAAAGAATCCATAAAATATAAAATGGCAGATTTTTTATCATTATGCAAAACACATAATGTAAAAACCCTTTATGCTTTTGGTTCATCTATTACAGAACAATTCAATGAAGAATCCAGCGACATAGATTTATTAATCGAAATTGATACTGATGACCCCATTGAACGTGGAGAAAACTTGATGAGTATATGGGATAAATTAGAGCAATTCTTTCAACGAAAAGTAGATTTATTGACCAATGCTTCTATTAAAAATCCAATTCTTAGAAAAAGTATTGATTCAACAAAAGTTTTAATCTATGATGGAAAAGAGCAAAAAATATCTGTCTGATATTTTAATGTCTATCGACTTGATAGAACAATTTACCGTTGATATTGCTGACTTTAATAGTTATCAAATTGATTTAAAAACTCAAAGTGCAGTGGAGAGACAATTATCAATTATTGGTGAAGCTTTAAATCAACTCAGAAAAGTCGAAACTGATTTAATCATTGAAAATGACATACAAATCATTGGATTTAGGAATAGGTTAATACACGCTTATGATAGCATCGATAACTCAATTGTTTGGGTCATTATAAATCGGCATTTGCCAAAGCTAAAAGAAGAAATACACACGTTGGGTTAAAATACCCCTAAAAACCACCAACACTTCGACTCCGCTACCGATCAGTAACCAATAAAGATTGAATACCTAGCATCCCTGCCTGCCGGCAGGCAGCACCCTACAAAATCTATCATAGGAGAAACTTCTCGTCACTACAGGCAAAGTGGAGTAGCAGCTCAATAACCTTTTTTCACAGACTGATTAGTTACAATTCATGAATTTGTGACTTTTTAAAATGAAATTACACAAGACGCTATAGCTTATAAACCACTTTAAATAGAAACACCCTAGGAAAAATAAACGTTTGTGTATCTGAAATTAAAAACTCTGAAAAGCTGTTTTGCTGCTTAAATGAGTTATTGAAAATATTGGAAACAGTCAATTCAAAGCCCCAAGCACTGCCTTCCTTTTGATAAAAAAGTGATGCGTTGGCATTGTCAAAACTGTTTGAAACGCCCATCGCTTTGTTTTTATACAGGCTGTAATCATAATCTGCTTTAAAAATAAAATTATTCCAAAAAGCATAATCAATAGAAGTAAAAAGCCGGTTGTTTTCAAAATTACTGCTTCCTTCTGAGGTTTTGTAATTATTAAAGTCTTTGGTAAAGCCCACCTCTATTTTTGGAAAATTATCAAACAAAGTAGTGGCACTAATAGTCCCTGAAATGTTTTTTGATATATTGAGGTTTTCTGTATTGTTTACCATTTGATAAAAATCTGTATAAGTATAGTTAAACCTCGTTGAAAGCCGTATGTTCTTGATTACTTGGCTCAGTTGTGCCATCGTGTTCCAATTGTGTTCAGGTTGATCAAACAACATCACGGTGTTGTATTGCTCTATGCCACTTAAAGCAGTCGTGTTTTTAAAAGAAGTTTCGCTTTTTCTGAAATTTGTAGAAACATTAAAGTGAAACCCTTTAAACATCCTAAAGCGGTGATACCTCAAAGAAAGGGTATGATATCGATCGTTTTCCAAACCGGAGTTTCCTAAAAAAACACTATTAAAACTTGACAATACAAACCGGTCTGCCAGTTGGTTTACGCTGGCATAACGGGCATTTAAAGCATAATTAAAATTCAATTTTTCACTGGAACTAAAAGTAACTTCTGTATGAAGCTTGGGCAATAAGAGTGTTTTGGTATTAGCCTGTGAGTCCTCAAATTGAACCGTTTTTAAACGGTAATGATGCAAGAATAGCATGGGCTTAAACACCGTTTTTCCCACTTGAAACTTGTATTCCAGCCCAAGATGGGCATTGAGAAAACGACGTGTAAAGTCATTATTAAACCCTGCATCCGTAAAATCGTTAACACTGCCATCGCTGAGCAATTGTCTGTCTGTATTCAAAAAGCTTGCATTGGAAAAATGCACACCGGCTGTGGTATATAAATGATGAAAACGGTGCAACACCCAATAATGTTTAAATAGCCCGGTAATGTTGTGGGTCTCCTGTCTTTGAGTTTGCAAGATGTTATAAATGTTTTCTTCTTCAAGAGGGATTAAACCCTGTAAGATTGGCTGATTGGTCACCCATCGATTGAAGGGGTTGTCTTTTTGGTACTGCTGTTCAATTTCTGTGGTAATGGTGTGGGTTCTTGAAAAACGTTTGCTGTAGTTTAATGTGTTTTTTATTTCAAAACCTTCAAGTGTATTGGTGGTATTGATTTGATTGTTTTGAAAAGGGCTTTGGGTGGTGATTTCGCCCAAAGATTCAGTATTTGTATATTTAAAAAAGGTCGAAAAGCTGATGTCTTTTTCAATACCTGGGCTGTGCCTCAAAGTGGCTTTGCCCAGAGTGAAAAAAAGATTGTTATCACCGGAGTTGGCCCTTCTTTCATCAAATGACCCCTCGGCAGTATTGTATTGGTTTATAGCAGTAGTTAAGGTATTGGTTTGACTGTTTGTGGCAATGACATAGGCATTTAGATCTGTGCTTTTTGAAATGGCTTGCCTAATGTTAAAAGCCCCAAACTGTGATTCATTGGAGGTAAAATCACGATTGGCAAGAAACCGGGCGATTTCACTGTTGAACAAATTGAAATATGCCCCGGAGTTTTGCATCAAACGGCTCATACCGCCCTCAAATTCCAAATAATCACGCAGGGTAAATGCTTTTTCAGCAATGTTGTTTATATCGCCTATGAGGTTGAGGTTGGTATTGGGACTGTAATAAAACCATTTGGGGTGCACCAGATAGCGCTCTTTGATACCTGCGCCCACTTCTACATCGCCAAAAACAAATTTTTTCTTGTCCTCTTTAAGAACGATGTTCATCGCCATATCATCACTTTGCTCTAAGCCTTTAAACATTGCCATCTGATGGTAATCATCAATAATTTCAATTTTATCTGCGGCATCTGCCGGAATGTTGTTTACCGCCAGTTTGCTGTCGCCTGTAAAAAACATCTTACCATCCACCAAAACATGGGTAATGCGCTTCCCGTTTGAAAACACATTACCCTCACGATCCACTTCTATACCCGGGAGGTTCCTGAGCAAATCACGCAATTTGCGCTCGGTGCCGTCCCTAAAGGAATCTGCATTGTAAATTAAAGTGTCTTGCTTGACGGTGATGGGTATTTGGTGCCTGAGTATTATTTCCTCAAGCGTGCCGGTTTCTTCTTTTAACTTAAAGTTTTTGGTAAAGCTTTCTTGATAATTGATAAGCTCTGTGTGTTTTGCATAGCCCAAGTAAGTAACGCTTAATTCATAAGATTTCCCTGGTTGTAGTTTTAACTCATAAAACCCCTTGTCATTGGTAATTGCAAAAGCCATTTTTGCTCCATCTTCTTGGGGTACTGCCAGTAAATTTGCATAAGGTAATGGGTTATGAAGGCTGTCTGTTACACTTCCTTGAAGTTGTATCTGTTGGGCAGAAACAGAAAAAAATCCTGTTAAGGTTAACAGGATTACAAAATAAAAATCATTATATAATTTTACTAAATAATCAATCAACTTTTATAGTTTTAATAAAGTTAAAATCCAATTTTAGTGCTACTAAGTCTCTTTTGAAATTCCTCCCTAGTTAACACCTCCCCTTTTGGCAAACTAATTTTATTTGTGTGTTCTTTGATTTCTGTCGCTACCATACAGTTTCCTTTTTGGCATTTTTTTAATATCAAACCTGGTAACCCTGCAAAACCCTGTGGACCAAAATAAGCAGGTAAATCAGGTGCATACCAAACGGTAATTTCTCTGGGAATTGCAGCACCGGTCATCGGGTGCGGGTCTTCATAATAAACTGTTGCTTTATAACATGTAAAGCCTAATATTTCTTGGGTTTCATAAGTTAACTCCCATTGATAAAAGTTAAAATCATATGCAATTAAGACTTCATTAGTGGAAAGTTTTTCAAAAACTCTATTTGATTTAGCGTCTTGATAGAATGTTCCTTTGTCAGACATTAACTGAGCCAGTTTATTCACGTTTTGATCAAAGGCTTCGTTTTCTAAGGTACTATTTAAATAAAAATGAGATAAAAATCCAGTAACTTCAAGTGAATATGTACTCTGGTTTGCAATTAAATGTGCTTGATTAGTAATCTCACTCATTATTTTAGATTGAACTCCGGGGTTATCTCTTAAAAGTTCACTGTGTACTTTTTCAATGTCAAAATTACTTTCTATTGAATAAATAATTTTTAAGTTTTGACTGAATAACTGAAAGTTAAACAGTGAAATAACAAAAATCAAATAGTATTTTGAAATTTTTTTTAACATACCCTATCAAAAATTTCTTTTCATCGATTCAATTATTTTTCTTGATTTTTCTTGATATTCTTGATTGGTTAATCTAGTCCCTTTAGGAGGATTGACATTAATTTTATTTGGTTTAAAATCTAAGATTCTAGCCTTAAATAGAGTTCTGCCTTCCTCTAATTCTAGAATTAAACCGGGTAAATTACCATAACCTCCGGGACCGAACTGAAAAGGAATATCAGGAGTGAACCACGCTACAATTTGACTGTTTAAACCTGAATTAGAAACCGCTTTATAGCAAACAAACCCTAAAATTTCTTTTGTTTCTTTCGTAATTTCCCATTTAACAGTTAAGTTTTCATTTTCGAAATGATACTTTCCTTTTTCAAACAAGTTTTCATTAGCAGGGATTAAAACTTCACAGGTTTTCAAGTTTGAATAAATGGGCTCTTTATGACCGCTTGCTGCAATTGCCGTTCTTATGTCAGTTGCGTCTGAACTCATTGCTCCGTCTATAAAAGCAATAGCCTCATGGTTTTTTACATGTAATTTAATTCTAATAAAATCTGAACCTAATGTTGCACTTTGTATAGCATCATATAGCATTTGATTGGTTTCTGCAAGCTTCATCATTTCTGGTGTTGGTTTATGAACAAACTCATATTCAACACTCAATAAATTTTCTTGTGAATAGCTATGATTAAATGCTATACATAATATATATAAAATTGATGTTTTAAAATATTTAATCATTACTTAATTCATTAAATTGAAAAAAGAGGTTTTATAAATACTGTTCAGTTCAAATTATAAAACCTCATCCTTAAAAAGCCTACTTTTCATGCTGATCACCATACAAACAGGCATGATATGATGGTAATAAAAAATTATAGGCAGAATTTGAATCCCAACCAGAGTTTACTAACCCAGTATGTGCTGCCCAAAAAGCATTACTACAGCACTCTTGACCTCCATTAGGGCAAGAAGCAGATACAACAGTAATTCCTGAAAGAACTAACATTAAAGTGATAATTTTTTTCTTCATAATAAAAACGATTTAAATTAAACAATATTTTAACAAATCAAAGTTTCTATGAAATGATTTGGAATCCTATTCAATATTGAATAATTTTAACCTATAAGTAAATAAAAAGTATGGATATTGGCTTAAAAATCAAAAAACTAAGGGAAAACCGCCGGCTCTCTCAAGAGGAACTGGCTCATCAACTTAACATATCACAAACCAAACTCAGCAATATTGAAAACGGCAAAACAAAAAAAGTGGGGGTTAAAATGCTAAGTAAAATTTGTGATTTGTTGGGTGTAAATATTGACTACTTCCTTGATAAAAAAGAAAGCTCCACATCTTACAAAAACAACCGCGATGTGTGTGTGTGTGTGTGTGTGTGTGAGGAAGGAATTAACGACAAGGATAACTTCCCCGGCAATATACTAAAACAAATAAAGCTACTCATCCTGGATAACCAAGAAAAAACCCAACGCATTGCTAGTTTGGAAAACGAATTGAAGAAGTATAGAAAAAAGTAGGCTAAAGTATCGAATCATCTTTCTACAATTTATAATTTACAGTAAAATAATCTATATACTCCGGCAGGCGTGTTCCTAAAAAATAAGGTAAATTCATTAATAAATAAGGTGTTTTTTTGATGGCTGTTTGATGTTGCTCTACTTTAAATCCGCCGGCATACATCCTTATGGCGTATGGGTGGTTTGCCTGATCCATAAACTGGTGGAGTGATTTTAGTTTTCCCTCTTTTCCCGATTTTATTTCAATAGGAATGACTTTATCCTTATGAGCTACTATTAAATCTACTTCAGAAGATGCTTGTGCTTTTTCTCTTACCCAGAAATTGGGTTTTTTATAATTTATTGTTGATAATGAAATCAATTCTTGAGTTATTAAATGAGGAATTACCGCCCCTTTATAAGCAGTATTAAAGTCATCCATAGCCAACATATCAGCTTGAATATTTAATTCATAATTCACCAAACCGGTGTCTAAAAACTGCAATCGAGGTGATTTTTTTATATCAGCTTTGATGGGGGGCGTTGTCCCGGTAGCCGGATAAATGAGTTGAATAATCCTTGCATCGTTAAGGTTGCGCATAGCTTCACCTACTTCACGCGACTTATAATTGGAGTTTCCAAAATTTTGAAACTTTATGCGTTGGTCCAAATAGAGATGTGCTGTATGCATTATATGTTTTATAACACGAGCATCTGTAGCATTTTGTGCATACTTTTCCACATCTTCTTTATAGGTCGCCCAGATACTTTCATATGCCGGAGGTAAATCTGCTAAACTTTCAGTATTTAATAAGTAGTTTTTTACAATTTCCGGCATTCCTCCAATAATGGCATATTCATGAAATAATTCTTTTAAAATAGGAATAGCTTGTGGCTCCACAGGCAGTTTATTCAATGCCTCCAATGCACCCCAATGTTGTTTAGCTTCCACATATTCCGGAAAATTTAACGGATGTAAATAAACATATTCGACACGTCCCACCGGAAAATTTTTAACTTTATGCATTACCTGCTCAAGTAACGATCCGGCTGCAATAACTTGCAGTTCAGGTACATCTTCATAAAAATAACGCAACATGGCAATAGCCTGAGGTGATTCTTGAATTTCATCTATAAACAACAGTGTTCTTGCTGTATCCTTTGTTGATATATTGTGTGTGAGAAATAAAGCCTCTACCAAGGTTTTTGCGTCTGAAAATTCAGTAAAATAACCAATATCTTTTACTCGCTCTAAGTTTAGCTTTATTTGATGTGAATAGGTGCCGGCAAACTCATTAATCAATGTTGTTTTCCCCACCTGTCTCGCACCTCTTACTATCAGTGGCTTTCGGTTTTTGTTACTTTTCCAAGCAACTAATGTGCTGTATATATGTCTTTTGAAGTTCATTTGATACGAAATATATGTAAATATATTATTTTTTTGTAACAATGTAAGGGTTAATTAACTATTTTTTGTAACAATGTAAAGGTTATTTGCCGCTCGACTAACAAATTAAATAAAATTCACATTTCCGAAAAAGTAAGATACACTTATCAAACACCAAACATCACCGCATCAAATTTCCTCTTGTAATCTACCAATCTTAAAACTATCTTTGCACCTTAATTTTTCGACAAATGTTACAGAAAAAAGTAATTGAGTTATTGAATTCAGAACCCTCTCTGATTGAAATGAATGTCAAGGGATGGGTGAGAAGTTTCAGAAGCAACCGCTTTATCGCCTTGAATGACGGTTCTACCATCAACAACTTACAGTGTGTGGTTGATTTTGAAAAATTTGACGAAGTACTGCTAAAACGCGTGACTGTTGGCGCAGCTATTTCCGTTTCCGGGAATTTGGTAGAAAGCCAGGGGCAGGGACAAAAAGTAGAATTGCAAGTGAGCAAACTGGAAATTTTGGGCGATGCCGATACTGAAGATGTAAAATTAACCATACTTTCTCCCAAACGTCACTCACTCGAAAAACTGAGAGAGCAGGCACATTTAAGAATCAGAACCAATACATTTGGTGCTGTGATGCGTGTGCGATCCACATTGGCATTTGCTGTTCATGATTACTTTCGAAAAAAAGGATTTTTCTATGTGCACACCCCCATCATCACCGGGAGCGATGCCGAAGGTGCCGGAGAAATGTTTCGCGTAAGCACACTGGATTTGCACAATCCTCCTAAAAATGAGGACGGCAGCATCAATTTTAAAGAAGACTTTTTTGGCAAAGAAACCAACCTGACCGTAAGTGGTCAGCTTGAGGCAGAAACCTATGCCATGGGTCTTGGGCAGGTATATACTTTTGGACCCACCTTTAGAGCTGAAAATTCAAATACTTCAAGACACCTGGCTGAGTTTTGGATGATAGAACCCGAAGTCGCTTTTAACGACCTTGCGGCCAATATGGATCTGGCAGAAGATTTTATAAAATATGTCGTCAACTATGTGATGGAGCATTGCAAAGACGATATGGCTTTTCTTCAAAACCGTCAGATAGAAGAAGATAAAACCAAACCCGAAGCCGAACGTAGCCCTATGCCGCTTTTGGAAAAACTGCAATTCATACTTGAAAATAACTTTAAACGTGTGAGCTATACCGAAGCGATTGATATTTTAAAAGCTTCCAAACCCAATAAGAAAAAACAATTTAAATACCTCATTGAAGAATGGGGTGCCGACCTGCAAAGCGAGCACGAACGTTTTCTGGTGGAAAAACACTTTAAATGCCCGGTGATTTTATTTGATTATCCTGCAAAAATCAAAGCGTTTTATATGCGCCTAAACGACGATAAAAAAACCGTGCGGGCAATGGATATCCTTTTCCCCGGTATTGGTGAAATTGTGGGTGGTTCCCAACGGGAAGAGCGTTATGAAGTCTTAAAACAAAAAATTACCGATATGGGTATTGATGAAGAAGAACTGTGGTGGTATCTGGAAACCCGAAAATTCGGCACCTGTATTCACAGCGGTTTTGGCTTGGGCTTTGAGCGCCTAGTGCTTTTTGTAACGGGTATGACCAATGTTAGGGACGTGATTCCTTATCCAAGAACTCCATTAAACGCAGAATTTTAACTGTTTTAAAAACAATACTTCTTAACGATACCCACTGGTATATTGGAATGAAGGGAGTTGGATTTTTCCCGACTTCACCCTTTAGAGAGGGGAAAAGTCGAGAAAAATCCTGCAAAATTTTATTTTGTTATGTATATTGAAACAACTTAATTAAGACTATTGGCCTTTATAAGCAAAATAAAATGCAGCAATTGTGGTACTTTTAATACCAACAAAGATTACTGTGAAAATTGCGGAGAGCTTATTAACCCCAAACTTAAAAGGGAAATGAGCAATCAGAAACGGCTGGAACAACGTGAAGATGAAGAACGCAACCGTGAAAAGGGCAAATTTGAGCTTTTTATAGAGCGCAACCGAAATCATAAAAATATTTTCATCCGCTTGTTTTTTCAACTCCTTTATGGCATTTGGTTTATAGTGATGGCCATTGGGGCTTTTATCGCTTGGCTTTTTGCCGCTGTAGCCGCATGATTTTTTTAAAGAAACCTATCGTTTGGCTAATTTTTGCCACAGCGACTGTAGTCTATGTACTGCAGCAACTAAACGTTTACCTTCCGCCGTTAATCAATAACTACCTGAATAACTTATTATGCATGCCGGTGGTTTTGACGTTATGCCTTGTAGTTTTACAAATTATTAAGAATAACATTCGCCTAACTATCCCTATATTTGTTATAGCAAGTATTACGGTCTATTACATCATCTATTTTGAGTGGTTTTTGCCAAAAATCAATACCCGATATACGGCAGACCCTATAGATGCCGTTTTGTATATTGCCGGGGCCATTGCCTTTTATGTAATGCAAAAACGCTGGGTAAAACCAACCAACTAACTACTTGCTGAAATTTCTCAAATTACAATTGAAATTAAAAAGCTCTTATGCTGAAACAACATTTACAGTTTAAACTTTCGCAAAAGCTCTCTCCTCAGCAAATCCAGTTGATGAAGCTCATCCAATTGCCCACACAGCAGTTTGAGCAACGCGTGGCTCAGGAAATGGAAGAAAATCCTGCGCTTGAGGGTGGCAAAGAGGATGTTGAAGACTTTGACGACAATTTCAGCAATGAAGAATTTGACGACGACAATGAGCACATTGATGCCGAGGACATCAATATTGACGAATATTTAAGCGACGACGACATTCCCGAATATAAACTTCAGGCAAACAACTACAGCGCAGACGATGAAGACAAACAAGTGCCTTTTGCCTCAGGAACGACCTTTTCTGAATATCTGCAATCACAATTAAGCACCGTGCAGCTTACTGAGGAAGAAGAAGAAATTGCCTATTTTCTGGTAGGTAGTTTGGATGAAAGCGGCTATTTGAGAAGACCGTTAAAAGATTTGGTTGACGACCTGGCATTTACTCAAAACATTTATACCACCGAAGAAGTGGTTGAAAAAGTACTGTTGGAAGTTCAGGAGTTAGACCCGGCCGGTGTGGGAGCACGCGATTTGCAAGAATGTCTGGTGCTTCAAATGGAGCGAAAAACTCCCACAGCATCCACAGAACTGGCATTGAGAATACTGGAAGAAAGCTTTGATGCCTTTTCTAAAAAACATTATGATAAGTTGATGCAGAAATTTGAAGTTACTCCCGATGAGTTGCGAAATGCCATCAACGAAATTGAACGCCTGAATCCCAAACCCGGAGGTGCCTATTCAGGCAACACCCGAATGATTGAGCATATTGTCCCTGATTTTACCATCCGCATTGTGGACGGAAAGCTGGAGCTTACCCTCAACGGAAGAAATGCTCCGGAACTTCACATTTCCAAAGAATACACCAACATGTTGCAGGGCTATAAAGAGGCGGAAGAAAAATCTAAGTCACAAAAAGAAGCCGTACAGTTTATAAAACAAAAACTGGATGGTGCCAAGTGGTTTATAGATGCCATTCGCCAACGGCAGCAAACGCTCTTTGTAACCATGAACGCCATTATGCATTATCAGGAAGAATACTTTTTATCCGGTGATGAACGCAAGCTTAGACCCATGATTTTAAAAGATATCGCAGATGAAATTGGAATGGATGTTTCGACCGTTTCCAGAGTGGCCAACAGTAAATATGTGGACACGCCTTATGGAACCAAGCTCATCAAAGAATTTTTCTCTGAAGCCATGAAAAACGATCAGGGTGAAGATGTTTCCACCCGTGAAATCAAGAAAATCCTTGAAATAACCATAGGCGAAGAAAACAAGAAAAAACCCTTGACCGATGATAAACTTGCAAAAATTTTAAAAGAAAAAGGCTACCCCATTGCCCGGCGCACCGTGGCCAAATACCGCGAGCAGTTGGACATACCCGTGGCGCGAATGCGTAAAGAAATTTAATGAACTTCTTTCTAAAAATAGCCGCCTGGATTTTTCATCCTCTATTGATGCCTTTACTGGGAGTTGTGCTGTATTTTAGAATTACACCACGCTATGTGATTCCGGAAGTGATGTACTCCAAAATCATCGTGGTTTTCATACTTACTTTTTTGATTCCTATACTGCTTTTTTTTCTTCTCAAAACCATGGGATTGGTTAAAACCATCCATCTGGACGATGTAAAAGAGCGAAAAATCCCGACAGTTTTACAAAGTTTATTGATTTTACTAATCATCCGGACAGTTTTTCATCCGCACTTATATACTGAATTGTATGCTTTTTTTATCGGAATTTTATTTTCATTGATAACCGCATTTGTATTGGTTTCGTCCAAGTTTAAAGTGAGCTTTCATATGATGGGTATTGCAGGACTGACCATGTTTATCATTGCCCTGAGTATTCATTTTAAAGTAAATGCTTTGTGGCTCATTGCTTTATTACTTTTTGTAAACGGATGGGTTGCAAGCTCCAGACTTCACACAAAATCACACACACCCATTGAGCTTGTTTTCGGTTTTTTTGTAGGAATGTTTCCGCAATTGATTTTGGTGAATTATTGGTTGTAATTTGTGTTTTTTACAACAAATAGAACATAATACCAATTTTTATAGCGGTCATATGGATTGATTCATCATTAATTCGGGCATTGTCATTAAAAAAGGAGTTAATATTGTATTGCACCTGAAAGTTGATAGTGTTATAGCCGAAGTTTAAAAAAGCGGTATATCTCAATCTTTCAAATTCGTCAATGCTTCGGTTTCTGATTTTCCTGCCTTGTTCTCTATAGACCGATTTAAAATAAAAAGCATAGCCAAATTTCACCCCTCCATAAATTCGCCAAAAACGATATTCTGTGGGTGTTGAAGTTCGCCAGCGCAATTCAACCGGCAGTTCAATTTCGTGGGTTTCAAAGCGGTTTTTTTTAAAGCTATAGTTATCATCAAGAACTATAAAAGCGGTCTCATTGTTTTTATCAGTACCCACAAAAAGATTGTGACCATAGTTGTTGTAAGCATACCCTAGTCCGGCAGCTATGGCAACATTGCGTCTTTTGTTGACAGGCATATCTCTTAAAAACCCAAAACTCAATCCACCGACAAAACTTTCGGTTACAACACCTTTGGGACGTTCATTCAAAAAATTGACGGTTATGCCAAAATAAATTTGGTCTTCCCTATAAAGCGAATCCACGTTTTGAGAGGGTAACATAGTTTCCTGCGGAAAAGCAAAAAACGGAAGAAAAAGGAGTAAGAAAAAATGTGTGGTTTTAAGGTTCATTTTCAAACTAAAGTTTATGCTAATATACTTTATTTTTAAGCAACAAAAAACGCCTTGATAAAATTATCAAGGCGTTTGTATTAAGTCCAATATGTTATACTATTGAAGGTTTGCCTGGGCTGCGCCTTCTCGGGTGGTGTAGTTAACCCTAAGTGCATTCACTTTTCTTAATTCTTGTTTGATATCGGACACAAGCCCCATGTTTGTCTCCCCATCAACCTTTAACGAAGTTGTAAGTAAAGGGACTATTTCTTCTCGCTTGGTAGCACGCTCAGCCTCAATAAACGCCTGTATGTCACTCACTTCTGCAAACTTGTCGTTCAACTGGATTCTGGCTTCTGTGCCAAACTGCTCCTGATAGCGTGGAAGTGGTTTCCCCGCATAAATATACATCACACGATCCTTCTTTTCCAGTTTTTCAACCTCATCTGCATAAGGCAATATGTTTTCAATAAGCGGAGTATTTTGTCTCAAAACGGTTACCACCATAAAGAAGAACAAAAGCATAAATACAATATCGGGTAGTGATGCTGTTGAAATTCCCGGTGTTCCACCGCCTGATTTTTTCTTAAATTTAGACATAGTCTTACATTAATTTTTTATTCTCTTCTTCTGGGTTCTGCCTCAGAGAGTATCTGAGGATACATGGCTTTAAGCACATCCAATTGATCTTTCAAACGGTCTTTATCACCTCTCCAGTTGGCATCAGCAAAGTTTCTTTCCATTTGCCTGTAGGACTGTCCATACAAGCGTTGTGCTTCTCTTTCCCTAAGGTCGTTATAAGCAGCTACCAATTCGTTTTGAACGGCGATATACATTTTATAACTGGTTAATCGATCATTTTGCAATGAAATAACAGCTCTCTCCGGGTTGTCAGACATAGTAGGATCTCCGGCGCCTTGACAATAATCGCAAGCCAATTCTCCAGTGCCACCACCATTATCTATAAACTCGATAGCTCTTTGCCTTAAGTTTTTCAACTCTAAAGGATCGTCATTTACCAATAATTGATCATCCTTGTTAACCAATACGATGAACATATTGTGCTTTCTGATAATCGGCGGTTCAACAGTATCATCCATAGGTGGAAGTCTTCTTGTAATTCCACTGTCTGTTTCAATAGTTGTGGTCACCAAAAAGAAGATAAGCAGTAAGAAGGCAATATCTGCCATCGAACCTGCATTAACTTCCGGTGCTGATCGTTTAGCCATAATTAATTTTTAATTAATTTTTTTACTCCTGAAATAAACATTAAACCAACGGCAATTATCACTAAGAAATAAAATGTTCTTAAACCGGTATCAACCCATTTTGATCCGCTTTCAGAGGCTACCATTACTCCTTGTCTGTAAACTTCTTCACCGCTTGAAAGTGCATAAGAAATAACTATAATTAAAAGAAAAGCGCCTATAGAAATCAAGGTTTTCTTGAGAGTCGCTTTGTTGGTAAACAACTGTGCCAATGAAAACAAAAGCGTAAAAGCAATAGCCATAGCTAATACCAGATAAGCTATTTGCATGTAGAACGAAATCGTTCCGTCATTTCCTGATAGTATAGTGGCCAGCAACACTATCCCGATAAGAGATAGTATCAACACTACTATACGTAAAATTTTATGTAAAGCCATAATATATATTTATGGAGTTATTATTTGTTTTTGTGTGCTACTAAAATGTCAATCAAAGTGATTGAAGCATCTTCCATATCATTTACGATTCTGTCGATTTTAGCAATGATATAGTTGTAGAAAATCTGAAGTATAATTGCCACAATAAGACCAAATACGGTAGTCAAAAGAGCTACTTTAATACCTCCTGCAACTAAGGAAGGCTGCATATCTCCGGCTGCTTCAATTCTATCAAATGCAATAATCATACCGATTACCGTTCCCATGAACCCAAGCATTGGCGCAAGAGCGATAAACAGAGAAATCCACGATACGTTTTTCTCCAGCTGCCCCATTTGAACACCGCCATAAGCAACCACCGCTTTTTCAGCTGCATCAATACTTTCATCTGCCCTGTCAAGACCCTGATAGTATATTGATGCCACAGGACCTTTAGTGTTACGGCAAACTTCTTTAGCTGCTTCAACACCACCGCTTCTCAAAGCATCCTCTACTTCCTGGGCCAGTTTCTTAGTGTTAGTAGTAGAAAGATTCAAGTATATAATTCTTTCGATAGCAATTGCGAGACCAAGAATCAAACACAAAAGCACGATACCCATAAATCGTGGGTTTCCTTCAATAAATCGCTTTTTTAGTTCTTGGTGAAACCCTAGAGTTTCTTCAGCCTCAGGCAGTGCCTCTTGAAATGATGCAGTGCTGGTTGTGGTTGTGAAAGTTTGAATGTCTTCAGGGAAAACCTGAGATTCATCGTAAGCATTTGCATTAACTGATACAGTTAGCGCTATTGCTGCAACTGCTAAAATAGAAAATAGTCTTTTCATTGCGTATGGACTTAAAAGTTTGTTTTTAGTTAAGGGTTTAAAGATATAAAAATAATTATTTAAAATACAATTTAAAATTTTGCAGAGAGGAAGGGATTCGAACCCTCGATACGCTTTTGGCGTATACACACTTTCCAGGCGTGCGCCTTCGACCACTCGGCCACCTCTCTATTTTTTCACACTCCACCGATATGGCTGAACGTTTTTTACAGCGTGCCAAATAACAAAAAAAATCTTACTTGGTAAAATATTCTCACGTTAATTTTATGTCATTTCTCCCCTCAGGGAAGTTTCAAATATGGTTTTGAAAACTTTAGTGGAAATTTTCTGACCCAATAGATACATAAGCTTTGATATGGCTGCTTCGGTGGTAATGTCTTTTCCTGAAATCATTCCCACCTCTTTCAACCTGATGCTGGTTTCATATTGCCCCATAGCAACACTTCCGCCGGAGCATTGTGTAACATTGACAACCGGAATGCCGTTTTTTATGGTCTTTTCAATCAGAGCGACAAACCAATCCTCATCAGTGGCATTTCCTGAACCATAGGTTTCCATCACTACTCCTTGTAAACCCTGTAAACTCAACATTTGACTCAACACTTCTTCAGAAATTCCCGGAAAAAGCTTAATCAACAAAACCCGAGTTTCCATATTCAAATGTACTTTCAGCTTTTTTTTGTTTGATTGTCTCAAAAGTTTTTCTCGGTTTACCGAAAGGTGCACACCGCTTTCAATCAAAGGCGGATAGTTGAGTGAAGCAAAGGCTTCAAAATGCTCGGCGTTGATTTTTGTGGTACGGTTGGCACGGTACAATTTGTATTCAAAATAAAGACCTACTTCAGTGATTACCGGCTTATTGTTTTCGCGTAAAGCGGCAATTTGAATACTGGTGATTAAATTTTCTTTGGCATCGGTTCTCAAATCGCCAATGGGCAGCTGAGAGCCGGTAAAAATTACGGGGTTATCAAGATTTTCCAGCATAAAGCTCAATGCCGAAGCAGAATATGACATCGTATCACTGCCGTGAAGTACCACAAAACCATCCTGGTGTTTGTAATGGTCTCTGATAATTTCTGCCAGCTGCACCCAATATCTGGGGTGCATATTAGAACTGTCTATGGGCTTTTCAAAACTCACCGTGCTGATGTTGCAGTCCAGCAGTTTCAACTCGGGGATGTGTGCCAGTAGCTCATCAAAATTGAAACTTTTCAAAGCTCCTGTTTCAAAATCTTTAATCATCCCGATGGTTCCTCCGGTGTAGATTAAAAGTATGTTTGGTTTTTTATTCAAAGTTTCTAGTTTCTTGTTTGTAGAGGCCTAAATAGTATTGACCGTTTTTGAAGTTATTTAATGATTAATTTTAATTCAAATTTACTAATTCAATTTTTGAATTCTTAAAGTTTACAGCTTTAGACTGAAAAAATTGAAAACACTAATAAAAATTTAAAGTAAAAGTTAAAAGCAAATACTCCCCACTAACCTCTACCTACTAAACACTAAACCCCAAATACGTCTTTAGAGTTTTGAGTGGTTACCCGGGCAACTTCTTCAACTGAAATACCATAAAGCTGAGCCACTTTCTCGGCAACCAACTTTAGATAACTGCTCTCATTGCGCTTTCCGCGAAAGGGTGCCGGAGCCAGATAAGGCGAGTCGGTTTCCAGAACAATCTGCTCTAAAGGAATTTCATTTAAAAATTGGTCAATTTTTCCGTTTTTAAACGTTACCACACCACCTATGCCCAGTTTCATATTAAAAGAAAGCGCTCTTTCTGCCTGTTCTTTGGTTCCCGTAAAGCAATGAAAGATACCAAAAAGTTTGTCATCTTTTTCGGTTTCCAATACATCAAAAATTTCGTCAAAAGACTCTCTGCAATGAATCACGATGGGCAGATTTTTACGTTTTGCCAGTTGTATCTGCCTTTTAAAAGCATCCTGCTGAATGGCTAGTGTGGTTTTGTCCCAATACAAATCAATGCCAATTTCGCCCACGGCTACAAAATCTCTTTCGGCAAATTGCTCTTCTACAAAGGCGAGTTCTTCTTCATAATTTTCTTTCACCGAAGTGGGATGCAAACCCATCATCAAAAAAACATTTTCAGGAAACTGCTTTTCCAAATCAAACATAGCAGGTGCATAACTTTTATCGATAGCGGGAATAAAAAACCGCGTGATATTCAAATCAAAAGCGCGTTGCATCATTGCTTCCCGGTCTTCAGAAAATTGCCTGCTGTATAAGTGGGTATGCGTATCAGTTAAAATCATAGATGCAAAACTAATTGATTTTGTTGAGTTATCTTTGCAAAAGCCCATAATGGGCATTCAAATAAAAAAGACCCTTGAAATATTTTGTAATTAAATGAATATCAATGGTCTGTGAATTTTTATATATTAAAAGATTAGACGTGAACAGCCTCAGAGAATTTTTAGAATCAAAAAACTTTAAACGAATCCCGCTTAAAAAAATAAACTCCAACCATTTTGAAGTGATTGCCAAAGTAAACGGCATCAAAGGCACATTTATACTCGATACCGGTGCTTCCAACAGTTGTATCGGGCTGGACAGTACCGCCCATTTTAAACTTCAGGTTAAAGAAAGTGAAATAAGGGCAGCCGGTGCAGGAGCAACAGGCATGGTCACTCAAATTGCTGAAGGCTATACTTTAAAAGTTGGCGGTTGGACTCGCAGAAAGGTTGATTTTGTGGTGTTTGATTTATCACACGTTAACGAGGCACTGCAAATTGCAGAAGCCGATGCTGTAAACGGAATTATTGGTGCCGACGTACTAAAAGAAGGGCGTGCCGTGATTGATTATGGCAGAAATTGCATCTACCTGAAGCAATAGTTTTTTCATTGATATTTTTATATATTTAGTGAAATTTATTTCCATGCCAAAGATCCTCTCACTCATACTGTTCTTATTCTCAGGCATCTATTCGCATTCGCAGGAGGATTTTGGTTATTACAAAGAAATCATTGAAACCACAAAAGACAAGCAATTAAAACTCGCTGCGCTTGACTCCATACTTGGAATTACGTGGCGGGAGCGTAATTTCAACGACTTTATTGATTATACTTTTGCCTATGTGGAGCTTGCCGAAACCCTGGGCGAGTATGAACAGCTGACTAAAAAAGCTATGAATGCCGCTCACCCCATTGCAACTTTTAGAAACGACCCTCAAAAAGCCATAGAGCTAATAAATAAAGCCATCAAGTATGAATCAAAATTGACAGACAGTTTTTTAAAAGGCGGTTTATATTTAAGGAGAGGCCGGGCTTATGTGCGGTTTGACACTCAAAAAGCCATAGACGATTACAATACTGCGCTCACTATTTTTGAAGAACAAGACGATGCCTACAAGGCAGATGCATACTTATTCAGAGGGCAAGCCTATTCTAATATAGGTATGTTTGTTGAAGCCAGTGAAGACTATAAAAACGCCTATGATTTTTACGAAAAAGCCAACATTCCGGAATATATGCTTCATGCCCGCAGCGGTGAGATTATCATGTACAGCAAAAACGGTTTTATTGAAAAAGCCATTCAGCAAAGAGAAGAACTTATTGACGAAATAAAAAAACTAAAACTGTATCCCTATTTAAGCATTCACCTCTACAATCAATCCATCGATTACAAAAAACAAAACAACGACATAAAAAGGTATCAACTACTTGATGAAGCACTCGCTTTTGCAGATTCTTCAAATAATCCCACTTTCAGCTACACGGTTATTTACAGTTCATTAGCAGAGCATTTCTCACTTAACAATAATCTTGAAAAAGCTGCTAACTATTTGGCAAAAGCCGAAGAGTTTATTCCAAAAATTCCCAACGACAGATTTGCAAATTCTACTTACTTAATGGCGGTTATTCAATACCATATCCATTCAAACAATTGGACTTTAGCCAAAGAAAAAGCAATAGAGCGACTTCAACTGCTTGAAACTTTGGGTCTGGATGAAGAAACCATCAGCACCCATCAAACCCTTTCAGAAATCTATTTAAAACTGGGCGATACAGAAAGTGCCTTTACCCATTTAAATTTACACACAACCCTGAAAGATTCCATTTTTAATCAATCAAAAACCAACGCGCTGGTTTATTACCAAACCTTGTATGAAACTGAAAGAAAAGAAAAAGAGCTTTCTGAAAAACGCAGCAGTATAGCTTTGTTAGAAGAAAAAAACAGCTCCATCAGGCGACAATATGTTTTTGGCGGAATTACGATTACACTGGGCTTTGTGCTTCTTTTTCTTTACAAAAACCAACGAGATTTAAAACAAAAAAAGGACTTAAACGAAAAATACACCCAGGATTTACTAATAGCTCAGGAAGATGAACGTAAACGGGTTTCTAAAGACCTGCACGACGGCATTGGCCAAAGTCTGTTGCTTATCAAAAACAAAGTGGTTTTAAACAAAGACGATACTGCCAAAAATCTCGTTGACAACGCTATTGAAGAAGTTCGCTCCATTTCGCGTGCCTTACACCCTTTTCAACTTCAGGAATTGGGTATTACAAAAGCCATTCAAAATGTGATTTATCAAATAGACGAGTCCACCGAGTTGTTTATCACTTCAGAAATTGAAAATATTGACAACCTGCTAAACAAACAACAGGAAATAAACCTATATAGAATTGTTCAGGAAAGTTTAAACAACATACTTAAACACTCTGAAGCCACAGGAGTTCAGTTTCTGTTAGAAAAATTACCTAAAAAAATTCGCCTTACTATTAAGGATAACGGAAAAGGGTTTAATCTTTCAGAAAAACAAAACGACCTAAAAAGTTTAGGTTTAAAAACTTTAAAAGAACGGGTGCGTTTAATCAACGGCTCTCTAAAGATAGAAACCCAACCGGGAAAAGGAACCTCGCTTGAGTTCATTATTCCTTACGTATGAAAGAAAAAACTATAATAACGGCAGACGACCATCCACTTTTATTAAAGGGGCTCAATGACTTTCTTCTGGAAAAAGGCTACACCATCCTTGACACTGCGACCAATGGTAAAAAAGCTTATGAACTTATTGAAAGACACCAGCCAGACATAGCCATTATAGATATCCAAATGCCGGAACTCTCCGGATTGGAAATAGCCAAACTTTGTAAAGAAAGAAATTTTCAAACCAAAATAATTATCATCACCTTTCACAAAGAGGCATCGCTCTATTTTGAAGCCAAAGAGCTCAACATTTACGGCTATCTTTTAAAGGATTTTGCCATTGAAGAAATTGAAAATTGTATTGCTTCGGTTTTGGAAGACAAGCCCTATTTCAGTCAAAAAATTCAAAATCTGTTAAAAATTATTCCGGACAATTCTCACATATTTAATGACCTTACCCCATCCGAAAGGAAGATTTTGAAGTATATAGCCAATGACAAAACCAATAAAGAAATAGCCGATTTACTTTTTATTTCACCACGCACTGTTGAAAAACACCGCAGCCATATAATTCAAAAACTAAACCTTGAGCCGAAAACCAATGCGCTGCTCATTTGGGCCAAGGAAAATCAAGAAATATTTAAATTTTAACAAAAATACGTACTTATACGTAGTCAATCTTCAAATATACTTGTTATATTTGTAGGAAAATAATTCATATTATTTTATCCCCGCCCCATTAAATACTATTTTTTTCGTCAAAATACCTACTTATTGCCACTCAAGACAGTGTTGCTATGTTATGAAGTTTAGTTACGTAATCGCAAGTTTTTTTAATACTTGTCAAAATTAGTTAATAACAACACAAGGTAAATTTGATTTTTATGATGCCTAGAAACAAAGTAAATAACCCAAAGCTTTTGATTAGTAAGACAACTCTTGTTACAATTATTGCAATTGCAATAATTGTAATTTTGCTTAACATTATCGCACTTTTTTAAGCTCACCAGTCAATTCAAAAAAAAAGCCCACTTTTCAGCGGGCTTCACATCATTAACGTATATATCTCTTTAATCGTGGATGACCTTAACTTTTGCTGCAATCATCCCTTTTCTGCCTTCTTCTTCTACGTATTCTACTCTGTCACCTTCGTTTAACGCTTCGCCATTTAAACCTGTGGCATGCACAAAGATGTCTTTTCCGGTTTCGTCGTTGGTTATAAAACCATAACCCTTTGACTCGTTAAAAAATTTTACTGTTCCTTCCATTTGTAATAAATAATAAATAAATTAATAAAGCGTAAATATAAAAGAATATTGGCTGAATTGTTAAAAAAAACTAAAATATTTTATGGGATTTCATCAAATGTCAATTTTTTAACACTTTCATTTCGTTATTTTTACAATAGATATTCTCTTTTGTGTTATTGATTTCAATCTTTCAAAAAAAAAGTACCACAATTTTTAGGGGACCTATAAGCTATTGGTTATCTGAAGGTTGCTAATCGTTAATTTTCTCTTTTTTACGATTGGGTTCAAACTCACGCATTTTTTTAAAACTATCATTGGTCAACATATAGTCTTTCACATTTTTTCCTTTCCATCGATGGTATAAAAAAGCCGGCATCCATAAAAAAAATCCAACAGCCACTCCCAAACCGATAAAAAGCTCCCCGGTTTGCATATCGTCAGATTTTATATAAAATCCATAGCCTACCAAACCGGCTGCAAGTAAAAAAAGTATAATTATCAAATACCTCATTTTTTATAAATCCAGTTTTAAATTCAACTCTTTTAGCTGCTCAGCATCTATAGGAGCCGGTGCGTCAATCATTACATCCCTGCCTGAATTGTTTTTGGGGAACGCAATAAAATCTCTAATAGTTTCCTGCCCGCCTAAAATGGATACCAGTCTGTCCAGACCAAATGCAATACCACCGTGTGGAGGTGCGCCATATTGAAAGGCTTCCATCAAGAACCCAAACTGCGCCTGAGCCTGTTCGAGAGTGAAACCCAAATAATCAAACATTTTTTCTTGAATTTCGCGGTCGTGAATTCTGATAGAACCTCCTCCTATTTCGTTTCCGTTCAATACCAAATCATAAGCATTGGCTTTTACAGCCCCGGGATGGGTTTTCAGCAATTCCATTTGCCCCGGTTTTGGAGATGTAAACGGGTGGTGCATGGCATGATAACGTTGCGTATCTTCATCCCATTCCAAAAGCGGGAAGTCTATCACCCAAAGCGGTGCAAACTCGTTTGGTTTTCTTAGTCCTAAACGACCGGCAAGTTCCATTCGTAAAGCACTCAATTGGGTTCTCACCTTGTGGGTTTCTCCTGAAAGTATCAGCATCAAATCACCCGGATTTGCATTCATTTTTTCAGCCCAGGTTTTTAAGGCTGCTTCGTCATAAAATTTATCTACTGACGATTTTAGCGTACCGTCTGTGTTGTATTTTACATACACCATTCCGGTAGCACCAATTTGCGGACGCTTGACCCAGTCAATCAATTCGTCGATTTGTTTTCTGGTATAGTCTGCACATCCGGGAACGGCAATACCCACAACATATTGTGCAGCATCAAAAACCGGAAATCCTTTCGGTTCAAAAGTTCCGTCTTCATTGGTTAAAGGGCAAAACTCCATTCCAAAACGAATGTCGGGCTTGTCATTGCCATAACGCAGCATTGCCTCGTCATAAGTCATTCTGGGGAATTTCTCTATCTCAACACCTTTAATTTCTTTCAGTAAATGACGGGTGAGTCCTTCAAAAGTATTGAGGATGTCTTCCTGCTCCACAAAAGCCATTTCGCAGTCAATTTGAGTAAACTCCGGCTGGCGGTCTGCTCTCAAATCTTCATCACGGAAACATTTTACAATCTGAAAGTATTTATCCATTCCGCCCACCATCAAGAGTTGCTTGAATGTTTGCGGCGATTGTGGAAGGGCATAAAATTGACCCTCATTCATTCTCGAAGGCACCACAAAATCGCGGGCACCTTCAGGGGTTGATTTTATTAAATAGGGAGTTTCAACATCTACAAAACCTTGGTCTGTGAGGTATTTTCTCACTTCCATGGACACTTTGTGGCGAAAAATAAGGTTGTTACGCACAGGATTACGGCGTATGTCGATGTAGCGGTATTTCATTCGTAACTCATCACCGCCATCGGTTTTGTCTTCAATGGTGAATGGAGGTGTTAAAGAAGCATTTAGTATTTCAAGATTTGAAACCAAAATTTCAATATCGCCGGTGGGCATTTGGTCATTTTTTGACTCACGCTCAATCACTTTACCACTCACCTGAACAACAAACTCGCGACCCAGTTCTCTGGCCCTTTCAACCATCTCTTTGGGTGTGCGTTCTTCGTCAAAAATAAGTTGTGTTATTCCATAGCGGTCGCGCAAATCCACCCAAACCATAAATCCTTTATCACGCGTTTTTTGCACCCATCCGGCAAGGGTTACTTCCTGCCCAACATTACCGGCTCTTAATTCTCCACAAGTGTGTGTTCTGTACATTTTCTTATAATTCATTTGAAATGAGGTGCAAATTTAATACAAAAAAAATCCCCAACTGAAGTTGGGGACGTTTTCTTGTTTATTGAATAGGATTTATTTTTTTATAAACTTTTTGGTTTGCTTACTTCCATATTCATCTTCAATGACAATAAAATAAACCCCTTTGTTAAGACTATTAATTTTTAAACTATTTTCAATTTGCAATAATGGCTGATTGAAAACTAATTTACCATTCATAGAAAAAATACTTATATCAACTTTTTGTCTTTCATTCAGGTGAATAGTAAGTTGGTCTGAAGCGGGATTTGGAAAAAATGAAAAATCCACATCCATAAAAGTGTCCGTTGACATCATGGGTTGATTTCCGTAAAATGCCTGATTTCCATCGTCGTTTGTTATTACCAAAAAATAATCATTCCCAGCTGTACTTATTTCATAAGTGAATGTTTCATCTGCAGTACTGAAAAAGAAACTAAAATAGATTGCCTCAAACACCGCACTTTCATAAAGGTCACATTCAATTAGTGTTTGTGCTATAAATTCAAAAGTAAAACTGTCAACACCTATGTACTCCAACTCTCCGAACAAACTATTGCAAACCGCTGTTTCAAAGTTTTCAATCTCAAATTCATAAAAAATTAATGCTACCTGATTTACCTCTGTGTTTGACACCGTAAAAGTTTCTACATTGTCAATGACCACTTTTTCCAAATACCAGGTGTGGTTAAAAAGTTCCGGGTCTTGAGAAAAGGATTTAAGTGCAAAAAACAGAAATAACAGTAAAAAGTAAAAGTTTTTCATTTTATAATATATTGGTTTATAAAGATAAAAAAAATCCCCAATTTTACTTGGGGACATTTTCTTATGCGATTTGTTCAACCGGTTTTCCGTTTTTGTCGTTATAAAACCTGATTTTGGCTCTGTTCAACAAATAGAACATGGTGGGAATAATGACCAGTGTTAAAAACGTGGCAAACGACAAACCAAAAATAATGGTCCACGACATAGGTTTCCAGAAAATATTATTGTCGCCGCCCACATAAATTTGCGGGTCAAACTCTGTAAACAAGGTAAAGAAATTCAGGTTCAAGCCCACAGCCAGTGGCAGCAATCCAAGAATGGTTGTTATGGCAGTAAGTATCACCGGTCTCAACCTGTTAGTTCCCGCTGCTATGATAGCCTCCCGGTACTGTTCACGGGTGAGGAGTTTATCTTCCGGCACACCCAATTCCAGTTTTTTACGGTCGATAAGCAGCTGGGTATAGTCTATTAAAACAATGGCATTGTTTACTACAATTCCCGCAAGGGAAATAATACCCATCATCGTCATTAACACCACAAACTCCATTTGAAAAATTACCAGCCCGAATAACACCCCGATAAAGCTCAAAATGATGGCCACAAAGATGATAATGGGTTTTGAAATGGAATTAAACTGCCCCACGATAATTAATAAAATCAACATAAGCGCAATAACCAGTGCCCCTGACAAAAACTCCATATTTTTAGCCATTTCTTCCTGCTCGCCGGTAAATGCATAAGTGATGTTTCTGGGCATTGGGTAGTTTTCAAGTGCTTTTTCAATTTTCTGAACGGTTTCGGTAGGGTTAAATCCTTCCAAAACGTTGGAATAAACGGTTATCACGCGCTTTAAATCCTTTCGCTTTATAGAGCTGAATGTCGCTAGATTTCGGGTGGTGACTAAAGTCGAAAGTGGAATTTGCTTTAAATTACCTTGGTTGTCTCTAAAGGTTATGTTTTGGTTAAATAATGCGCTTTCGTTGTAACGGCTTTCACTGTCAAAGCGCACCACAATATCATAATCGTCATCGCCGTCTTTGAAAGTAGAAGCCTCAAACCCATAAATAGCAGAACGTAGTGCCTGACCCACCTGAGCGGTGGTTACGCCCAGCTCACCGGCTTTCATCCTGTCAACTACTACTTCCATTTCGGGTTTGTTTTGATTGACATCCAGATTTAATTCTTCTATTCCGGAAATGTTCAAGTCGTTAATATATGCTTGAATGTTTCTGGCTTCTTCAATCAATTCATAATAATCATCGCCTTTCAACTCCAGATTGATGGCATATCCGGCGGGTGGACCGGCCTGGTCTTTGTCAGTAATGATGCTGGCTCCGGGAAAACCTTGCACGGCATTTCTTATTTCGCTCAACACATCAGAACTGCTAATTTTATTACCGTTTTCATCAAAGCGGTATTTATACTGCCTGAAGAGTACCGTTACTTTTCCGCGGTGTGGCATTTCATTTTGTGAAGCACCATCGACCATTGGGTTTCCGGCTCCTTCGCCCACCTGCGAAATGATAGATTCTGCCATATAATTGTAGGTCTCTCCATTTTTTTGATACTGGTATTTTTCCAAGACTTCAAAAACCTGCTTCTCAATAATTTGGGTAAGCTCGTTGGTTTTTTCAATATCGGTGCCTTCCGGATATTCTATATAAACAATGGCCTGATTGGGTTGGTTTTCAGGGAAAAATAAAACCGGTGGCGTAAAAATCATAAACACTACGATAGCAACAAACAATAAACCGACCGTTCCAAAAAAGAACCTGTATGCATTACTTCCTTTTAAAGCAAAATTCAGAGTTTTTTGATAGGAATTTTCAATTTTTGGAAGCGTTTTGTACTGAAAGCGTTTAGATGCCGGAATAAGAATGTACTTGAAAAACCACAAAGCTATTGATACAAAAATAAACAGGTTTCCGAAGCCAATCAATGCTTTAGCGCCGCCTACAAATCCTAAAATAGCAAACAAAATACCCACTGTAAAAACACCCAATCCTTTTCTAAGCACTGCTGTTTTCTTTCTGTTTTTCCAGCCGATGAAAATCATTACCAATGAAACTAAAAGAATGATGGGACCTAAAATTTGAAAGATAATATGTGTGTCAAAAATTCCTGAAATCAACAGTAATATTCCAAAGACTAACAGTGCCAGACTTATTTTCACCAAAATCTGTCTGGGAATTTCCTCCTCTTGTGTTTTCATAAAAGTAGATGTAAGCATCGCATTGATGACCAATGCCACAAACAAGGATGAAAACAACAATATGGAAAGCGTGAGCGGGAAGAAAATCATAAATTTACCCATAACGCCCGGCCAGAAACCCAGCGGTAAAAATGCTGCCAGAGTGGTAGCAGTTGAGGCTATAATGGGCCATGCAATTTCACCCACTCCTTGCTTGGCGGCTTCCATTCTGGGGACTCCTTCGTCCATAAGGCGATAGACATTTTCAACTACCACGATACCGTTATCTACCAGCATTCCCAGCCCCATTACCGTAGCAAAAAGCACCACGGTGTTTAAGGTCAGGTTTAGCCCGATAATATCTCCCGCAATGGGAAGCAATAAAAAGGAAAGCAATATAGAAAGGGGGATTGCAATTCCCACAAACAGTGCATTTCTAAAGCCCAAGAAAAACATCAACACGCTAATCACTAATATCACCCCAAAGATGATACTGTTTTCCAGTTCTGCCACTTGGTCTTCAGTTCTTACAGACTCGTCGCTGGTAATGGTGATTTGCAAATCGCTTGGCAGATACGTTTCTAAAGCCACCGGAATATGGGCTTTTATTTTTTCCATTGCAGAAATCATATTCTCACCGGCTTTCTTTTTGATACTCAGCATCACTACCGGTTCGCCATATTCACGGGCAAAGGTGGTGGCATCTTTGGGTCTGAAGTTAATTGTGGCAATGTCTCTTAAATATACTGCCCCTTTATCTTCTTTAACCACTATATTTTCAAGCTCGTTGGGGCTTTTAATCTCGCCTATCACACGGATGTTTCTACGCAAACCGTTTTCGATGATATTACCCCCTGAAATGGTGGTGTTTTCATCCTGAATAGCCCCGATTATTTGTCCAAAACTCACCTCAGCGGCCATCATTTTATGAACGTCTACTGCCACTTCAACTTCTTTATCCTGAACACCCAGCACGGTTGCTTCTTTGATTTCGGGGAATTCTTCCAGACGGTCTTGTAAATCCTCTGCAAATCTTTTGAGTTGTTCCTGTGTGAAATCGCCTTTTAGATTGAGTTGTGCAATGGGGAACATTTCAGAGATATTCAAATCAAAAACGCTGGGTTCTACTTTAACACCTCCGTCTAAAGTGGGCCAGTCTTGCTTGGATTTTACAGCATCTACTTTGTCTTTCACCAAAGCTTTCGCCTCTTGAAGATCCATCTTTTCGTCAAACTCAACGGTAATAATGGAATAGTCCTGAAGCGAATTTGAAATAATTCTGGTCACTCCTGAAATATCATTAAAATCGTCTTCCAACGGTTTTGTAACCCTTCTTTCCACATCTTCGGCAGAGTTTCCGGGCAATACAGAACTTACATAAATCTTGTTTTCAATCACTTCCGGAAAGGACTCTCTGGGCAGATTGATATAAGACAGCAATCCACCCATCAATACAATGCCAATGAGCACAAAAACAGTCATCCGGTTCTTGATGGCCCAATTTGAAAGCCCAAAATACTTTAGTTTTTTATCTGTCATGGCTTTCTAGTTTGTAGATTGAATGGTTATTCTGGAACCGTCTTTTAAGGTTAAGGCTCCTTCTTTCACTATAACATCAGCATCGTTTAGTCCACTTAAAACTTCTACAAAACCATTGCTCTTCTTGCCGGTTTCAATTTGAGTACGTTTTACGGTGGCATGATTTCCATCCATTTCAGTCAATACAAAAACAAAAGTGTCACCCGCTGCATTTTCCTGAATACAATTTGAGGGAATTGCCAGTGTATTTTCATTGGTATAGTCATTAATCAGAAGACTGGCCATCAAGTTGGGTTTTATTTTTCTTTCGGTATTTGGAATTTCCACCTCAATCTGAAAGGTTCTGTTTGTGGGGTTTATAAAACTTCCCACAGCCGAAATGCTGCCTTCAACCGTTGTTTGAATCGCCGGAAAATTTACTTGTACAGGCACTCCTCTGGAAACACTTTGTAAATAGTTTTCAGGAACGGCGGCCTTTACACGCATATTGCCCAAATTCACCAAACGCATCAAAGGGTTGCCGCCCGGTCCAACAACCTGCCCCTGTTCTGTGATGATTTCGTCAATCACTCCTGAAAATGGGGCGCGTATGGTCGTTTTTGCCAACTGCGATTGCAATTGTTTCACTGAACTTTCAGTTGCTTCCATATTGGTTTTTGCCTGCAGTAGCTGAATTTCGCTGCCAATCTGCTGGTCCCAAAGGCGTTGTTGTCTCTCGTAAGTGGTTTTTGCCAGAGCATACTGAGTTTCCAGTTGTGCCAATTGACTGGACAAACCACCGTCATCAATTCTGGCCAACACCTGGCCTTTTGAAACCTGCTGCCCTTGACGTACATTCACTTGCGTTAGTACGCCTTGGTATTCAGGGAATATCAAAATATTTTCAGAAGTTTCAACATTTCCCTGTATGGTTACAAAACGGGAAAAAACAGTGTCTTTCACTTCAAAAACGGTTACTAAAGGAAAACGAAGTGTCGTGTCTTTTTCGGCAATGGCAAGTTCCAATCGAGTGAGAATTCTACCAATACTGTCGTATGAAGCCAGCACTTCGGTTCTTTTTTCCTGCATTTTTTGAAGATCGCCTGATTCTATAATGTCATCTACTTCTTGTAGTTTTTTATTGTTTGAGCAAGCGCCTAAAGCAACTGCTAATAGGGTGATATAAAGTATATTTTTCATTTGTATGTGATAATTAGTTGGTGGTATATAAAATGCGTTCGAGTTCGGCTTTTTGAACAATCACATCCAGCATTGCCTGCAAAAATTCTTGCTGTGCTGTATATAATTGCAATTGAGCCTGTCTTAAATCAAAGCTGCTGCTAAGTCCTTCAAAAAATTTGGTTTGGTTTTTTCGTTCAATGCGTTCAGCCAGATTTAAGTTTGTCTTTGATATTTCATATTTTTCAATGGCAAATTGGTAGTTGTTTTTAGCCGAATTGGCTTCCAGTTTTATTCGTTGAACCATTTCATCAAATTCTGTTTTTGCTTGATCATAAGCGATTTCGGCGCGTTGGGTTCGGGCACTTCGTCCCAGCGAACTGAAAATGGGCACCTGCAGACTCACGCCCATAATAGAAGATTGAAACCACCTTTGTTCAGACTCCAAAAATGTAAACGAGTCGCTATTGGCCTGTGTGCCATAATTTACAAAAGCAGAAAGGGTGGGTAAGGCTTTGTACCTTTCCAACTTATGCTCTAAACGGCGTTGCTCGGTAAAGTTGTGAGCAATGCGGTAATCGATATTGTTTTCGAGGGTTAGCTCTTCTGACAACAACTGAAGGTTGATGTTATCTAAAATAAGCCGGTCAAGATTATCAGTTAAAGTAACTTGGGCATTTAAATCAATCCCCAATGTGATGTTGAATAACTGCTGTGAAAGCTCTAAAACACGTTTGGCATTGTTAATTTGAATTTCAATAGTACTGAGTGTGATTTGCAGTTGCTCCACATCTTCTTCTTCGGCCAAACCATTTTTGAAAATTTCGGTGGTTTCAAAAAGGTTTTTCTCTAAAGTGGCTTTGTTGCTTTCTAAAATATCAATGTTTTCACGTGAAAGCAACACATTCCCATAAGCATTAACCACTTCCTTCCGAATCATAGAAGTTGTTTTATTTTCCATATTTCTGGAATATTCCAAAAATGTTTTGGAAGCCTGAAGCGCCACTATGTATGAACCGTCAAAAATGAGTTGGTTGAGTGTGGCTGTGGCTGCCAGTGTTTGTGGCACGCCAAATACCACCGGCTCAAATGTACCTGCCTCTCCTCCAAAAAATTCACCGGGAACCAGGGTAACCGGCTGTTTTAGATTGTTTCTGTAGTCAATATTCCCGGTTATTTGTGGCAGACCCGTGGCTGTTGTTTCCCATTTTTGTTTGAGTGCTGCTGCCACGTCGCGGCGGGCATTAATAGCTGTGTAGTTACTGTCTAGTGCAAATGTAATGGCTTCTTGAAGCGAAAAAGTATAATTTTCCCTTTGCTGCGAAAACCCCACAAAGCTGATAAACAGTATGATTACTGATAAAAGTCTGAACATGATTTAGTTTTGATTGATGTGTTTAATTAGTTCTTTTTCTCCTTGTTTTGTTACAATTCCCCGAAGGTGATATTCTAAAAACATATCCACTACCTCGTTAGGGCTGAAAGTCTCCGGTGGAAACAAATCCTGGTTTTTTATACCGGTAGCTCCCAAAAAATGGAACCGGCCGACAACTTCGGGGTCAATTTCCTTTCGGTAAACCCCCAGCTCAATTCCTCGTTTTAAATTTCCAATGACACACTCGTGCATAATTGTAAATTGGTTTTCTTTTAGCTTTTTGTAAATGCGGGGATAATATTTTTGCAATTGATGCTGTGGGGATGCCTTTTCATTTTTTAGCAGTTGCTTGATAAATGCATTGATTTGAAAAATCTCGGCAATTGGGTTATTATTTTCGGCTCTAATACAATCAATCCCACTGCACACAAAATGAAAAACAAAGTCTGTCGTGGCTTCTACCAGTTTGTTTTTATTGGCAAAATGCTGGTAAATCGTCTTTTTTGATATGCCCATTTCATTGGCAATATCATCCATAGTTACACTTTTAAACCCAAGGTTTAAGAACATGTCACTGGCTATTTCTAATATTTTATCTCTCATAATAGAGGACAAATATAGACTGGAAACTTTTAATACAAAAAAAGTTTCCAAAGTTTTTACATAAAATTAACATTGGAAATTTTAGGAGCTTTATGCTGATTGTACGGAAAGAAGTATTTTAGCAAAAAAAATGTGATTCATGACTCCACTTGATGTATTAAGGTCTGCTTTTCTCACGCATCTTACCACCCGATTTTCTGTCCCCAAAGAACCTCAAAACCTGTATTCACCCATACATTACATTTTGGATATTGGCGGGAAACGTCTTCGTCCTGTTCTTACATTAATGTCATGTGAATTGTTTGGAGAAAACTATCAAAAAGCACTCGACGCTGCTACAGCCGTTGAATTGTTTCACAACTTTTCATTGATTCATGACGATATTATGGACAATGCCCCCTTGCGAAGAGGAAAAGAAACTGTCCACGAAAAGTGGGACGTCAACACCGGCATACTTTCAGGTGATGCCTTGTTAATTTTGGCCTATCAGTTGTTTGAAAACTATGAGCCTGAAACTTTTCAAAAACTGGCAAAACTGTTCAGCAAAACGGCTATTGAAGTATGCGAAGGTCAACAATATGATATGGATTTTGAACAGCGGGACAATGTTTCGGTGGATGAATACCTGCATATGATTAATTACAAAACGGCTGTTTTGGTGGGTGCCGCTATGGAGATGGGAGCCATTGTTGCAAAAGCTTCTGAAAAATCTCAAAACGCCATTTATGAATTTGGCAGAAATCTGGGGCTGGCTTTTCAACTTCAGGATGATTACCTCGATGTTTTTGGCAACCCGGAAACCTTTGGCAAACAAGTGGGCGGCGACATTATTTCCAACAAGAAAACATATTTGCTACTCACGGCATTGAATGACCTGCCTGAAGCAGATTCTCGCGAACTGGAACATCTTTACAGCATTCAGCCGGATAACCCTGCTGAAAAAATTGAAGCCGTAAAGCGGTTGTTTGAAACTTCAGGAGCCAGAGAAAAAGCCAAAAACAAAATCAAGAGTTATACAGAAACTGCTGTCAATATGCTTTCAGAAATGGAGATTAATGAGGCCGGAAAGCAAGAGCTTTCCCATTTTGCCAATCAATTAATCTACAGAACGGTTTAAAAATAAACTCTTACAAACGGCATCCAGGCCGTGCCGTAGATGTTTCTGTTTCTGTCATAAAGCACATTGTAGCGTGCCCCAATGGTTACATTGCCGGTTCTGAAGCCCAACCCAAGGAATAGAGCTTCTTGAAAATAGTTGTCTTTGATATTTCCTTCCGGAAAAAGAAATGTCTGGTCTACCTGCAATCCTTCAAGCTCTGCTGACAGTTGAATTTCCCTAATAGGGTTAAAAAGTGTGATGATGCTTCCACCGTAAGCAGAAACCCTGAAATCATTGCGTTTGTCATTTAAATGGGCATAACTTAGCCCCAAACCCGCGCTGAAGTATTGGTTGAAATTGTATATAGCACTGGGCGATATACTTCCGTAAAAAAATCCGTTGCCAAAATTCAGCCCCAAACCACCGCCAAAATTTACATTTTCCCAAAACGGTTTAGACTGTTTTTGATCGGACGGTGGAATTATTTGAGCCGATAAATTGAGTGAGAAAACAAGTGAAAAAAGCAGTAAGAAGACCCTTATTTTAAGCATAATTTTTGCATTACTAAATGAATCTTAAATATAGCAACATTTTTTCACTATGATTTGGAAATATTGTACTTTTGCACCAATTTATTTGAAACGTACAAGAACGTACCTAAGCTATGGATAAATTTTCCTTCTTAAATGCAGCACATTCCCAGTTTTTTGCTGACCTCTACGACCAATATTTAGAAAATCCCGACAGTGTTGAACCCAGCTGGAGAGCCTTCTTTCAGGGCTTTGATTTTGGGCAAAACGGTGGAGCAAGCAACTCGGTTTCAGTAGAAGACCCAGATGCTTTTTGTGAACCCAGACTACAGAATCTAGAAAAAGAATTTAGAGTAATTAGACTCATTGACGGCTACCGAAAAAGAGGCCACTTGTTTACACTGACCAACCCGGTTAGAGAACGAAGAAAATATGAACCCACATTGGCCATTGAAAACTTTGGCTTGTCTGAAAGTGATATGGACACTGTTTTCAATGCCGGTGAGATGGTCGGTATTGGAGCAACAACCTTAAGAAATATCATTGCTCACCTTTCAAAGGTGTATTGTCAGTCCATAGGAGTTGAATACAACTATGTGCGCAATCCAAAAGAAGCACAATGGATTCAAGATTGGATTCACAGAAATGACAATCAGCCGAATTTTACAGCTGATCAAAAAAAATACATACTCAAAAAACTGAACGAAGCGGTTACATTTGAATCGTTTTTACACACCAAATATGTGGGTCAAAAACGTTTCTCTTTAGAAGGTGGTGAAAGCTTTATCCCTGCGGTTGACACTATTATTGAAAAAGCTGCCGAAATGGGCGTGGAGCAATTTGTAATGGGAATGGCGCACCGCGGCCGTCTCAACACACTCATCAATATTTTTGGAAAAAACGCCAAAGACATTTTCAGCGAATTTGACGGAAAAGATTATGAACAGGAAGCTTTTGACGGCGACGTGAAATACCACCTGGGCTGGACTTCAAACCGTGAAACCAGCTCCGGTAAAAGAATCAATATCAATCTGGCTCCCAACCCTTCACATCTGGAAACAGTGGGCGCTGTGGTTCAGGGTATCGCCCGCGCAAAACAAGACAGACACTACAAAGGAGATTTACAAAAAGTACTTCCCATCGTTGTTCACGGCGATGCTGCCGTTGCCGGACAAGGCATTGTCTATGAAGTGGTGCAAATGGCCAAGCTCGACGGCTACAAAACCGGAGGGACTATTCATATTGTCATCAACAATCAGGTGGGCTTTACCACCAACTATTTGGACGCCCGCTCTTCTACCTATTGTACAGACATTGCAAAAGTAACTCAATCGCCTGCACTGCACGTAAATGCAGATGATGCCGAAGCCGTTGTTCACGCGGTAACCTTTGCGCTGGAATACCGAATGGCTTTTGGAAACGATGTGTTTATCGATTTATTAGGCTACCGAAAATACGGCCACAACGAAGGCGACGAGCCCCGTTTTACACAGCCGAAACTATATAAAGCCATTGCCAAGCATAAAAACCCAAGAGATATTTATGCTGAAAAACTATTAAAAGAAGGCGTTATCAACGAAAGTTTTGTTCCTCAAATTGAAGAAGAATACAAAAACATACTTGAGGAGAAACTGGAGATTTCGCGTAAGCAGGAAAAAACCATTGTGACTCCTTTTATGCAGGACGAATGGGAAGGTTTTAACTATGCCAACCAAGCCGAAATGCGTAAAGATGCCGATACCGCTTTTGACCAAAAAAAGCTGGATGCTATTGCTAAGGCAATCACACAACTTCCCAAAGACAAAAAGTTCATCAAAAAAATTGAACGCCTTTTTGAAGCCAGAGAGACTATGTATTTCAAAGACAACAAACTGGATTGGGCTATGGGTGAACTACTCGCTTACGGCTCATTACTGGCAGAAGGTTTTGATGTGCGCATCAGCGGCCAGGATGTCGAGCGCGGTACATTTTCACACCGTCATGCAGTTGTAAAAGTGGAAGACAGCGAGGAAGAGGTGATTCTACACAACCACATTCAAAAAGACCAGGGTGATTTTTATATCTATAATTCGCTACTTTCAGAATATGGCGTTGTAGGTTTTGACTATGGCTATGCCATGGCAAACCCAAACACACTCACCATCTGGGAAGCACAGTTTGGAGATTTCAGCAACGGTGCACAAATAATGATAGACCAGTACATCTCTGCAGCCGAAGACAAGTGGAAACTTCAAAACGGACTTGTGATGCTTTTGCCCCACGGTTATGAAGGTCAAGGGGCTGAACACAGTTCTGCCAGAATGGAACGTTATCTTCAGCTTTGTGCCAGAGACAATATGTTTGTTGCCGATGTTACCACGCCGGCCAACCTTTTTCACTTGTTGAGAAGACAAATGAAAACCGATTACAGAAAACCGTTAATCATTTTCACACCCAAAAGTTTGCTGCGACACCCAAAAGTGGTTTCCACCAGAGAAGAAATGGCCAAAGGCAACTTCCAGGAAGTTATTGACGACAGCACAGCCGATGTTAAAAAAGTAAAATCACTGGTTTTCTGTACCGGAAAGTTCTACTATGACCTGTTGGAAATCAGGGATGAATTAAAACGGGACGATGTCGCCTTAGTAAGAATTGAACAATTGTTTCCTTTGCCGGTTGACAAAATGCGAGCTATTATCAAAAAATACAAAAATGCCGATGATGTTGTGTGGGCACAGGAAGAACCCAGAAATATGGGTGCATACAGCTTCCTGATGATGCACATGGAAGAAGCCAGAGCATTTAGAATTTGCAGCAGAAAAATGTACAGCGCTCCCGCAGCCGGAAGTGCCGTGAGGTCAAAATCAAGACACCAAAAAGTAATAGAAAGTGTATTTGATAAATCCTTAACTTTAGAGGATTAAATTGTGTTATCACAAATTGTGATAACATCAGATAAACATCAATAAAAACAGGTTTTAATAAAATTATCAAAAAGATGATATTAGAAATGAAAGTCCCTTCACCGGGAGAGTCCATTACCGAAGTAGAAATAGCACAATGGCTCGTTGCCGATGGCGATTATGTTGAAAAAGACCAAGCCATTGCCGAAGTTGACAGCGACAAAGCCACCTTAGAACTTCCTGCAGAAGCCAGTGGTATTATTACGCTTAAAGCGGAAGAAGGCGATGCAGTAGCCGTTGGTGAAGTGGTTTGTTTAATTGACACCTCTGCCGAAAAGCCCGAAGGTACTGCCAAAGAAGTTGAAACCTATAAAAATCCGGGTGATGAAGGCTCTAATGACGATGATGATGCTTCAAAAAGATTGGACAAAGAAGCTGCCAAAGCTGAAAAAACCAATGAAAAAGCAGCTCCGGTTGAGAAAAAAACCTATGCTTCCGGCGTTCCTTCACCGTCCGCCAAAAAAATATTGGATGAAAAAGGCATTTCACCTTCAGACATTGTAGGTTCCGGTCGTGGCGGACGCATTACTAAAGACGATGCCATGCAGGCAAACAAAGCTTCTATGGGAACTCCCGGCACCGGTAAAAGAAGCGAAACACGTCAAAAACTATCTATGCTTCGCCGCAAAGTAGCAGAACGCCTAGTGAGTGCCAAAAATGAAACCGCCATGCTCACCACGTTTAACGAAGTGGATATGAGCGCCATTTTTGCTTTGCGTGATCAATACAAAGAAGAGTTTAAAAACAAACACAATGTTGGTCTTGGGTTTATGTCCTTCTTTACGCTGGCAGTTGTGAGAGCGCTGGACATGTATCCTGATGTAAACTCTATGATTGACGGCGATTTTAAAATCACTTACGATTATAAAGACATCAGCATTGCCGTATCCGGCCCCAAAGGTTTGATGGTTCCCGTAATCAGAAATGCTGAAAATCTGTCTTTCCGAGGTGTAGAAGCCGAAGTTAAACGCTTGGCTTTACGCGCTCGTGACGGGCAGATAACTGTAGATGAAATGACCGGAGGTACTTTTACCATTTCTAATGGCGGTGTTTTTGGCTCGATGCTTTCAACGCCTATTATCAACCCGCCACAAAGCGGTATTTTGGGAATGCACAACATCGTGGAGCGACCCATCGTGAAAAACGGTGAAATTGTAATTGCACCCGTAATGTATGTGGCACTATCTTATGACCACCGCATCATTGACGGAAGAGAATCTGTTGGTTTCCTTGTAGCTGTTAAAGAAGCGCTGGAAAACCCTGAAGAAATCCTGATGAATAACGACCCAAAAAGAGCGTTGGAACTCTAAATAACCGCGAAGGCGGTTATCTCGTCATTCAAAATAAACTATTTATATTAAACCCGAAAAGATTTGCTTTTCGGGTTTTGCTTTTTTAAATAAAAACACTCACAACAACTTGAAAAAAATTATATTTGAGTAAAAAATTGATATGAAAACACTTATACGCTTTCTGCTGTGTTTAAATCTTACTTTCATTGCCGGTTTAAATGCACAAACCTCCCAAATTCTTATCAAAGACATCCATATCTTTAATGGAAAATCAGACAAAATAACCAAGGCAACTATTCTAATTGAAGGGCAACTAATAAAGCAGATTTCATCTTCAGAAATTCCAGTCAATGAAAATGCTGTTATTATTGACGGAACCGGAAAATATGTAATGCCCGGTTTGATTGACGCCCACGTTCATGTGATGTTTGAAAGCATTCCACAGACACAAGCAATGCTTTCAGATTTTGCTTTTTTAAACTTATATGCTGCTAAAGCCGCAGAAGAACAATTGATGCGTGGTTTTACAACTGTGAGGGATTTAGGAGGCGGTTCATTGTCTTTAGCAAGAGCAATCGATATGGGATTGGCCAAAGGGCCCCGCATATTTTCAAGCGGTGCATTTATTTCACAAACAGGTGGTCACGGTGATTTTGGGCTGCCAACAGATGTTCCCAGAAAAAGGGGAGAACTCTCTTATGTTGAAAGAAATGGAATCGTTGCCATTGCCGACGGTGTCGATCAGGTGCTGATGCGTTCCAGAGAACAGCTCAGGCAGGGTGCAACCCAGCTAAAATTAATGGCCGGTGGTGGAGTAGCCTCCAGTTATGACCCGCTGGATGTTACCCAATATACCTATGAAGAATTTAAAGCCGCCGTGAGTGCCGCCGAAAATTGGGGCACTTATGTCACCGTTCATGCTTATACCCCCAACGCCATTCAAACAGCCATCAAAGCCGGAGTAAAATGTATCGATCACGGTCAATTAGCAGATGAAGCTACTGCAAAACTAATGGCTGAAAAGGGCATTTGGTGGAGTTTGCAGCCGTTTTTAGACGATGAAGATGCCAATAAATATCCGGAAGGTTCAGCTAACAGAGCAAAGCAAATTGAAGTTTCGCAAGGAACAGACAATGCCTACAGACTTGCTAAAAAGTATAAAATAAAAACCGCTTGGGGAACAGACAATCTTTTTAATGCAGTCAACGCACAAAAACAAGGGAAAAAACTAACCAAACTTACCCGTTGGTACACCCCGTTTGAAGTATTGAAAATGGCAACGGCAGACAATGCCGAACTTTTGAACTTAAGCGGAAAAAGAAACCCTTATCAAAAAGGCGCTTTGGGCGTGATTGAAGAAGGAGCTTATGCCGATTTAATTATCTTAAACGAAAACCCGCTGGAAAACATTCATCTGATTGAAAACCCTCATGAAAACTTTCAATTGATTATGAAGGATGGGGTAATTTATAAGAATACCCTTAACAAATAATAAAAGAGCCGTAATGTCGGGTATAAATTTACATCGTGGATTTTATACTATCTTTAATCTCTAAAATCTTTCGTATGAAAAATATTATTTTCCTTTCAATGCTTTCGGTTTTAATGATTTCCTGTAAAAACGAAACAGAAAAAGAAACCGTTCAAGAAGAAGTGTCCCAAAACGATTTGATTTTGGTGGCAAACAAAACCGACAATACCTTACACATCATTGATGTGGAAACCACCGAAACTTTACACATACTCGATACCGGCCTGGAACCACACGAAGTGGAAATAAGTGCTGACGGAAAATGGGCCGTAGTGACCAATTACGGCAACAGCGAAAATCCCGGAAACTCACTTTCGGTGTATGATTTAACAGAATTTAAATTAGCTAAAACCATCGATTTGGGCGAGCATACCCGTCCCCACGGCGTTCAGGCTTTTGGCGAAAGTCAAAAAATGCTCGTAACTACCGAAGGTTCTAACAGTTTGCTTTTGGTTAATATTGAAACAGGCGCGATTGAAAAAGCCATAAATACCGAGCAGACTGTTTCACATATGGTGGCCGCAACACCCGATTTAAAAAGGGCTTTTGTACCCAGCATCAGTACCGGAAATCTCACGGTAATTGATTTAGAAAATGAAACAATCATTGCTCAACTGCCTTCCGGCAGTGGAGCTGAAGGTATTGACATAACCCCCAATGGCAACGAAGTGTGGGTGAGCAACCGGGCAGATAATACCATAGCTATATTTGACACAGCATCGCTGGAGCTTTTACACACGCTGGATTGTGAAGACTTCCCCATACGATTAAAATTTACGCCGGATGGCAACAAAGCCCTCGTAAGCAATGCCCGCACCGGTGATGTGGCTGTTTTTGACGCTCAAAATAAAACACTTATTGCCACTGTTAAAATGGATGTGCCCCTTCCCGATGAAGTGGATGACAGCCGTTACTTTTCAAGAGAATTTCAGGGCAGTTCCATACCCATTGGTATAATGGTGCCCAACAATCAAAAAGCCTATGTGGCAAACACCAATGCCGATTTAGTAAGTGAAATAGACTTGAAAACTTTTACCATTACCCGACACTTCCCCACCGGAAAACAGCCTGATGGGATTAATTTTCTTAATTCAAATTCCGTTTTTCAATAAAAACCGTTTTAAAAGTTCTTGGGTTCACAGGTAAAAACCAACCTGATTTGAATCAGGTTTTTTTTGAATTGTAAGCAATACCTTGCGCAGAAACTTAAAAAATGGTTTCACCTGCATTGTTAAATCCTGAAAGTATCGTAGTTGTAGGCGGTTCAAATGACACTTCTAAACCCGGCGGCAAAGTACTTTTCAACATCCTAAAGCATAATTATAAAGGAAACTTAATGGGTGTTAACCCCAAAGAAAACACGCTTCAAGGTGTTCCCTGTTATGCTACTTGTGAGGCTCTTCCCAGCGTAGAACTCGCTATTATAGCAGTATCTGCAAAATATGTTGAAGAAAACATCCGAATTTTGGTCAATCAAAAAAACTGTAAGAACTTTATTTTGTTTTCGGCCGGGTTCAGTGAAACAGGTGAGAATGGGAAGGCTCTTGAAGAAAGATGTGTAAAAATGGTTCAAGATGCCGGCGGCACACTAATAGGCCCTAATTGTATTGGTATTATTACAGAAAACTACAAAGGTGTATTTGCAGGCCCCATTCCGGAATATGATTCTCAAGGTTGTGATTTTGCTTCAGAATCTGGAGCTACTCTGGTTTATATTCTTGAAATGGCGATACCCCGGGGGCTTAAATTCAGAGACATTTTTTCCATAGGCAACAGCGCACAAATTGGAGTAGAAGATTTGCTTGAATACTGGGACACGACTTTTGACCCTCTAAAAAGCTCCAAAATCAAATTGCTATATATGGAAAAGGTTACCAATCCGGAAAAATTTTTAAAACATGCAAAATCTTTGGTAAAGAAAGGATGTCGTATAGCAGCCATAAAATCTGGAGCAACAGATGCAGGATCCCGCGCAGTATCTTCACATACCGGCTCACTCTCCGGTTCAAATATGGCTGTGAGTGCTCTCTTCAGAAAAGCAGGTGTTATTCGTTGTTTCAGTCGTGTTGAGCTTGTTTATATGGCGTGTGTTTTTACCTACAATACTTTACAGGGGAAAAACATTGCTGTAATAACTCATGCGGGAGGTCCGGGGGTAATGCTTACCGACACACTAATCAAAGGCGGCTTAAATGTTCCGAAAATTGAAGGACCGGAAGCAAATAAACTTTTGGCAGAGTTACACCCCGGTTCCTCTGTGTCAAACCCCATTGACTTTTTGGCTACCGGCACTGCTGAACAATTAGGGAAAATATTGGATTTTGTAGAAAATTCCTGCGACCATATGGATGCTTCAGCTGTGGTATTTGGCACAACTGGTATGTGGAAGGTAGATGACGTATATACCGTTTTACACGAAAAAATGAAAACCTGTAAAAAACCCATTTATCCCATCTTACCATCTATCATGCAGGCAGCAGAAGAAGTGAGTCGATTTCAGGCAATGGGTCACGTTAACTTTACTGACGAAGTGAGTTTTGGGTATGTGTTAGCAAGAGCCTTCAAAACCCAAAAACCTTTTCCCGAGATTATATTACCAAAAGTAAATGCCCAAAGTATCAGACAAATTATAAACAATTCCAATGATGGCTATTTAAACCCTGCGGCCACAGAAAAACTTTTTCAAGCGGCTAATATTCCGTTAGCAAAACAATTTACGGCCCACAATATTTCAGAAGCTCTCAATGCAGTGGAAAATCTAAAATTTCCAATTGTGATGAAAGTAAATGGTCCGGTTCATAAAACTGATGTAAATGGGGTGAGGCTCAATATAACAACCCTTGAAGAAATTAAAACCACATTTAGAGAGTTGATGTCAATAAAAGATGCAGAATCTGTTCTTTTACAGGAACAAATTTCGGGCATTGAAGTTTTTATTGGTGCCTCTAGAGAAGACTATTTCGGTCATATAATTCTATGCGGACTTGGTGGTATTTTCATAGAAGTTTTTAAAGATGTGAAGTCTGCTCTTGCTCCCGTGGGAATTGATGAGGCTTTGGATATGATAAGTCGATTAAAATCGTATCCAATTATACAAGGAACCCGTGGCAAGGAAGGTGTGAATGAGCAACTTTTTGCAAAAGCCATTGTTAATCTTTCTGCCCTTCTTCAATGCGCACCCGAAATCAAAGAACTGGACATTAACCCACTGATGGGAAACTCAAAAAATCTGACAGCTGTTGATGCCAGGGTTTTAATTTCCAAATAATACAAAAGTTACAGTAAAAAATACAAAATAAGCAGGTTTACTTTTGAAATGATTTTGAGTTTGTCAATTCAAATTCCGTTTTTCAATAAAGAACCGTTTCAATAACTCTGAAGCTTCTTCGGCGAGGATTCCGCCTTCCATTTTGGTTTTGGGGTGAAGTTGGGTTTTCATAGCGATGCAACCACGCTGTACATCGCGTGCTCCAAAGACAATGCGATCTATCTGGCTCCAAGCAAGTGCTCCCGCACACATCTGGCAAGGTTCAATCGTTACATAAAGTGTGCATTTTTTGAGGTATTTTCCGCCCAGATAATCGGCGGCGGCGGTGATGGCCTGCATTTCGGCATGGGCAGTAACATCGTTGAGCGTTTCGGTGAGGTTATGAGCACGGGCAATAATTTTATTTTCAACCACAATCACAGCACCAATGGGCACTTCCCCTTTCGCGTAAGCGGTTTCAGCCTCCTGCAAAGCGCGTTTCATAAAATAAGTGTCGTCAAAGGGTTGAATCATTCTTTATTTCAAATTTCAAAATTGTTAATAGTATAATGGTTTAATAGTTAATAGTTTCATATACACCCAGCATCCAACACCCAGCATCCAACATCCAACATTTAAGTTCAAAAATACAACTTCAATTGTTTACTTTTGTGTTATGGCAAAAACTTTGTTAGACGGCATTAATTTTCCGGAGAATTTACGCAAACTTGCTCCCGGGCAGTTACCTCAGCTCGCTAAAGAATTACGCCAATTCATCATCGATATTGTTTCGGTAAAAGAAGGGCATCTGGGTTCCAGTCTGGGTGTGGTTGAACTTACCATCGCATTGCATTATGTCTTTAATACGCCCGAAGATATTTTGGTATGGGATGTGGGGCATCAGGCTTACGGGCATAAAGTCCTTACCGGAAGAAGAAAAGATTTTCACACCAACCGAAGATTAGACGGCATCAGCGGTTTTCCGAAAAGAGACGAAAGTCCTTATGACGCTTTTGGAACAGGGCACAGTTCGACCGCAATTTCAGCGGCTTTGGGAATGGCAATCGCTTCTCAATTAAACGGAAACACAAAAAGACAGCATATCGCTGTGGTAGGAGACGCCTCAATTGCTTCAGGCATGGCGTTTGAAGGGCTCAACCATGCCGGTGTCACAAACACCAATCTTCTGATTATTCTCAACGACAATGCCATCGGTATTGACCCGAGTGTGGGTGCCCTAAAAGAATATTTAACAAAGGTAACCCTCAGCAAAACACCAAAACAGGACACTATTTTTGAAGCCTTGAATTTTGATTATTCGGGGCCTGTTGACGGGCATAATATTATGGAATTGCTTCAGGAACTGGAACGATTAAAAAAAGTCAGCGGCCCAAAACTGCTCCATATTATTACCAAAAAGGGAAAAGGCCTCCGTCAGGCAGAAGAAGACCAGGTGCGTTATCACGCGCCGGGAAAATTTGATAAAATTACCGGGGAAATTACACCTAAATCAGGCGATGCACAACCGCCGAAATTTCAGGATGTCTTTGGGCTGACTTTAGTGAAATTAGCCGAAAAGAACGAGAAAATAATAGGAATTACTCCCGCCATGCCCACCGGAAGCTCTCTAAAGTTTATGATGGAACGCTTACCCGGCCGTGCTTTTGACGTGGGAATAGCGGAACAACATGCCGTAACCCTTTCCGCCGGGCTTGCCACACAGGGAATGATCGTATTTTGCAATATATATTCAACATTTTTGCAGCGCGCTTATGACCAAGTGATCCACGATGTGTGCCTGCAAAAGCTTCCGGTGATTTTTTGTCTGGACCGTGCAGGCATTGTGGGGGAAGACGGCGCCACGCACCATGGTATTTTTGATTTGGGGTATTTGCGATGTATCCCTAACCTGATTGTTTTTGCTCCCCGCAATGAAGTTGAGCTTCGCAATATATTATATACAGCTTCTCTCGGTCTTGAGTTTCCCATCGCCATAAGATACCCGCGGGGCAGCGGAAGAATTTTAGACTGGAAACAGCCTTTTTCTAAAATTTTGACAGGAAAAGGAGAACAGCTTAAAAGCGGAAAATCAATAGCTATTTTAACCGTAGGAACAATTGTCAATAATGTTTTTGATGCTTTAGAATTTATTGATGATGAAGGCATTGCGGTTTATGATATGCGGTTTATCAAACCGTTAGATAAAAAACTGCTTCACACGGTTTTTAAAGACCACGCCATAATCGTTACCGCTGAAGACGGTGTAAAATCAGGCGGATTTGGAAGTGCCGTTCTTGAATTTGCGGCAACACATCAATATAAAAATGACATTCACGTTCTGGGAATTCCCGATGCCTTTCCTGAACATGGTACTGTTGAGGAACTTCATGATTTATGCGGGCTTTCGCCGGAAAAAATTGCTGAATTTGTGAAGAGTCTTTAATAAAGGAAACTTAAACAGGCTCTTAGGGTTCAATTACCTCCCTCTCTATCGGAGCCGCAGGGCCAAAAAAATATTTTGCATTTAATTAACAAACCTTTTACTTTTGCAGGCTCACAAAAATTACCAAATCATGAGTCCATTAACGTTCCGGCACTTAAAACCACCCAAATCCTTGTTTCTATTCTTGCTGTTATTAATTGCCGTTCCTGCAATTAGTCAAGACACCGTCTATTTTGAATATGACAATGCCGGCAACCAGATAGAACGTTCTTTAAGCATCAGGGTTTCAACCACCAATGAAGCCGATGAAATAGTCGAACTAATTGAAGAAAAACTTGACACAGAAGACCAACTTACTGAGGGCTATGTTAAATATTACCCCAACCCTGTAAAGGATTATCTTTATTTACATTGGGAAAATGCAAACAACCACTCTTTGAAATCAATAACACTCTTCAACTCTATTGGACAACAAGTAGGACTTTATACGGTGCAACCAAGTGATATAACCGAAACCCTTAACCTGTCCTCTTTTCCGCAAGGGGTATATATGCTAATTCTAAACTATACCAATGGAGAGATTAAGTCGATAAAAATTATTAAAGAGTAACCCTATTCTAATTGCATTAACCAGCCAATAAAATATTTTTTTACCGTGAAAAAGAGCTTTATTTCATTTCTTACATTTTTTTATATTTCCACTTTCTTAATACACTCACAAACAACCGAAGTTGGGCTTACGCCCGGGCAACTGGATGTATCGTTAACCGGAGCGGCCACTTATACCATACCCATCGCTGTCCCTCCCGGTATTAATGGAGTACAGCCCGATATAAGCCTTAGTTATAGTAGTCAAGGCGGCAACGGAATGGCTGGGTGGGGTTGGAATATCAGCGGCGTATCAGTCATTACCCGAGTGCCTGCAACACAGCATCATGACGGACGCGTAGGCAATGTGGCCTATACTACCGGCAATACCGGCGACCGTTTTGCTTGGGACGGACAACGACTTTTGAGAGAGAGCAGGGCTTCCGGAGAGTATGGAGGCGACGGGTACAGATATCTCACTGAAAACTACTCCAATGTAAAAATCACATCACATGGGGTTTCCCCTTATGGTGCCGGCTATGGCCCGGCTTATTTTGAGGTAAAATACCCTGACGGCTCATTTGCTCGCTATGGCCATACCGCCAACTCCCGTTCAAGAAATGACTATGCCATTACCTATTGGCAGGATGCCCGAGGATTACGGATAAGTTATGAATATACTTCAACAGGTGGTAACTTGAGTATTTCAAAAATAAAATATGGAAGCCGATTAGCGACTACCCCAATAAACGAGATAGAATTTATTTACACCGCAAGAACACGTCCGGAACAAGCTTATGTGGGTGGGAGATCATACACGCGTACTAATCTTTTGGCTGAAATAAAAGTAAAAGGAAACGGTGTCGGTTATAGAAACTATGAATTGGGGTACAATACAACAAGCCTTGGTTATGATCGACTCACATCTGTAACTGAAAAGAGCGGGGACGCCACAAAAAGTTATAATCCTATAACTTTTAATTATGAAGACACGAGTGATGAGGGTTTGTTTGAACAGAATAGCGTGAATGTTAATTTACCAAATGCAAACAGTACAAATACCGCGACTCTCACAGGAGATTTTACCGGAAATGGAAAAATGGATGTGATTGTGTACCCAAATGACGGCCTAAATCATTCAGAGTACAAAAGGAAATATCGATTGTACAGCGATATTCAGACAAATAGCACTATCAATGCTTCTTGGATAGAATTGGGCTATCGTTGGCGGGAAATTTTTACGACCACATTGATGGACAACAACGACCGGGTACTGACCAAACAAGGTTTTGTAACCATAGACGAATCGTCCGGTATTAACGGACAAGTCCGTTTTAAGACTTATCAGGCCGGGAGTTCATCTCCTTATTATCAAATTTCTTGGGACCGGCCTACCTACACTTCCATTGTCTGCAACCCCATAAATTGTGCATTTGAAGGCACAGAACAGCTTCCTTCCCAAATGAATTACTACAGCGGTGATTTTAATGGGGATGGTATAACTGACATCATTGCCATACAAAGAGATCGCAGTATAGTATCTTCTTGTAATGAACCTCCTCATAATGAAATACCATTACCCGGCTATTGTGATATTAATGATACAGCATACGGTGGTCGTGCAACCCTTATTAATTTAGATCGTAGTTTAGCCGGGAGTGGATTTGACAGCTTTATCGGACATATTAACAGCCCCGACAACGGAAAGATAATGGTAGCCGATGTAACAGGTAACGGAAAAAGCAATTTGTTGCACTTTCACCGTAGCAACAATTCATCCAGTAACCGGGTACACGTTTATGAACTGAACGAAAACAATATGCTGCAAACCATTGCTGTATATTATGATACCGATTTAGACTATAGGATTCCCCATCCAAACTCCTCAAGCACTTTAATTGACAGAACTATATTATTTGGCGATTTTAACGGTGACGGAAAACTGGATATGGCTTTGCCACAAGCCTTTGGCCAAGACAGCTGGAACTTCTATTTTTCAAAAGGAGACGGGACTTTCCACAAAAAAAATGGCAGTATAGGCGAGGCGTACTGGCTACATCAACAAGGTTTTTTTGGAATTGCTGGATGGCCCCCTTTTACTACTTATAGCAATGTTGACTATTCATATATAAGCGGTGATTTTAATGGAGATGGAAAGACTGATATACTTTTACAAACAAATATCACGATAGAACGTATAGGCAGTGACTTTAGCCAAAACGGAAATCCACAGGTTATCAGTCATAGATTATTCATAAATGAAAATGTAAACCCAAACATAATCGATTTTACTTATAAAATCACTCCTTTTCAACAAGCGGATGTTCACCGTTTTCCTATCCCATTGTTCTTAGACCACAACAATGCCAATCATAACTTAGAATACGCCCTATTGACAAATAATAGGATTATTACTTTCAATAGCCCCAAAGACAACCGCCAAGACGTACTACTCCGCAGTGTTACCAACGGCTACGGCATTACCCAAAATATTACATATAAACCGCTTCTCTCTTGGGGGCAAACCCCGGGATCTCCTTTTAAGGACTTTGCGCATACCTGGCAGTTGCCCTATCCTTATGTAGAGCCTATGATGGCTCACGGCTTTCAGGTGGTTACCAAATTAGAACAACAAGGCAGCGGTGTCAACAAATGGAAATATTATGGCTATCATGGAGCTGTCTTTAATACAGAAGGCATCGGCTTTTTAGGCTTCCGCACCACAGCGCAAACCAACTGGCACAACAACCAGCATCCCATGCAAATGAGTGTGAGTAAACACGACCCTTTGCTGAGGGGTGCAATGACAGAAAGTTTACAGGTGTTGGGTGCAGTTACAGAGTTTTGGAACCACAATCCCTCCAATTTTATCTCAAAAACAATCAACACCTATGAGTCCCACCTTTCAGGGAATAAAGTGTTCCGGTTGCGAAATACCATTTCTGAACAATACAACGGGCTGACCAACACCAAGGTCAGGGCAGAAAACACATTTGACAATTACAACAATGTGACCGGACGTGTTACCAAACACTATGAAGGAGCAAGTATAAAACAGACCGCTACTGAAACCTTGGAGTATGAGCACAATACCGGCAGCAGCGGCACTTATTATGTAGGACGTCCAAAGAAAAAAACAATAAGCACTACTGCTTATGGTGACACCATGACCGGGGAAGAAATATATGGCTATGACACCGCACAAAACCTGATTGTTTACAGAAAAAAAGGCCACGACACCCACTATATCACCGAAACCAATACTTATGATATATTTGGCAATATTACCCAAAAAAACATATCAATCCCCGCCGGGCTCACCACATTTGGCCCTGACCCGGGCAGTATAGTAAGATCGACACACTATGAATATGACAATACGGGCAGGTTTTTGACCAAAAGTACCGATGTGGAAGGCCTTGAAACAACCTATACTTATAATCTAAGCAACGGATTACTGCTTTCACAAACCAATCCTTTTGGGCTTACTACCACCTACGAGTATGATGTATGGGGAAAGAACACCAGAGTAACCGACTATTTGGGTAATGGTTACACAACCATGTACACCAGAGTTCACCCATATATTATAATATCAAAGCACGGTGATGATGGCAGTTATTCTAAAGCAAGGTATGATTATTTAGGAAGAAAAATTAGGAGCGGATATAAAAACATTGAGGGCAATATGATCTATACTGTCTCAGAATACGATATATACAACAGGCAACTAAAAGTAAGTGAACCGCATACCGGCGGCCCCTCTCAATGGAATGAAACCAAATATGACCCTTACGGCAGGCCTTATGAAATTGTAGAACATACAGGGAAAACCACTAACATTACTTACAATGGGCTGACCGCCACCATCAACGACGGCTATAAAACCATAACCACCACAACAGATGCCATGGGCAACACCGTGACACATTCAGACCCCGGCGGCACCATAAACTATACTTATTTTGCAAACGGCAACCTGAAAACCGCCAACTATGGCGGCTCTGTACAAACCATTGAACAAGACGGCTGGGGGCAAAGAACCAAGCTCACCGACCCCTCTGCCGGGGTTTATACCTATGCTTATAACGGTTTTGGCGAGCTGACAGAGGAAACCACCCCTAAGGGCACAACCTCATATACCTATAATGATAAGGGACGATTATTGGAAAAACACGTGCTGGGCGATTTAACCGATATGCAAACCACCTATACATATAATACCTATAGGCAACCTTCCTATTTAACCGTGACAGATGGCGTTGAAAATACATCAACATACTATCAATACGTATATGATAACCACCGCCGCCTCAGCCAAATCTTTGAAGACCCGTTACATAGTGGTGTTATATTCAATAAGAGTATATGGTATGACAACTTTGGCCGATTGCAAAGTGAACATTTTATGGCCATGAGCACGGGCTTCAACGGCCCGGCAAGCAACATCACCATAACGCATGAGTACCAAAACGGCCACCACAAAAGGATTAAATCCGGCACCAAGACATTGTGGCAAGCCAATACCGTAAATGCAAGAGGGCAATTACTTACCGGCACTTTGGGCAACGGCGTCAGCATTTCAAACAGCTATGACAGTTATGGCCTGCCCACGGCCATAAACCATACTTATGACCCATCGGGCGGCGGAACTATAGGAACATCAGGGCAAAGCCCCGACCCTACGGGCAACATTTTAAAGCTCAACTATGCTTTTGATGCCCAAAAAGGGGTGCTCAACAGCCGTAACCGGAGCAGCGCCTGGGCTGAGACTTTTTCTCATGACCATTTGAACCGCCTTACCCAAGCCCAAGCCCCCACTGGCATACAAGCACAAAGTTATGACACCCGGGGGCGCATTACCCATAACAACCAGATTGGCACTTATACTTATACGGGCAGCAGCTATCAAGTGAGCAGTGTGAGCCAAGGTTTTGGCGGATTTGGGCAAGAATTTTATTACCAAAGCCACCCTTTGCAACAGGTATCTTACAACGCCTTTAAGCAACCCGTGAGCATTTATAGCCAAGATGCCGTAAATGAACTAATGGTAGAAAACCGCATTGACTTTGAATACAACACCTTTGGGCAGCGCAGCGTGATGTATTACGGCAGTGATGATGAAGACAAAGAAGACCGCCCCTACCGCAAATATTACAGCAGCATTGCCCCTATGGAAGTTATTTATGATGTAAACGCTAACACGTATGAGTTTTATACCTATCTTGGCGGTGACCAATACTCCGCCCCGGTAGTCTATAAAGATCCCGGAAGTCTTCCTTATGGAAACCCGGAGGGTTTCTTTCTCTATTTACACCGCGACTATTTGGGCAGTATTTTAGCCATCACTAACGAAGATGCCGAGATTGTAGAAGAACGCCATTTTACCGCTTGGGGCGAGATTGCATGGATAAAAGACGGAAACGGCAATAATATGGGCCAATTAACCGTTCTTGATAGAGGTTATACGGCACATGAGCATTTGCAGGATGTCAAGCTGATACATATGAACGGCCGCTTGTATGACCCGGTGCTACGGCGGTTTTTAGCTCCTGATAACTTTGTACAAGACCCGTTTAATACCCAGAACTTTAACAGGTATGGGTATGTATATAACAACCCGTTGATGTTTAATGACCCGAGCGGGGAGTTTTTTGAGTGGATATTTGCTATTGGCAATGTGCTGTCAAGAAGCAAAAGCGGCGGTATTAATAACTTTTGGGATGGTGTAAGTGCCTTTGCACAAGGGTTTATTGCCGGGGCATTATTAGGAGGCAATATTGCCACGACCTTAAACCCGATGAACGATGCAAGCATACTCTCAGGTTTGGGACACGGTATTTTCTCAGGCGACTGGAGCCGGCTGGACAATGCTGCACGGCTGTACTGGGGCAATTTTTACTTAGATGAAAACCGCACTTTTGGAGGCGGGATATGGCAGGGCGTAAGCCGTTTTACGTGGGAAAACCCACAGAATTTTTATGGAAGCAGGTATTCACAGGCAAGAAATGCATTTGGCAGTATAGATCGTGTTGAATTCTTTGGCGGGGCTACGTTTGCTATAAATGAGAATCATAAAGACCGTTGGGGGGTTAGTTTAGGGAATTATATAAATATTAACATAAGGGGGAAACTTGATACTGATTTTGAAGGAGGCTGGATATTTAGTGAAAATGGATTATTCCTTCACGAATATGGCCACACCTTCCAAAGCGAGCGTTTTGGTTTATCTTATCTATTCGCCATAGGTATTCCAAGTGCTTTTTCAGCAGGTTCTCCTGACCACCGCACAAAATGGTACGAGTTACAAGCCAATCGCTGGGCTTGGCGATATATAAACAAACATTTTAATGTTCCCGCTTGGCCTTTTCCCGTTGATTATCCATTAAACTAAATTTTATGAGGAATTTACTGCCTATTTTATTGCTTATTTTTCTTACAGCTTGTCCTTCAGATGATGGGTTAGGAAAATCATTGTGTGTTAAAAATAACACCAATCAAAGAATATATTTTTGGTATTCTAAAGATTATTCTGTACACCATTTTCCTGACACTACTTTACAAGAAGCTTTGCCACTCTATATTAATTCTGCATCAGCCAACAATTGCGCTGGCGCGGGAAGTACAAACCCCGATTGGCAAACTATATTTTCCCAACTCTCTGAAGGCAAGTTTTCGGTTTATTTTTTTGAAACCTATCCCGAAACTCAGGAAGATTGGGACGAGTTGCGGGACAATATGGAAGAGCTGGTGTACCGAAAAGATACTACTTTTGAGGAGTTGAAAGCAAACAATTATATTATTGAGTATCCTTAAAGTTCTTTGAAAATAAAGACGCATTGACTTTGAATACAACACCTTTGGGCAGCGCAGCGTGATGTATTACGGTAGCAATGATGAAGACAAAGAAGACCGCCCCTACCGCAAATATTACAGCAGCATTGCCCCTATGGAAGTTATTTATGATGTAAACGCTAACACGTATGAGTTTTATACCTATCTTGGCGGTGACCAATACTCCGCCCCGGTAGTCTATAAAGATCCCGGCAGTCTTCCTTATGGAAACCCGGAGGGTTTCTTTCTCTATTTACACCGCGACTACCTCGGCAGCATCCTCGCTATTACCGACGAAGATGCTGAAATACTGGAAGAAAGGCATTTTACCGCCTGGGGCGAAATAGCGTAGGTAAAAGACGGCAACGGCAATAAAAGAAAAAGTATTATTTTTGAACATTTTTAAATTTAAAAACAACATAGAAATCAATTAAAAAAATGAACCCAAAACCAATCTTACTTATCGCTTTATTTTTATTTACTCAATTTACATTCTCGCAAGAAAGACAAACGGAAAAGCCTTCAAAAGCCACATTGGGCATCAACCTGGGGGGAAGCCTTTCAAAATTTAGAGGCAATCATGAATCAGAAAGGTATTCTGCAAAAACAGGATTTCTTATTGGTGTAAATTTTGAGTATGCCCTGGGGAAAAATACCGCTTTAAAAACCAATATCAACTATGAAAGCAGGACTTATGGAATAGCAATATATATACAAGACATAGGCATCGGAGTTGAACCCGGTTGGCGAGATGATGCCGATTTTAAAATGGAATATATTACCGTTCCTGTTTTGTTTAAATACTCCTTCGGAAAAAAGCAACAGTTTTTTGTAAATGCAGGGCCGTTTGCAAGTTTTTTAACGAGCAAAACTTCATACAAATCGCCAAATCTGGGAATCGCAGCAGGTGTAGGGACTCAATTTAAAGTGGGGAAAGGCACTTTGGTTTTTGAAGTGAGAAACAATTTAGGCCTTACCGATTATCTCGGAAAATTGAAGGACGACGGGTATGATATAAATCACGACTTGAGGTCAAACTCATTAAACCTCATCGCTGCTTGGAATTTTGATTTATAAACGCAAAAAATACCGCTTGTTAAGGCTTAATCCGTTTCAGGATATTTGCAAGTGACCCTGGAAAATAAAAACTTAAGCAAAAGCGACTTTCAGAAAAAACTTCAATAAAAAAAGACTGCCGTTGCCGGCAGTCTTTTCTCTTGACAAACAATTAAACCAATTCCGTTTTATCTGATAATCAATTTTGCATTGTGGGTATAGTCCTTACCTTTAATTTCAAGGATATAGATCCCTGATTTAAGGTTTCCTGCCTGAATGCTGACCGTTCCGTTCATGATTACTTCCCGGTTAAAGACCGCCCTACCGTTTATGTCATAAACAGTAACTGTACTATCGCCCCTATCTTCTTTTGAAATGATATAAACATCGCCTTGTGAGGGGTTGGGGTAAATCATAAAGTTGTTTAATGGCTGACCCTGAGTTCCCAGTAAACATTCTTCGGGTACATCAAAGGCCTCAACCTGGTCAAACCGGTTGTGCGGACTGCCCTGGCTGGCGCTTAGGCCCAATCCCCTGTTTGCAAACGCGTTCCAGATTATACATTTATGAACTCCGTTATAAGCAAGCTCATCTGCCAGTAATATGGCATTGCGCCCGTCAACAAAGCCGGGGCTGCAAGGCTGTAATTTCAAGGCATCCACAACGAGTTGTAACGCTATATTGTTTCCTCCCGTTCCTTCATATATGTCCGGGTCAAACCCATACTCGTCTATCAATGCCCAGGTTAGATCCCAAAGCATGGTAGCCCAAACAAACCCTATACCGTGTGGCTGAGAAAGATTTGGATTATTAGTGTTACCATAAGTAAAGTTATTGATTGAAAAGTTTGTGCTGTATGGTGCCGGCCTGATACCGTTACCGTCTATGGGTTGTCCTACTGCAAAAGTGCCGATACCTCTTCTTTGGCCGGGAGTGTCGCCTTCTTTCATAGTGAGTATTAAACCAAAGTAATCACTCCAACCTTCTCCCATTTGCTCGTCATTATTCAAACAATTTGAGTTAAATGCCCCGCCGGTAAGCCTTCTCGATATCCCGTGTCCATATTCATGAGTAATAATACCATTATCTAATGTTCCGTCAATCATATATGGCCCTGAATCTTCAATTGTGGCATTTATTGTTTGGCCACCTTCAAGGGCAGCAATAATTGCTTCGCCATCGGCTTGGTTTATCATCAAGGAAGGTATCGTTACTTGATTGCCCACATCACCGGGACCCATAGCTATGGGTGCTCCGGGCACATTGTTGGTGATGATTACGGCAACGGCTCCCTGATTTTGGGCAGCCAATACTTTAAACCCAAATTGACACGTCCCTCTTCTCACAACGGCAATTTTTCCACTAATAGCAGAGCCGTTAGTAATATTGTCACAACCATCATAGGGGTCAATAGAGTCTCCTGAATTATCATCTATAACTAATACCAAGTCGGCAGTTAGGGGTGTTGTGGGTAGGGGTGCACCAAATTGGGCTCCCAACCCTGAGTATCCTCCTGCCAAAGGCCCATTATTAATTGTTAATGGCTCTCCGAGAGGGCCCTGAGCGCTCCACAAATACATTTGCATCCTGGGCCTGTTACCTTCTGGCGGGGTTGAGAAGTTAGCATTGTTCATTCCTCCACCGTCCTGTGCATCGGCATTGACAGAGTCATTGCCTAATCCCTCACCTGTATAGTTTGTCTCCTGAAAGTTTCCGCTGGCTTCATCAAAACCATATCTGTAGAATACATCGTGAATAATGTTATTCCAGTAAAATAAATTGGTTGTGGAACCATCAACATAACCAATAGGTTGCTGATTAAACTCAAACGGGAAATCAAAATTCAAGTCCGGGCCTCCTTCAGCAGAATTTCCTTGATTATTACCTGCCAGGTCTGCCCTGGCCCTTACATTGTTACCCCTGGTAACGGTAAATTCAGGTCCCGGAACCCCATTTGTGTCGTGCCACCCAAAAGGAGAAGCCACAGGGTCTGCAGGCTCAGACTCAAGTGTGTCGGGACCGTGGCTTGGGCTTTCATTGGGCATTGCAAAAACCCGGTATTGCGACCCGTCATTGGGAGACCTGAAACCGGTGGTCCCCATTTCAAGGACACTTTGTTGGACCATCCTTGATGCTGCCATATTGTGCTCGGTAAGGTGCGCCTCTCCAAAATTGCAATTTGTCACCCAATCGTGTGTGTCCAGAAGCGCACCGGTCTGGGCATCAATGCGTACGCTGTACCAGTGACTTCCATCTAATATATAGATGTCCAAATCCCAGGCAAGACGAAGCATTGTTTGTTCTTGATTGGGTTGGTAAACTAACTTTACTTTAATGTTTTCTTGCGAAATGTTACCATTATTGAATACATACCTGTTGCTTTCAGGGGTTTCGATCAACTCAAGCCCGCTGGGTGCCCGAAGCCCCAGTTGTGAAGCAGCCTGATAAATGGCTTGCTCCGGAGTGAGCGATGGATTAGTGCTGTTTGCCTTTTGAACTAAAGACGAAATAAATTGTACCTCAACGTTTTTTACTTCATTGTTGTTTGAAATGGCAAAGTTTGAAATGGCATTAAACACTTCTATCCCTTGATGCCGTTGAACAACATAAACGTGATTTACATTTGTGCTTGCCTAATAATGCTGGTTGTAAACGTGCAAATCATTTACATCTTGTTGGGTCAACCCAAATTGAGATCGAACTTGATGGAAATAGGAGTCGATTACTCCTGAAAAATCCTGTGAATAAAAAATGCTTACGCAAAATAATGCTGTTAAAAGTATTGTTTTTTTCATTGTAAATTTTGTAGGATAGGCATTAAAACCCATTGAGATTTGATAATGGTTTAATTATGATTTGATAAATATAAGGAAAAACAAATAAAACCAACAAACACCAGTTTGTTTTAACTTTTCTGCAATAAATTAAACATTGCTGCCAACAAGCTTGTTAAAAGTCAGAAGTGCCTTACCATCGGTCAATCCTGCGATATAGGTGCAACAATCTATAAGGAGTGCATATACCTCTTTTTCCGAAAGGCTTATTGAGGTTTTTAAATCTTCCAAAAGCAGCTTGTCATAATGAGATGCCTTGCCGTTCAGGTTGTTTTCTAATGCAGTTGTGTAAGCGTCTAAAAGAGTAGTTAATATTTTATAACCGGCAATTTCTTTGTCAATCACTTCTTTGCTTCGGTAAATTTTTTCAATACTTATTTTTATAATATCATCAATTTGCGCTTTGAAGGGGCTTTTGTCCAGTAAGGAAACTGAAAACTCACCTTTTAGGATTTTTTCTTCATTTTCGACAAAAATAGTTACCGCATCTTGTATCAACCTGTTGATGGCCAGTGAGCGCAAATAACCTATTCTGTCGGGTGTGTTTGAAAGTTGCCTGTATTTTTCAGGATTGAGGTTGTCTTTAACCAGTTTGGTCAAATACTCCAGCGCATATTCTTCATCAATCCAGCCCAGATTGATACCATCTTCAAAGTCAATGACTGTATAACAAATATCATCGGCGGCTTCTACTAAAAACGCCAGCGGGTGTCTGTTATAATGAGCATCAGTTGTGTTGCCTCTTATTAAAAGCCCTAAATCTTCTGCTACTTCTCTAAAAAACAAACGGTCGTTTTGAAATAGCCCAAATTTTTTATCACAAATATCGGATGTTGGTTTTTTGGGCAGAGACTCTTTGGGGTATTTCATAAAAGCCCCCAAAGTGGCATAGGTAAGCCGCAAACCGCCGGCAACACCTTCCCGGCTTTGAGTCAGAATTTTAAAACCATTGGCATTTCCTTCAAAATCGATCAGGTCTTGGTATTGTTTTTCAGTTAAATGATTTTTAAATCGTTTTCCGTTTCCGTTAAGGAAAAAATCGCCAATGGCTTTTTCGCCACTGTGCCCAAAAGGCGGATTACCAATATCGTGTGCCAAAGCTGCAGCAGCTACAATCGCTCCAAAATCATTGATTTGAAATCCTAATGTATCTTTTAAATGGGGATGCTTTTGCAAAATGGCTTTTCCGGCTTGTCTGCCCAGTGAACGCCCCACTACTGACACTTCCAAACTATGTGTCAAACGGGTGTGTACAAAATCTGTTTTTGAAAGAGGAATCACCTGTGTTTTGTCCTGTAAACTTCTAAAAGCGGAAGAAAATATTATACGGTCATAATCTACTTCAAAAGCAAGACGGGTTTCGTCTTCTTCAATCCTGATTCTTTTTATCGTGTCGCCATGCTTTTTAAGCGAGAGCAGTTGTTCCCATTGCATCATAAGGGTTTCTTGTTTTAGGTTTCTTGTTTGAGCATGCCTGAATATGGCTGCCTTTTTTTGGTATTAAAACAATGTTGCAATATAACATAATAAGAGAAAAATATTAATGTAAAGAAAAAGAAAAGGGCTTAACAATTAACTAACCTTAGTTTGACAAACTGATAAATTTCACCTAACATCAACTTTACAACACAGGGGTTTCTTTGCATCAAAATTATCTAACTAAAAAATGAAGAAATTAATCCCGACTATTCTACTAATTATTGGAACTACTGTTTTTGCCCAGCAAACCGGAACAATTGCAGGTGTTATCAGTGATAAAGAATACAATGATGAACCCCTATCTTTTGCTACAATTATTATCAAAAACACACAAACCGGAACAACATCTGACATGGATGGCAGATTCTCTTTAAGAGATGTAAGAGTTGGCACTTATACAATTGCCGTAAGTTTTGTGGGTTATGAAACCGTTGAAATCCCCAATGTTGTAGTAGAAGCAAACAAAACAACCGAAGTAAATGTTACCCTTGGTTCCAGCAGCGTAAGTCTTGATGATGTTATTGTTAGAACTGCCCGACGAACCAACACCGAAAGTGCCGTTGTGCTTGAAATTCAACAAGCCAAGCAGGTTGTGAGCGGTATTTCCAGCGAGCAAATGGCAAGATCGGTTGACAACAATGCCGCTCAGGCTGTACAGCGCATACCCGGTGTAACCATTATCGAAAACAGATTTGTAATGATTCGCGGTCTAAGTGAACGCTACAATAATGTAATGATAAACAACACGGTAGCTCCTAGCACTGAAGTTGACAAACGCACTTTTTCGTTTGATTTAATACCCACAAGTGCATTAGACAGAATGATGATTTACAAAACAGGTTCTGCTGATTTACCCGGTGATTTTGCAGGAGGTGTTATAAAGCTTTATACCGTTGAAAATGTAGCTCAAAACTATACCAATGTGAGTTTTGGCTTTGGCTACAGAGCCGGTGCCTCATTAAACCCCTACTTACAAAGTGAAGGTTCCGGAACCGACTTTTTAGGATTTGATAACGGCTTCAGAAAATTGCCAAGCGATTTTCCAAGTACCAGCGTGCTTGCAAATGCTCCCAGAAATTCCATCATCAGACAAGATGCCGGCCGTTCTTTAACAAACAATTTTAATCCTACTGAAAGCACCGCTTTGCCTGACTTCAGTATAGGATTTAATATGGGAAGAAATTTTGATTTTAACAATGGAAACCGGTTGACGATGATCAACGCAATTTCCTACTCAAACTCATATCAGTACAACGAAAGAACTTTTAAACGCTACCTAACCTGGGTAGATCAAACTCAGCCCATTTTGGAACGCTTCAGTTTTGTAGACCAAAACTATGAAAACAATGTTAGACTTACCGCGATGTCAAACTGGGTGTACCGCTTTGGAAAGTACAACCGAATCAAGTTTAAGAACCTGTTTAATCAAATAGGCGAAAATGAAACGACCATCAGAAACGGTATGGACTTTATTCAACGACCTAACGATGATTTAAGAAACTATATGTTGGGCTACAAGAGCCGTTCCATTTATACCGGACAGCTTGAAGGTGAACACAGACTGGCTTCCAATCAAATTGTTAACTGGGTGGCAGGCTACAATTTGCTGAATGAGTCTGAGCCGGATTTAAGACGCTTTAGAACTTACCGCTCTCAAGACGAGCCCAATGCTAATTTCACAATGCAATTGCCTCCATCATCCAATCTGTTTGAAACGGGAAGGTATTTTGGCGAGCTTTCAGAATATTCAATGAATCAGGGAACTACTTATACCTATGAAATAGAACGTGAAAACTTTGACCCATTTAAATTAAGGGTGGGGTACTATGTAGATTACAGAGATAGAACGTTTGACTCTCGATATTTCTCCTATTTGTATCCCGGATTCAACGACCCAACCATCGGTCAGCAATTAGCTCAATTACCGCTTTCTGAAATTTTCAGTCCGGAAAACATCCGTACTCAAAATGGTTTTGTACTTGAAGAAGGAACAAGACCCATAGACTCATATACTGCTTCAAACCTTTTGACATCAGGATTTGTTGGATTTGAACTGCCATACAAGCGTTTTGATATTGCCGGGGGTGTGCGTTATGAATACAACATTCAAAAACTAAACACCAGAGACGATATTCAAGACATCAATGTGGAGTCGCCTATTGGAAACATATTGCCTTTTGCAAATGTTGGATACAGCCTTAGCGAAAGGTCAATCCTGAGATTGGGCTACAGCCGCACCATCAATCGCCCGGAATTTAGAGAATTGGCTCCTTACCTATTTTATGACTTTGAATATGAAGCAGGAAGAATTGGTAATCCGGATTTGGAAACTGCAACCATCGACAATATCGACCTGAGGTATGAATTCTACCCAAGCGTGGGTGAAACCATCAGCTTGGGTGCATTCTACAAAAAATTTGACAACCCTATTGAAACCCGTAATGTTATAGTTACAGAGCAGCCTCTATTCAACTATATCAATGCTGATGAAGCCACGGTATATGGTTTTGAATTAGAGTTCAAAAAATCATTCAGAGGTATGACTAACAGTGCTTTTGTTGATCGATTTTCAGGAAACATCAATGCTTCTTTAATTTTTTCTGAAGTTGATTTAGGAGAATCTGCTGTTGCCCAAGACAGAGTTAGAGATTTACAAGGGCAGTCACCATATATTATCAATGCATCTATCAATTATGCTGATGATAACGACTTAATTGTTAACCTTGTTTACAACCGATTTGGCGACCGGATTTTTGCAGTGGGTGATGACAATTCACCAACCATTTATGAACTTGCCAGAAACAGCTTAGACCTCTCCATTACTAAAAAATTCAACGAAAGATATAGTGTAAAATTAGGCGTTCAGGATTTATTAAATGCTGAATACAAGTTTTATGAAGATTCAAACAACAACTTCAAGATTGACAAAAATGACAACCCTATTTCAACATTTAAAAGAGGGCAGCTATTCAATTTCACAATTACCTATTCAATTTTATAACCTTAACTTTTTAATTAACAACAAAAACAAACAATTATGAAAAAGTTTTTTAAACACGCAAGTATTTTAGCTCTTGCAATTGCTTTTGTTTCTTGCTCAAGCGACGACAATGGCAGCACAATTGATGATGATCCGGGAACAGAATTTATTGAACTTACCGGAAACCTTTCAACACAAACGCTTACAAAAGACAACAAATACCTTTTAAAAGGTCAAGTATTTGTGAGAAGCGGTCAAACCGTAACCATCGAACCCGGAACTGTACTTTTTGGAGACAAAGCTACCAGAGCAACATTGATTGTAGATGTGGGAGGTACGTTAATTGCTGACGGAACACTTTCTGAACCGATTGTGATGACCTCAGCACAACCTGCTGGAGTACGTGACCGTGGTGACTGGGGTGGTCTGGTTATTCTTGGAAGAGCAAACACCAATCAAAACAACCCTGCAATTGAGGGTATCACACCTGAAGTGAACTTTGGTTCTTTTCAAAATAGCCAATTTGACAATGAGTCTTCAGGAACCTACCGCTATTTGAGAGTAGAATTTGCAGGTATTGAGCTTTCTCCAAATAACGAAACCAACTCAATTACTATGGGTGGTGTAGGTCGTGGAACAGTAATGGAATACTGTATGGTATCTTTTGGTGGTGACGATGGTTTTGAGTGGTTTGGCGGAACTGTAAACGGAAAGTATTTTATCTCTCACGCTATGTGGGATGACGATTTTGATGTTGATTACGGTTACTCAGGAAACGTTCAGTATGGAATTGCAATTCGTTACCCCGGTTTTGCCGATCAATCACAGTCTAACGGTTTTGAATGTGATAATGGTCCAAATGACAATGATGTTGAACCTTACACTACCGGTACCTTCTCAAACTTTACAATTATTGGCCCTATCAAAGAAGGTTCAAGTGTTTCTAATGGAAATTATGCACACGCCATAGACTTAAGAAGACGCACTGCGGTTTCTATTTTTAACTCTGTTTTCACAGGCTTCCCAAGAGGAATTAGAATGAACCAGCCTTCAGTATATGAGCAATATGCTATTAATCAAAACGGTGTATTGGCTCACAACATTATGGTAACTCCAAACAACGACAATCAATACCTTGCAGGTTCAGGTGTTGATGCGGCTTTGGTTGGTGCTTACTGGTTGGCAAATAATGAGACTATCGATGGTCCGGCATCCAATGCTATTCACCAGGCTTTAGGTTTAGACCCCAATATTTTCTTTGGAACCAACCTTCCTGATCAATATCCTTCAAACCCTAACTTTAGTGTTACTTCAGGAACATTAGCTTCAGGAGCAAACTTTACAAACCCAAAATTCAGTGAGCCTAATAGAGCCGGCTTTTTTGACAATGTTCAGTTTAGAGGTGCTTTTGGTTCTAACAACTGGGCTGCAGGATGGGCAGAATTTGACCCCGTAGACAGAGAATATTAATAATGAATTAGCTGTTAAAATGGCTTGATGAAAATTGCATCAGGCCATTTTTTCAGTTTTCAACTTCCCCATAAATAAGACTATGAAAAACATTTTATTATTTGCTTTTCTATCCATTGGTTTTCTTTCTTGCAAACAAGAAAAAGAAATCAGAGATTTTTCAGCAACTCAAATTTTATCTCAGGCAGAAATTGACGATTTCAAGTATGAAATCATTCGCTATGCCGGAAAACTGGCCGGCAGAGCCAATCACCAAACCAAGTTTAATCAAGAGTTTGACATTCACTATCTGGAACTTGCTGAAAATCATCAGTTACCTTTTTATTATGTGAAAGAAAATACCGGTGAAATTTATTTTCTTTTAACCCGTATTGCCCCCAGCTTGCATTACAGAAAAGTTGCTATTGGCGGCAAACTAACCCGTGATGAAAACGGTGAAATTTCCTATTATGAAGAAGCCTTCAGAACCTGGAAAATGGAAGAAACCGAACTGCTTGAAAAATCACATAAAATTTTTAGTGATTATGTAGATGGAAAAGATCTCAGTAAGTACTACCCCGAAAATTCAAGAGGAGAAGAATACATAGAGTTTCCTAATGACGAGGTGTATTATGATACTGAACAAAGAATTTGGATATCATTGAGAGAAAATCCTCTGCAATACTTATATGAAGAAAGTGCAGAAACCGTTCAGGACACTTTGAATTAAAAAACTTTTCTCCATAAAAAAAGGCTCCGGAATAGGAGCCTTTTACATTTTTAAAGCTTTTTTTAGTTACTCACCACTTGAGTTTCACCGTCTCTCCAAGTAGTTACTTGAGCTATACGGTTGTTGGAATACTTAACTTCTCTAAGTACATCGCCTTCATAGAAGTACCAAGTTCCGGTTTTTTCACCGTGGTTGTATTGTGCTACGGCAGTTTTACTACCGTTTAAGTCAAAACTGATCCACGTTCCATGTACTACACCATCACTGTTGTATTGACCGGTTTGACTAACCGTTCCGTTTTCGTGAAAAATTGTCACTTCATACATATCTCCTTTTTTAACAATTTCTCTGTTTGTAGTATCCTGAGCTATCACGTGGGTGCCCAAAACCACAAAAACCAGCATTAAGACAAAATTTTTCATAGCTATAAGTATTTAATGATTTATAAACAAATATAATCAAATATTTACATTTTAGAAATGTTTACTTAACGTTTAGGTAACATTAAGTTTTTATGTTGCTGATTTTCTGTGCTTTAAAAATAAAAATATAATGTAAATTTAACATTGGAAATTAAAAAAGGCAGGCATTCAGACTCAAAATAAGTTAGTTTAATAACTATTTTGGTTTAAACAGATAACATTTTGATAACATTGTATAGCGAAATTTATAAGAATTTTGTGGTCTAAATTAAGCTTCATTAATGAACGACATTTATCTTTACATGCTGATAGCTCTAGCGCTTTTAGCAGTAGCCGATTTGGTGGTTGGAGTTGCCAATGACGCCGTAAACTTTCTAAATTCAGCCATTGGCTCCAAGGCCGTTCCTTTTAAACTAATCATGATAGTTGCCAGCATCGGGATTTTTTTTGGTGCTGTTTCCTCCAGTGGTATGATGGAAATTGCCCGTAGCGGTATTTTTGTGCCCAGTGAGTTTTATTTTAACGAGATTATGATTATATGTATGGCGGTGATGATTGGTGACATCCTGCTGTTGGGCTTTTTTAACAATATGGGAATGCCCACTTCCACCACAGTATCCATCATTTTTAATTTATTGGGTGCTGCCGTGGCTGTTTCTCTATATAAAATTTACAATAGTGATGATAGCTTTTCTAATCTTGGAAACTATATCAACAGTGCCAAAGCTTTAGAAATAATAACGGGCATATTACTCTCTGTAGGTATTGCCTTTATTGTGGGTGCTTTTGTGCAATATGTCACACGTTTCCTTGTGGGCTTCAATTTTGAGAAAAAACCTAAAATTGTTCCTGCAGCATTTGGCGGGGTGGGAATTACGGCCATCTTTTATTTTATAGTAATTAAGGGATTAAAAGGCACAGCCGTTTTACCTCAACAATTGGAAATTTGGGCTAATAGCAATCTGGGCCTCTTCCTTTTATACAATTTTATTATCTGGACACTCATTTCATTTTTACTGGATATATTGGTAAAACTAAATGTTTACAAGTTGATAATTGTATTGGGAACTTTTGCCCTTGCTATGGCTTTTGCCGGAAATGATCTTGTCAATTTTGTGGGTGTGCCTATTGCAGCTTATCAAGGCTGGGAAGCTTGGGCAGCCTCCGGGGTGCCGGCAGATCAATACAAAATGGGAATTTTAGCTAACAAAGTAAGTACTCCCATTTTGCTATTACTACTTTCAGGATTGATAATGGTTCTCACTCTTTGGTTTTCTGAAAAAGCACAGCGGGTTCTAAAAACTTCGGTAGATTTATCCAGACAAGATGAAGGAAAAGAACGCTTTCAGCCCAATTTACTTTCTCAAATTTTGGTGAGATTTTCTATGTATATCAATGCCGGATTCACAAGAGTGCTTCCGCGAAAAGTAAATGAGTCGATTGAAAGGCGATTCAAAAAACCCGATGCATTGGCTATAGACAAAAGAATTGATGCGCCGGCATTTGATATGATAAGGGCGTCGGTAAATTTGATGGTGGCCAGTTTGCTTATATCTTTTGCAACTTCACTTAAATTGCCACTTTCCACTACTTATGTAACCTTTATGGTGGCCATGGGTACCTCTTTGGCAGACCGAGCTTGGGGAAGTGATAGTGCAGTTTATCGTGTTGCCGGTGTATTGAACGTAATTGCCGGTTGGTTTATGACTGCTTTTGTGGCATTTATGATAGCATCAACATTGGCTTTTATTATTTCTATTGTTGGTGAGATCTCTCTGGTAGTTCTTTTTGCCATAGCTGTATTTTTCATTATCAGAACTTACATATTAAGTAAAAAGGCCGCAGAAGAGTTCAAAGAAGAAGAACTTTTCAGAAAAGCCGAAAGCACTTCCATTCAAGGTGTGATAACCGAAAGCTCGAGCAATGTTTCAACTATTATGAAACGTGCCAGTAAAGCCTATGCAGCCACATTGGAAGGTCTGGCAAAACAGGATATTAAAAAACTGAAAAACGCAAAAAAATACACTGAAAAACTCGACGAAGAAGTTGAAGAACTCAAAGATCATATTTTCTATTATATCAAAAACCTGAAGGGCCATGACGTGGGTGCCAGCCGTTTTTATCTTTTGGTGCAAGATAATTTACAAGATATTACCCAATCTTTGGAGCTTATTACAAAAGCAAGTTTAAAGCACGTTAAAAACAATCACAAAGGCCTTAAATTTAATCAAATAAAAGATTTAAAGGAAATTGAATTGCAACTGCTGGAATTGTTTTCCAAAACCAAAAATGAGTTTGATAACAACACTCTTAACAATATTGGGGCTATATTAAACGAAAAACAGAACCTGCTTAATAAAGTAACCGAGCATATTGAAAAACAAATTGCACGCACCAAAGACCCCGATTCAAGCTCCAAAAATGCCACTCTGTATTTTACGCTGCTGCTAGAAACCAAAGATTTGATTATTTCTACTCTGGAAATGCTGGAGCTGTATTATGTCGAATACAAAAAAGCAAAAGTTATCAAGAAAGAATTTATGTAAAATTTAATTGAATCCATAAAAAAAGGAAGGCAATTGCCTTCCTTTTTTATTATTAACACTTACAAAAATTATGAACCACACATCAGGCAATCATCGTCTTCTGCTGCGGTTTTAGATTTGGCAAGCAACTCGCGTAACTCTTGCGGGCTTAGCGGCTTGTCATTCACTCCAACAGCGCCTTCAACAACAGCTTCTTTTGGTTGTGGCTCTTCTTTCTTTTCGTTATTTAACGTAAACTTGATGGCATCTACAGCTGATTTGGTTCTGAGGTAGTACATACCTGTTTTTAAACCACTCTTCCAAGCATAAAAGTGCATAGATGTGAGCTTTGCCATATTTGCATTTTCCATAAATAAATTAAGTGATTGAGACTGGTCAATAAAATAACCTCTGTGTCGTGACATATCAATAATGTCTTTCATGCTCAATTCCCAAACAGTTTTGTAAAGTTCTTTCAAATCCTGAGGAATAGCATCTACATGCTGAATAGAACCGTTTGCACGCATGATTTCTTGTTTTAAATCTTCGTTCCACAGACCTAAGGCCACTAAGTCTTCCAACAGATGTTTGTTTACAACTATAAATTCACCGGAGAGTACTCTTCGGGTGTAAATGTTGGACGTATAAGGCTCAAAGGCTTCATTGTTTCCAAGAATTTGAGAAGTAGATGCTGTGGGCATAGGTGCTACAAGCAATGAGTTTCTAACACCGTGCTTTTTAACATCTTTACGCAGTTTTGCCCAGTCCCATCTTCCGCTTAGTTCTTCATCTTTAATTCCCCAAAGGTTGTGTTGAAACTCCCCTTGAGAAATGGGGGAACCTTTGTAAGTTTGATAAGGCCCTTCTACTTTGGCTTCTTCCATAGAAGCTGTAACAGCAGCAAAATAAAGCGTTTCAAAAATTTCCTGATTTAATGCTTTTGCCTCATCACTTGTAAATGGTAAACGCATCAAAATAAATGCATCTGCCAATCCTTGTACCCCCAAACCAATGGGTCTGTGGCGCATGTTAGAATTTTCTGCTTCAATTACCGGATAATAATTTCTATCGATAACACGGTTGAGGTTTTTGGTCACCCTTTTGGTAACTCTAAACAGCTCTTTGTGGTCAAACTCGCCGTTTTTGACAAACATAGGCAAGGCTATGGATGCCAGATTACACACTGCTATCTCATCTGCAGAGGTGTATTCCATAATTTCTGTACAAAGATTGGATGAGCGAATGGTTCCTAAATTCTTCTGATTAGACTTACGGTTTGCCGCATCCTTATAAAGCATGTAGGGTGTTCCTGTTTCAATCTGAGACTCGAGGATTTTTTCCCACAATTCACGTGCTCTAATGGTTTTTCGTCCTTTACCGGCTTCTTCATAGGCAAGGTACTTAGCGTCAAACTCTTCACTGTGAACGTCATACAGACCCGGGCACTCATTAGGGCACATCAGGGTCCAATGTGCATCTTCCTGAACGCGCTTCATAAACAAGTCTGGAATCCACATAGCGTAGAAGAGGTCGCGGGCGCGCATTTCTTCTTTCCCATGGTTTTTCTTCAGGTCAAGGAAGTCAAAAATATCGGCGTGCCATGGCTCAATATAAATTGCAAAAGAACCTTTACGTTTTCCGCCACCTTGGTCAACATAACGAGCTGTATCGTTATATACACGCAACATAGGCACAATTCCGTTTGAGGTTCCGTTGGTCCCGCCAATGTATGAACCTGTTGCGCGTATGTTGTGAATTGAAAGGCCAATACCACCGGCAGATTGTGATATTTTTGCGGTTTGTTTTAGCGTGTCATAAATACCGTCTATACTGTCTTCTTTCATTGTTAAAAGAAAACAGGAGGACATCTGCGGTTTGGGTGTCCCTGAATTGAATAATGTAGGTGTGGCGTGAGTGAAATATTTTTTGGACATCAACTCATAAGTTTCTTTAATAGCTTCCATGTCATTAAGATGAATACCCACAGAAACACGCATCAACATATGTTGTGGTCTTTCAGCTACTTTGCCGTTTATCTTTAAAAGATAAGAGCGCTCTAACGTTTTAAAACCAAAATAGTCGTAACTAAAATCACGATTGTAGATGATCGTAGAGTTGAGTTCGTCAGCATTTTTCTGAATCACTTCATACACCTCATCACTAATCATGGGGGCTTTTTTTCCGGTGCGCGGGTTGACATATTCATACAAATCTGTCATTACCTCTGAAAAAGATTTTTTGGTGTTTTTGTGGAGGTTTGATACCGAAATGCGCGCAGCCAGCTTTGCATAATCAGGATGCGTGGTGGTTAATGTAGCGGCTACTTCAGCAGCAAGATTGTCCAGCTCGGGTGTAGTAACGCCGTCATAAAGACCTTCAATCACCCTCATAGCTACCTTGACCGGGTCCACCAGTTCATTTAAGCCATAACACATTTTTCTGACCCGCGACGTAATCTTGTCAAACATTACGGGTTCTTTTCTGCCGTCTCTTTTTACTACAAACATATTTTTAGGTTTTAGTTGGAGGTTAATTTTTTTGGTAAAATATCCCAGGCGCACCTTTTTAGGCACACATTAATTTATATGATAACTTAATTCTCTTTTTGTAAAGATTAGCTTCTAAAAGTCTTCGTCGAAACTAATTTTATTGGTTTCCTTGTCTTTGTTGGTCACCCCTGCTTTTTGATATTCAGACACGCGTTTTTCAAAGAAATTGGTTTTCCCTTGCAGGGAAATCATATCCATGAAATCAAACGGGTTGGTGACATTGTACTCTTTCTCACATTCCAACTCTACGAGTAACCTGTCAGTCACAAATTCAAGGTATTGAGTCATGAGCTTGGCATTCATCCCAATCAGGCTCACCGGAAGGGACTCTGTGATAAACTCACGTTCTATATTTAACGCATCAATAATAATCTCACGAATGCGATCTTTGGGGACTTTATTTACCAGGTGATGGTTGTGCAGGTGAACTGCAAAGTCGCAATGCACCCCTTCATCACGTGAAATCAATTCATTTGAGAAGGTCAAACCGGGCATCAAGCCTCGTTTTTTCAACCAAAATATGGAACAAAATGCTCCTGAAAAGAAAATGCCTTCAACGGCTGCAAAAGCTATCAATCGCTCTGCAAAAGAGTCTGACTCGATCCATTTTAATGCCCAATCGGCTTTTTTCTTAATGGCCGGAAAGTTTTCAATGGCATTAAAAAGAATGTCTTTTTCTTTTTCGTCTTTTACGTAGGTATCTATCAACAACGAATAGGTTTCAGAATGGATGTTTTCCATCATGATTTGAAACCCATAGAAAAATTTGGCTTCGGGATATTGTACCTCGTTCACAAAGTTTTCAGCAAGGTTTTCGTTCACAATACCGTCTGAAGCTGCAAAAAATGCTAAAATGTGTTTTATGAAATAACGCTCGTCGTCATTTAACTTGTTAGACCAATCGGTTAGGTCTTGATGTAAATCTATTTCTTCGGCGGTCCAGAAACTGGCCTCGCTTTTTTTGTACCAGTCCCAAATATCGTGGTGTTGGATGGGAAAAATAACAAATCGTCCCGGATTGTCAGTTAAAATTGGCTCTGCTGCATTCATAATTTCTCTTCGTTTTTAGATTTTTATACGTAATTTTTTTCGTTAGTGTCGGGACTAACAAATATGAAAAATCACTATTGATTTTGAAAGGGAAATTATGAAACGTTGTCAACAAAGTTTTCAACATAGCAACAAAAGGGAGTTCATGAAATTTTGTTAAAATTTGGCTGTATTTTACTCTTTTTCAAATGTTTAAAAATTATTTGTTAGGCTTATCAACAATCAATCGAAGAGTGTTGTCAATACCTATGGAAACGGGCATTGAGACTGTTTTTAACAATTAAAAAAGGTGTAAATAAAACAGAAAAATAGTTGTTACCTTTTTATTTCGAGAGCCACTTTTTCCAACTCGCTGTACCAATCTTCACCAAACTTTCTTATTAGTGCATCTTTCACAAATTTATAGACCGGCACTTGCAGCTCTTTTCCTAAAACACAGGCATCATCACAAATGGGCCACTTGTGGTAGTTTACAGCTGCAAATTCGCTGTAGTTTTGCACCCTCACGGGGTATAGATGGCAAGATATGGGTTTTCTAAAATTGATTTTTCCGGCGTTGTAAGCATCTTCAATGCCACAACTGGCAATGCCTTTGTCTGTAAAGGTCACATAGGCACACTCGGCTCCATCGATGAGTGGGGTTTCAAGGTCACCGCTTTCGGTTTTTATAAATTTTCCTTGTTTATCGATAGCGGCAACGCCTTCAGGACGTAAAAAGGGTTTTACATCCTCATAGATTTCATCTAAAATATGCGCTTCTTCTTTTTCCAAAGGCGCACCGGCTTCGCCTGCAATGCAACATTCACCCTTGCAGGCATTGAGATTGCAGACAAAATCTTTTTCGATTAAATCTTCTGAAACGATGGTTTTTCCAAGCTGAAACATGGGGCAAAGATAGAAATTAAACCTGCTTTTATAGGCCGGTTAACGTGTAATTTTTCTTTGTGAAAAATTTATCCTTTTAATAGCTCTTAAAGTATTTTTTCTGTCTAATTTTGCAGCCTTAAAATTCTAAGGATTAAATTTTTAAATAAAACCCATTTGCTATGTTTTTAGGTTTTGACTGGAAAGAAATGTTAACTGCCACCATGGTACTTTTTGCTGTGATTGACATCATTGGCAGCATTCCCATTATTGTTGATTTGCGAAAAAAAGTGGGACACATTCAAAGCGAAAAAGCGACTGTAGTAGCTACTATTTTGATGATTGTTTTTCTTTTTGTGGGAAAAGAGCTTTTAAATCTTATAGGTATTGATGTAAACTCATTTGCTGTAGCGGGGTCATTAATTATATTTTTCCTGGCTATCGAAATGATTTTAGGCATCAGGCTTTATCGCGATGACACACCCGGTACGGCGTCCATCGTGCCCATTGCTTTTCCGTTGATTGCCGGCGCTGGGACATTAACTACCATTCTATCCATAAGAGCCGAGTATGAAGTTATCAATATAGTTATTGCCATTATTTTAAATAGTATCTTTGTCTATGGAGTGCTAAAATCTTCCGGTAAAATTGAACGTTTATTTGGTAAAAATGGCATCAATGTGGTTCGGAAAATCTTTGGGGTTATTCTGCTGGCTATCGCCGTAAAACTATTTGCTTCCAATGTTATGGGGCTTTTTCAACAAAATATGATGTAAACTTATGAAAGTGTTTAAAATTATTCTTGTGATTCTTGCTGTTATTCTACTCATCTACAACTTAACTATAGTTGACTTTTCAAATATGTTCAGCAAAGAAAGTACTGTGGCCATTATTGGTGTGGTAGCCTGCATTTGTGCGCTTTTGCTGTTGGCTATTTTGAATGTTTCGGGTAAAATTGACAGAAAATTAAAAGAAAAAAAGAACTAATTTCTGGCTTCAAGCTCCAGCACTTTTTCTATCATCGGGTCTTTTTGTGAAATGATTTTTTCGTAATAATCGCCTCCAAAAAGCTGATCTGCCATAGCCGCTTTGATGTGAAGTTTCACCATATCTTCATACTCCTGAAACTGCAAATTGCTTTCATTGAGTCGCGAATATTCTATAAATTCAAGAAATAAATCTCCGGAAACTTCATAGTTTTCCAAGAAAGTTTCAGCGTTGTAGGTTTCATAAACTTTGCGTTGTTTATCAAGGTGTTCAAACACAAAATAGTTAACAAAGCCTGAGCGCGAAACAAAACCAATCACTTCACTTTCGTCGCTGATGTCTTTAGCTACAAAAATATCAGGAAGGATTCCACCACCGCCATAAACGATTCTACCTTTGGGAGTAACAAATTTTAAGGTGTCATTCACAGAAATACTGTCTGCGCTTATGAGTTCGCCGTTTCTGTACCTTTGCTGATACTCTCTAAAGTATGAGCGATCGCCGTTTGAAAACGGTCGTTGAATAGACCTTCCTGTGGGGGTGTAATATCGGGCAACCGTAAGTCTCACAGCACTGCCATCGCCCAATGCCATTTCTCTTTGCACAAGGCCTTTGCCATAAGTTCTTCTGCCTATAATAGTTCCCACATCGTTATCCTGCAATGCACCTGCTATGATTTCACTTGCTGATGCCGAATTTTCATTGACCAGCACATAGATATTTCCGTTTTCAAACAGCCCTTTTCTTTTGGTTTGGGTACTTTCAACCACTCCCTTGTTATTTTTGGTTTTAAGAATGAGGGTTCCCCTGGGGAGAAGTTCGTCCAGAATGCGCTCTGCTGCAAAAACATAGCCACCGGGATTGTCTCTCAAATCGAGAATCAACGACTCCATACCGCTATCGACCAGTTTTTTTAACACACCTCTAAACTCATCATAGGTGGTTTCGGCAAACCGGTTTACTTTTATGTAACCCAGCTTTTCATTAATTTTAAACCCGGCATCGACGCTTTTTAAAGCTACTTCCTTTCGCGTAAGCGATATATCAAATTCTCTGTTTTCGCTGTTGCGAAAAACTTTTAGATTTACCTTTGAGTTCAGTGCGCCTCTTAGGGTTGAAGTTATGGTATCCCTTTCACTATATTCGCCATATAGCGGTTTGTCATTGGCATATAAAATGCGGTCTCCGGGTTTGATGCCTGCTTTCTCTGCAGGGCCGCCGTCTATGGTTGAAATTACCGCTACCGTGTCGTTGTAGATGTAAAAACTCACTCCAATACCCACAAATCTGCCGCGCATATCTTCAGCTACTGACTGGTATTCACTCACGGGAATGTAAACCGAATGTGGGTCGAGATTTTTCAAAATACTGTTGACCGTTACATCTACGATGCTGTCTGTGTTGATGCGGTCAACATATTCAAAATCGATATAATCAATCAGGCGGTTGAGTTTGTCTTTTTTAGAATTGGTAGCAAAAATGCGCTCGGTAGTATCTGCAAAGTTGAGTTTTGAACCAATAAAAATGCCGGCTGCCAGAGCAACGCCAATAAGGAGCGGGACATATTTAAAGGATTTTTTCATTTAATACACTAATCTTCTACCGATTCCAGATACTTAAGTTGTACTCCTGCTCTCTTCAGAAAATCCAATCCGGAGTTGTCTTTGTATTCAACGTGATACACCACACGTATAATACCCGCCTGATGTATGAGTTTACTGCACTCTTTACAGGGCGACATCGTGATATAAAGTGTTGCGCCTCGACTTGACTGTGCAGAGGAGGCTACTTTTAAAATAGCATTGGCTTCAGCGTGAAGCACATACCACTTGGTGTAGCCATTTTCATCTTCACAATAGTTTTCAAATCCTGAAGGGGTACCGTTGTACCCGTCAGAAATAATCATTTTATCTTTTACAATAAGTGCGCCCACCTGTCTGCGTTTGCAGTATGAAAGTTTAGCCCACTCCAATGCCATACGCATATATGCGATGTCATATTTTTGCTGCTTTTTTTCTGACATTGAATTATTTAAAACTTCTGTTGCGAAGATAAAATTTTATCAACTGATAAATTATGAATGTTACGTTAAATGTTAATCACTTAAAAAATCCAGTGACTGAGCAACAATGGGATGGCAAGACCAAGAATAACTGATGAAATCACCAACACCCAATCGCGTTTGTTAAACCTGAAAACCGTTTGAACAATAGCTCCAAGTATTAAAACAACAACTGCTATGATAATCTGACCGGCTTCAACACCCAGTGCTACTTCTAGTGAAGGCAACAATTTGCTTTTTTGACCTAGGCTGTTTAAAAACTGAGGTGCAAATTCCAGCCCGCGTAAAAGCCCTAGAAAAATGGAAAGTCCAAACAAAAGCCCAAGTTTTTCTCGACGCTTTTCTTTTCCGGCAGTGAAAATATTAAATAGCGCGGTAAAAATAATTACAGTGGCGATGAGAAACCCTACCATTCCCAAACTCACACTTACAGCACCAAACGACACCATCAACACAGCCAGTAAATGACCCAAAGTAAATAGGGTTATTAAAAGCAACAGCCGCCTCCATGCATTAAATTGATAAGCCACGGCAAGCAAAATAACAAAAAGGATATGGGCATAATTGTGCCAGTTGACCACGTGATCAAGACCCATTTTAAAGTAAAACCAGAATTCATTCATTGTTTTGGGGATTAGGTTGATTGAATCAAAGTTAGTGATTATGAATTATTAATTGTATTTTTATCATTGGAATCTTTTTTTACCAATGAAAAAAATATCGCTTATTTTAATCTTATTCCTTATTGGTTTTTCAGCTTCATGCCAAATCAATCAACTAGTTGACAATCATTGGCAGTTGTTGTATATCTATTTTGAAGGAGATACGTATACTCCCCCCGCCAATACTTTTCCTGATATCGACTTTACCGAACACAACGGTCAATACTATGCCTCAGGAGTTGGGGTTGTCAATAATTTTGAAGGCCGGGTTGAAATTGATGAAGCAAACTCTACCATAAGTTTTATGTATTTTACAATCACTTTAGCAGACTGTCTCCAACCGGAATGCTGGTTTGAAAGTTTATACTTTTTTGATATGATGAGCAATCAGGGAGTCGAAAAAACATTTAACTATGATATTGTTTATTTAGGCAATTCAGGTAGCCTTGAACTAACTGATAGTGATGGAAATGTAGCATTTTATTGGGACGGCAATATGTCTACTCAAGACTTTAGTACTTCTACATTTATAATTTATCCCAATCCGGTCAGTAATAATCTTCATATTGACTATTTTGGGGAAAAACCTGAAATGATTACTGTTTATTCGATTTCTGGAAAAATGCTTTTAGAGCAATCATATCTTTCATCATTAGATGTTTCAGGACTCGTTTCTGGCATATACTTTGTCGAAATTTCTTCCTCGGAAGGGAAAAGCATGCAAAAATTTGTGAAGAAATAAAAAAAGCCCCAATCAAATATTGAGGCTTTGTACCTTGGGTGGGAATCGAACCCACACGTCCGAGGACACAGGATTTTGAATCCAGCGCGTCTACCAATTCCGCCACCAAGGCTTTTTCCAGAATTGGACGACAAAATTATAAAAATAATTATACAATCACAGTAAATTAGCAGGAATAATATGATGGCGATTAAAAATATTTTCTAAATTTGCACCTCGTTAAACCAAACGGTAAGCAAAACACTATTTTACAACCACTTAACAATGGCACTACCCACTCCGGAACCTAAAATTTTTGCCTGTTCGCAGAGCATTATTCTTGCTGAAAAAATTGCAGAAGCTTTTGGAATGCCCTTGGGCAATGTGATTACCTCACATTACAGCGATGGCGAGTTTCAGCCATCATTTGAAGAATCAGTGAGGGGAAGCCGTGTTTTTATTATAGGTTCCACGTTTCCAAACAGTGACAACCTGATGGAAATGCTCTTGATGATTGATGCGGCCAAGCGTGCATCGGCAAGACACATTACTGCTGTTATACCCTACTACGGCTGGGCAAGACAAGACCGAAAAGACAAGCCCAGAGTGCCCATTGCCGCCAAACTGGTTGCCAAAATGCTCGAAACAGCCGGTGCTACCCGCATCATCACTATGGACTTGCATGCAGATCAAATTCAAGGGTTTTTTGAAAAACCGGTGGATCACCTTTTTGCATCCACTATCTTTTTACCCTATTTAAGAAGCCTGAATCTGGAAAACCTGACCATTGCGTCGCCCGATATGGGAGGTTCTAAAAGAGCCTATGCCTATTCCAAGTTTTTGGAAAGCGACGTGGTGATATGTTACAAACAGCGTGAAAAAGCGAACAAGATTTCACACATGGAACTCATTGGCGATGTAACCGGAAAAAATGTAGTGCTGGTTGATGATATGGTAGATACTGCCGGAACGCTTACCAAAGCTGCCGATGTGATGATGGAAAGAGGTGCATTGAGCGTAAGAGCCATTTGTACACACGCCATCCTTTCGGGAAATGCGTATGAAAAAATAGAAAACTCACAACTGGAAGAACTAATCGTAACCGATTCTATTCCGTTAAAGAAAAAAAGTAAAAAAATAAGAGTATTAACCTGTTCAAAACTCGTTGCTGATGTAATGATACGGGTAAATACCAATGAGTCTATAAGTTCAAAATTTTTAATGTAGTTAACAGTAAACTATTGCAAATGCATTAAAGTTTAAAGAATAATACGCCCAAAACTATTTTTAAAACTTAAAAGAAAGGTGTTCAAAGGGCGTAACACCCAACTTTTAAAACAAAAAACAATTAAATGAAATCAATTACAATCAACGGATCTCAAAGAGAAAGCGTGGGCAAGGTAGCAACCAAAGCCTTACGTAATGCTGGAAAGGTGCCTTGCGTTATATACGGAGGAGACAAAGCACTACACTTTTCAGCTGATGAATTAGCATTTAAAGACTTAGTGTATACTCCCGATGTACATACAGTTGTAATTGCCCTTGATAACGGCGAAAAAATCAATGCCATTCTTCAGGACATTCAGTTTCACCCGGTGAGTGATAAAATCATTCACGTTGACTTCTACCAAATTTTTGACGACAAGGAAATCACCTTAGAGATTCCTGTGAAAATCGTTGGAAAATCCAGAGGTGTTAGAAACGGTGGTGTGCTACGTGTTCCAAGACGTAAACTAAAAGTTAAAGGTATTCCCGTAAATCTTCCCGATTTTATCGAAGCCGATATTACCGAACTAAGAATTGGAAGCAAACTTTATGTAACTGAACTAAAAACTGAAAACTTCAAAATCATGCATCCAGACAACACGGTTGTTGCACAGGTGAGAAGATCAAGAGTTTCTGTTGCAGATGCAGATGAAGAAGAAGGTGACGATTCAGAAGGAGCAACAGCCGAAGCAGCTGCTGATGCTACTGAAACCCCTGCTTCAGAATAAGCACTTTTGTTTCTTAACAATCTTAAAACATCCCGATTGCATCGGGATGTTTTTTTTATATATTTTTACAAAAAAAACCGATGCTTGCATTTTTTGGACGCATACTGGCAAAAAAGAAACCAAATATACTTGAAGAAAAAGACCCTATGAAGAAATTTCTCATCGCCGGACTGGGAAACATCGGCCCCAAATATGAAAACACTCGCCACAATATTGGCTTTAAAATTCTCGACCGTCTGGCTTATAATGAAAACCTCACTTTTGAACCCGCTAAACTGGGCGATATCACCACTTATAAAATCAAAGGCAGAAGTTTATTACTGCTAAAACCCTCTACCTATATGAACCTGAGCGGAAAAGCCGTACTGTACTGGCTTCAGAAAGAAAACATTCCGCTGGAAAACCTGCTGGTCATTACAGACGACCTCAACCTGCCCTTTGGCACTATTAGAGTAAAAACCAAAGGAAGCGACGGTGGGCACAATGGTTTAAAAGACATCCAGCTTCAGTTAGGTACAACCAACTACAACCGCTTTCGATTTGGCATTGACAATGAATTTGGCAGAAGAAATCAGGTAGATTTTGTTTTGGGCGAATGGGAACCCGAAGAAGAAACCCAACTCCCCGAGCGCTTAGACAAAGCTGTTGAAGTGATAAAATCTTTCGCTTTAGCGGGAATTACCAACACGATGAACACGTTTAACGGAAAATAAAACCCTGTGCAAGTACACCGCTCTATAGAAAAATTTCAAACTAAAAAACCCACCATAGTCACTATGGGAACGTTTGACGGAGTGCATATTGGTCATAAAGAAATCATCAAAAAGCTCACTTCAGAAGCCCAAAGATTGAATCTCGACTCGGTGATACTCACTTTTTTTCCGCATCCGCGAATGGTATTGCAAAAAGAAAGCGACATCAAACTCATCAACACCATAGACGAGCGCATTGCCATTTTTTCAAAAACCGAATTAGACCACCTCATCATTCACCCGTTTACTAAAGAATTTGCCGGCCTTTCGGCAGAAGATTATGTAAAAAAAGTGCTGGTGGAAAGCCTGAACATTCAAAAAATCATCATCGGTTATGACCACCGTTTTGGAAAAAACCGAACCGCTGATATTAAAGATTTAAAACGTTTTGGCACTCAGTATGGCTTTGAAGTTGAAGAAATTTCAGCACAACAACTGGACGATGTATCGGTGAGTTCAACCAAAATCAGAAAAGCACTAGACAGTGGTGATCTTGAAACAGCCAACAGCTATCTGGGTTATCCTTTTATGCTTAATGGTGTGGTGGTAAAAGGCAAAGGCATTGGCAAAACCATTCATTTTCCAACGGCCAATCTTGAAGTGAGGGAAACCTACAAACTCATCCCAAAAAACGGAGTGTATGTAGTAAAATCAACACTTGACGGCAAAGAGACATTTGGCTTGTTAAGCATTGGCACCAACCCCACCGTGGGGGGAACAGAAAGAACCGTTGAGACTTATTTTCTTGACACCAAAAAAGACCTTTACGGTCAACCCATTGAAATTGCCCTGCTTGCCAAAATAAGGGAAGAAGAAAAATTTGACTCGCTGGAGGCCTTGCAAAAAGCCATAAAAAACGACGAGGCGTTTGCCCGCAATTATATCACTGAATATGCTCGATAGATTTCTGTTTAAACATATAGACAACAGCGGGCTGATTGTTTTCAGAGTGGTTTTTGGTTTTTTAATCACTTTGGAAGCCTTTGGTGCTATCGCCACCGGCTGGGTAAGAGAAGTTTTGGTAGACCCCAAATTTACCTTTTCATTTATCGGTTTAGAGTGGCTGCAGCCGCTGCCGGGCGACGGCATGTACTACTATTTTGCATTGATGGGTGTTTTTGGCATCATGTTGACGATTGGCTACAAATACCGAATGGCCGCCATTGCCTACACCATCATGTGGGCAGGAGTCTATTTTATGCAAAAATCAGCCTACAACAACCACTATTACCTGATGCTGTTACTACTGGGTTTTATGGCTGTTTTACCGGCAAACAGGTGGTTTTCGCTGGATGCGAAATTCAACCCAAAACTTAAAGACCCGTCTATGCCCCGCTGGTGTGCACTAGTTATTATTCTACAGGTGTGGATTGTTTATACCTATGCCTCAATTGCTAAGTTGTATCCCGATTGGCTGGATGCTTCTATGGCGCAGGTGCTGATGAGCGGCAAGGCACATTACTGGCTTATAGGTGATATTTTGCAGCAAACCTGGGTGCATTGGTCGATTGCCTATACCGGAATCTTTTTTGATTTGCTCATCGTGCCATTACTGCTTTGGAAACGCACACGTATGCTGGGATTTGTGATTTCGATTTTCTTTCATTTGTTTAATTCCATCGTGTTTCAAATTGGAATTTTTCCCTATATGTCCATTGCTTTTGCGTTGTTTTTCTTTACACCAAAAACAGTTCAAAGACGCTTTTTGCCTAAAAAAGAGTTTTATGACAAAGGGGAAGTTATCGTGCCCGGTTATAAAAAAATACTAGTCACTTTGTTTTCGCTCTATTTTATTTTTCAGGTGGGTCTCCCCTTGCGCCACTGGTTTATAGAGGGCAATGTTTTATGGACCGAAGAAGGCCACCGCCTGAGCTGGCGAATGATGCTGCGCTCCAAATCAGGCACGGTGACCGTTACCGTAAAAGACAAAAACACGGGAGTGGAACACAAAGTCAATGTGTATGACGAACTTTCAGCCAAACAACGCCGCGGCCTGGCTACCAAACCCGATTATATGTGGCAGTATGCCCAACGCCTGAAAAAACGCTATGCAGCAAAAGGGCAGGATGTGGCGGTTTATTTTGATGCCCGTGTGAGTGTGAACCGCCGCCCGCTGGCACCTTTTGTGGATCCCACCAGAGATTTGGCCGCCGAAAAATGGAGCCATTTTAAACACCACGACTGGATTTTACCGGAGCCGGAGGGGTTGAGGTGATGTTTATTAAGGTTTAACTAAACCAGAAAAACAAATTTTATGAAAATATTCAATAATATACTTGTAGCTATTTTGTTATTTTCGACTTATTCTTGCTCTGACGAAAGATACAAATATGAACTTAATTATGATTCTCATTTATCAAAAATAAGTGTTCAATATTCGTTGAATATTAATGAATATAATTGTCAAGATATGTTATATCAAGACCCTATAATAATAAATTACAATCTTGTTAAAGAGAAAAAGTTAAAATATACCCTTCCCGATGATGGAATGTACTGTCTGGGTAAGTCTGTGATTTTTGATAACCCTCTATACTTTCATTTTTTAACATCAAATCCCAAAGAGAGAGATTATTTAAATAAAGATCAACTGGTCATAATTTATGCATCGTTACAAGAGAGTGATTCAACTTTTACTTCTGTAAAGGTTTTTGAGCATCACATTCTCAAACCTTATAATGCATCATTATACTCCTATTTAATCGAAAATTATTTGATCATTATTAAAGAAATTGATTACAGTTATGATTTTATAGTAGATGGAGAATCGCAAATTGAATATTCATACAATATAGTTGAAATAACCCCTGAAGGGAAATTGAAGGTGCTTGACAAGGATACAGGCGTTGAAATTTTCAATGGTCTTGATTTCAACAATAGAGCCCAAGAAATCACAGGTTTGAAAAGAGGTGTTTACTATAATAAAAAATAAAAATTGTAAAAGCTGGTAACCGGATTGTTAGACTCCGACATGAAAATTAATAAACTGGCAGCATAAATTTGCAACCTGTAAAATAAATGCTGTATTTTGGTTTGCTAGATGATGGCTTGAATATCTTCTTGCAAATGGAGCTTGAATTAAAAGGTAGGTATGAAATTTCAAATAATTTATAAATGAAGACGAATCCTTGGGCTTTTGCTATCTTTTTTTTGGTTTTTGTGGTTGTTCTTTTCTTTAACAATTTTGAACTCCCAAAAATGTTGTTATTTAAAAAAACGAATACCACTGATGCTGTAATTATCCAAACCAAAGAAGTTGTAGGGAGAATTCCATTCACAACTGATTTTATTACCACCTATGTTTTTGAAGATAAAGATACTATTTACATATCAAGATTCAGATTGCCGTCTTACCAAAAAGAAAATTACATAGGTGATTTATTAAAAATTAAATATAATATTGAAGACCCTAACAATAATAAAGTTATAGGTTATTATAGAAATATCCAAAACAAACCGTTTGCTTTTTTGGAAAATGAAAATTACACAGGTATTAATGGTAGTAAGAACTTTGATCTTATTTTAAATAATTTAGTTTATACTTACATTGAATATCAGGAAGATGGAAATATTTTAAATAAAACCGGTGGCCTATATGAAGTACACAAGGACACCATTTTATTAAGACCTTTAGTAAAATTTAGTTCTGGTGAAAATTATGAGTTAGAAACCATTTTACCTTTAAAGAATAACATAAAAAACCGTTACTTTATCATTTTGTATAAAGACAGAGTTCAAGAAATTAAAAGTTTATAAAATTGCAAAAAAAACAATACCATATTATTTACTGATAAGCAGATTTTTATAAAATGTGGAAACTTATAAAAAATAATAAAAACACAATTAAAGCACAGACTTTGTTGCTGCTTACTATTTTCGGAAGTTTTACATTTATTATATTTATTGTGGCTATTTTTATGAATAGCCCAATAAACTTTTACTATATGATTTTGTTCATACTGACATTGACTGGCTTTGGAATTTTTGTTTCAGTAACTATCGAATATTTAATTTTACTCCGCGAAAAACGTTTTTTTAAGAAATCGCCCTTTTCGGAATTGGAAAAGAGAACAATTGATTTACAATATGTACAAAAGAATAAATACTCCTTTCCAAAAACACAAAGAATTGTTGAGATAGCCAATCAGAAAATTGCTGTAGAATATTACGATGACATCTTTAAAGTCCCGTTCTCTGACATTTTAATAGCATATAATTTAACTAATCCTTTAAATGAACCTGTTGTTTTGAATTACAAGAAAACAAATTTTAACTCCTCAGAACTACTTGAAATAATTTGTGGTAAATTAAAAAATGTCCCACAGAACCTGCAAAATAATAGCAATATTTTAATTTAATTTTAAACACCACGACTGGATTTTACCGGAGCCGGAGGGGTTGAGGCAAATTTAATCGTCCTTTAATTTTAAGGGGTTTTGGTGGGTGTCAAATATTTTTAAAATTCTTATTTCTTTTGGATTTTGAATTTTATAAATAATTTTAAAATGCCTAACAACCATTCTTCTGTAGGGTTCTCCCAAATATTCTTCTACTTGGTATTGTTCTGCAAAGACAATTTCCTTGCTTTTTTTAATAATATCATTTCTAACATTGATAGCTGCTTGACGCGATTGAGATACTTCAATAATCCAATCAAAAATAGACTTCAAATCATTCTTTGCAGCATCAGACCATATAACAGAAATGCCTGCTTCTGTCATTTTACCAATCTTGTACTTCCTTTTCTACATCTTCAACTGTAGTAAACTTCCCGGAACTTACAGCATCATCTGCTTCAAGAATCATTTTGATATATTCCTCTTTGGTAATTGGTTCACCTTGGGCTGAATGAGCAACAATAATTTGCTCCTTTGATGTTTCAGCAAACAAGAGATCTTCAAGCTTCTTTAACTTTTTTGAACTCTTAATTTTAATCAATTGTTCAATAAATTTGTATTTTCTTGCAGCAAAATCCATAATAATGAAATAATGAATTATCAAATATAAGCATTTTAAATAATTTTGAGACTTGCTTAAGAATCACTTTATTCATAAGCAGAATTTATCAAATCAAATTCTAAGCTTTGCTTCTATTTCACTAAATTTGCCCTTTCAAACCACCACTATGCTACAAGTTACTGACATACGCGATAACAAGGCCGCCTATATAGCCGCATTGAAAAAAAGAAACATCGATGCCGCACCGCTTTTTGATGAAGTATTGCAAACCGACGAACTGAGAAGAAGCACCCAGACCAAACTCGACAACATCCTAGCAGAATCCAACAAAATTTCCAAAGAAATAGGACAATTATTCCAGTCAGGAAAAGCGCAGGAAGCCAATAGTCTAAAAGAAAAAACCACCCAGTTCAAAGAAGAAACCAAAACCCTTCAAGAGGAGTTGAATTCAGCAACTGAAAAATTACAGCAGTTGCTATACAACATTCCCAATATTCCCAACGCTTTGGTGCCGGCCGGAAAAAATGAAGAAGATAACGAAGAAGTTTTTCGCGCAGGCGAAATTCCAACCTTGGCCGAAGGCGCACTCCCCCACTGGGAGCTTGCCAAAAAATATGAGCTCATCGATTTTGAGTTGGGCAATAAAATCACCGGTGCCGGTTTCCCGGTTTATAAAGGAAAAGGCGCACGTCTGCAACGCGCTTTAATAACTTATTTTCTCGATAAAAACACCGCTGCCGGCTATACTGAATATCAGGTGCCGCATCTGGTCAACGAAGCTTCCGGTTTTGGAACTGGGCAATTGCCTGACAAGGAAGGACAAATGTATCACGTAACCGGAGATAATCTTTACCTGATTCCCACAGCAGAGGTGCCGGTAACCAATATGTTTCGCGATGAAATCCTTCAAGCCAAAGACCTGCCCGTTTTGTGTACAGGTTATACCCCTTGTTTTAGAAGAGAAGCCGGCAGTTATGGTGCCCACGTGCGCGGACTGAACCGTTTGCACCAGTTTGACAAAGTGGAAATCGTAAGGATTGAACATCCTTCAAACTCCTACAAAGCCCTCGACGAAATGGTGGAACACGTTAAGGAAATTCTCAACGAACTCCAGCTGCCCTACCGCATTTTACTACTTTGCGGTGGCGATTTGGGTTTTACTTCTGCACTTACATATGACTTTGAAGTGTTTTCAACTGCGCAAGATCGCTGGCTGGAAATTTCATCAGTATCCAATTTTGAAACCTTTCAAGCCAACCGATTGAAACTGCGTTTTAGAGACGAAAACAACAAAACCCAACTGGCTCACACTTTGAATGGCAGTGCCTTGGCGCTTCCGCGGGTTTTGGCAGGCATCCTGGAAAACTACCAAACTCCAAATGGTATTAAAATCCCGAAGGTATTGGTACCTTATTGCGGGTTTGACAAGATTGATTAAGAACTTAACCCTTTCAGGGTTTAAAACCCCGAAAAGGGTTCAGCGGATTAACATATTTTAAATAGTGTGGCAAACCACATTTTCCTATATTTACCAAAAAGTAATTCTATGCGCTTTTGGGTAATTGTCCTTTTATTTATGTTCAGTTTTGCAGGGTTTTCTCAAAATGAAACCCTTGCCAAGCATTATTTTGACCGAGGTGATTTTGAAAGGGCATTGCCCATCTACAAATCGCTTTCAGAAAGCAATCCAAACAACAACAATCTTTTTTTGGCATACATTGCCACTTTACAGCAGTTAGAAAACTTTGAAGAAGCCAAAGAACTTTTGGAAGACAAGCTGAAAACCACTCGTAATCACCCCATTTTTCTAATCCAAATGGGAAGAAACTACCTAATTCAAAATAAAGCTGAAGAAGCTGAAACCTATTTTAGATCGGCTATTGCGACAATCGATGAGAATCCGCAAATTTCATTTACGGTTGCCAATACATTTGAATCATACTCTTTATTGGATTTGGCCGTTGAAGCCTATGAAAAAGGAATGGCTCTCGATTCACGACTAGATTTTAACAACCAACTGGCACGCATTTATGGTGAGCAAGGCAATCTGCAAAAAATGTATGACAGTTATCTCAATTTAGTAGATAAAAATCCTGCATTTATGATACCGGCACAGCGCAATTTCAGCCGCTATGTTACCGAAGACCCAAACAACGAAGCCAACGATTTACTACGCAGAACACTGCTCAGAAGGTCGCAAAACAATCCGGAATTATTTTACAATCAGCTGCTTAGTTGGCTGTTTATCCAGCAAAAGCAATACGATCGTGCGTTTGCTCAGGAACGAGCCATCTTTCGCCGCACTTTTGAAGGTTTAAACGAAATGATGGACTTGGCTCTTATCGCTATGGATGATAACGACTATCCCATTGCCAAAGAAATTTTGGATTTTATTGTCGAAAACACTCCTTCTGAAATTGCAAAACTTCAGGCCTTTCAAAACCTGATGGAGATTGAAACACGCACAGCCACCAAAGCTACTTATCCCGAGGTGCAGAAAAAATATGAAAACCTCATCCAGATGTTTGGTGCCGATGGCCGCACCTTTGAATTACAACTCGATTACAATAAATTTTTAGCATACAACAACGACAAAAAAGACCTTGCTATAACCAATCTAAGAAAACTCAGTAATCAAAATCTAAGCAGATATCAGGAAGCCCGCGTATTGATGCTGTTGGCAGATATATTGGTCTATGATGAAAAATTCAACGAGGCGCTGATTTACTATTCACAGGTGCAAAACAAGGTAAAAAACGACCCCTTGGCTCAAGAAGCCCGTTTTAAAGTTGCCCGCACCAGCTATTTTAAAGGCGATTTTCTTTGGGCACAAACCCAGTTGGACATTCTTAAAACTTCCACTTCGCAACTGATTGCCAATGATGCTATGGAGTTAAGCCTGATGATAAGCGACAATTCCTGGGAAGACTCTACCCAAACCGCCTTAAAAAAATATGCCCATGCAGACCTGTTAGATCTTCAGGGAAAACACCACGAAGCCATTGCAGCACTCGACGAAATATTAAAAAACCACCGGGGAGAATCCATTGAAGACGAAGCCCTGTTTAAGCAGGCTCAGGTTTTTGAAAAAACAAAACAGTATGATAAAGCCATTGCCAATTATCTATTAATCATACAATACCACGGCAATGACATTTTAGCTGATAACGCCCTCTTTTTTCTGGCTGAACTCTACAATAAAACCCTGAAGCAACCCGAAAAAGCACGAGAGTTTTATGAACAAATAATCTTCAACCATCAGGACTCCATCTTTTTTGTGGAGGCCCGAAGGCAATACCGCAGCATCAGAGGTGATGCAATTAATTAGAACGTCACCATCAAATTAAATCAGTACAGGCGCAACATTTTGCGCCTCCCTCAAAGTCAAAAGAAAAAAATCTTGAAAAAGCATATCTATAATATAACGATTAACATTGAAGAAGACATCCACGACCACTGGCTCAAATGGATGAATGAGGAACACATCCCCGATATGCTTGCCACCGGAAAATTTTCTTCGGCAAAAATATGCCGGGTACTGGTAGAAGAAGAAATGGGCGGTATAACTTATGCCGTGCAATACACTACAGACAGTAAAGAAACACTCGACAAATACTACCGTGAAGATGCCGAGCGGCTTCGTGCACAAAGCAAACCCTTTGAAGGGAAATTTGTAGCTTTCAGAACCGAACTTCAAATTATAAGCGAATATTCCTCACCCCCCGGCCCCCTCTCCAACACTTCGACTTCGCTCAGTGCAAGTGGAGAGGGGGAGAAACCTTCTTATAAACCATGACTACTTTCAATAAAAAAGAAACTGTAAAAGCCAAAAAACATCTGGGTCAGCATTTTTTGAAAGACGAAAACATCGCTCAAAAAATTGCCGACACCCTCACCTTAAATGGCTATGAACAGGTGCTTGAAATCGGCCCCGGTATGGGCGTGCTTACCAAATACCTCATCACAAAAAATATCAGGCTCACAGCGATGGACATCGATACCGAATCGGTGGCATACCTCAACAGTACGTTTATTTCGGAGTTTCAGGGGAGTATTTTAGGAAGTTTCCGGGTAGAGGAAGCCGATTTTCTCAAAATCAATCCCGCCGATTATTTTGGCGAAAAGCCATTTGCCATCACCGGAAATTTTCCTTACAATATTTCCTCCCAAATTGTCTTTAAAGCCTTGGAATGGCGGCACCAAATACCTGAATTTACCGGGATGTTTCAAAAAGAAGTAGCACAACGCATCTGTGAAAAACCGGGCACGAAGGCGTATGGCATCCTTTCGGTACTGGTTCAGGCATTTTATGAAGCCGAATATTTGTTTACCGTTCCGCCGGGCGTATTCAACCCCCCACCCAAGGTGGACAGCGGGGTACTTCGGTTGATTCGAAAAGAAAATTTTACATTGCCCTGCAATGAAAAATTATTCTTCAGTGTGGTCAAAACCGCTTTTGGTCAACGCCGAAAAACATTGAGAAACAGTTTAAAATCTTTCGCTTTAAGCGAAAATTTAAAAGAAGACACTATCTTTGACAAACGGCCGGAGCAACTGAGCTTCGAAAATTTTATCGAGCTAACCCAAAAGATAGAAAGCAATGCAATTTCAACTTAGCCCGGAATTAATCGAAAAAATTGAACTTCTTGTCCAAGAACAAAACGACAAGGAGCTATTGGTGCATTTAAAAGACCTGCACCACGCCGATATTGCCGAAATTCTTGAAGAGCTTTCGCTCGACGATGCCACTTACATCATCAAACTTCTGGACAGTGAAAAAACTGCCGAAGTGCTCATGGAGCTGGACGAAAGCGACCGTGAAAAAATCCTTGACAACCTTTCGCCTCAGGAAATTGCTGAAGAACTGGAGGAAATGGATACCGACGACGCTGCCGATATCCTTGCCGAACTTTCTGAAGAGCGAAAAGAAGAAGTAATTGCCAAAATTGAAGATGCCGAGCACGCCAAAGACCTAAAAGAACTTTTGCGTTATGACGAAGACTCTGCCGGGGGTTTAATGGCTAAAGAGCTGATTAAAGTGAGAGAAACCTGGACGGTTGCCGGCTGTGTAAGGGAAATGCGCCGTCAGGCTGAAAATGTAACCCGTGTACACTCCATTTATGTGGTTGATAAAGATGAAAAACTCATTGGCAGGCTTTCACTCAAAGACCTGTTAACGGTGCCGCCACAAACCAAAATTTCTGAAATTTATATCCCCCGTGTGGATTATGTAAACGTGCATACCGAAGGTGAAGAAGTAGCCCGCATCATGCAAAAATATGACCTGGAAGCCATTCCTGTGGTAGATGAAATCGGCCGGTTGGTAGGCAGGGTTACCATTGACGACATCGTTGATTTTATCAAAGAAGAAGCCGAAAAAGATTATCAGTTGGCAGCAGGTTTATCAGAAGATATTGAAGCAGACGACAGCTATATCAAACAAACCCGTGCACGGCTGCCTTGGTTGTTTTTGGCTCTTATTGGCAGTTTTATGGCTGTAATTATTGCCGAAGGTTTTGACAGTGCCATGGAAAAATATGGAACCCTGTTCTTTTTCACACCGCTCATTGCGGCTATGGCCGGAAACGTGGGTGTACAGTCGTCGGCTATTATTGTGCAGGGTATTGCCAACGGCACTTTAAGCGGTTCGCTGTTTAAACGCTTGTTTAAGGAGGTTATGCTAAGCTTGTTGAACGGGGTCTTGCTGGCCGTGGTTCTGGTGATTGGTTCTCATTTTATTTTGGGTCACGATTATATGATTTCACTTACAGTCTCTATTGCTTTAATGTCGGTAATGGTTATTGCATCGCTTATCGGAACATTTGTTCCTATAACACTTAACAAATACGGCATTGATCCTGCATTAGCCACCGGCCCGTTTATCACTACCAGCAACGATATTTTTGGATTATTAATTTACTTTTCCATAGCCAAAATGATGCTTGGGTTTTAATTTTCAAACAAATAGTGAAAAAATTTCAAACAGAAATAGTTGTTCCCGCTTCAGCCATTGACAACCTGAAACACGTGAATAATGTGGTCTATTTGCAATGGATACAGGACGTGGCAGAACAGCACTGGAATGAAAGTACCTCTGCCGCTGTACGCGAAAATTTAGCCTGGGTAGTTCTCAATCATTTTATTGAATACAAAGCCCCGGCTTTTGAAAACGAAGTACTGATTCTAAAAACTTGGGTAGAAAAATACAGCGGTGTCACCAGCGAACGCCACACCCAAATCATCAGAAAAACAGACCAAAAACTACTGGTGCAAGCCAAAACCCTTTGGTGCTTACTGGACAAAACTTCCGGGAAACCAATGAGAATTTCTAACGAACTGATTGAAAATTTTCCGTAAATGAAAAAGTTACTCTTATATATAGCAGTAAGTGTTTTATCTCTGTCTTTTTTCACAGCTTGTCAGGAAAACAAAAGCGCCTCAACACTAGATTCTACTACCACCGTTGAATTTGTGAGTGCCATGAAAAACGTGATGCGCCTCGGAAAACTCGAAGGCAATGTATTGCTGGACACGCTTCCCAAGAAAAACCTATACGGCATTGGCCCGGTGGAATATCTAAAGGGTGAGCTGATGATTATGGATGGCACTTCTTATATTTCAAGGGTAGAGACTGACAGCACGATGACTGTTGAGACAAGCTTTGATACAAAAGCACCTTTCTTTGTGTATGCACAAGTGGAAGATTGGGAAAAAGAAACTATGCCCAACTCCATTAACAATCTGGAAACACTGGAAGCCTACCTCGATGAAAAATTCAAAGAACGAGATGAGCCTTTTGTGTTTAGAATTGAAGGCATTATCGACACGGCGGTTATTCACATTGTAAACCTTCCGGAAGGCTCTAAGGTAAGCTCCCCTGAAGAAGCCCACCAAGGCATCGTTTACTACTCTTTAGAAAATGAAAATGTGGAATTGCTGGGGTTTTTCTCAAGAAAACATCAAGCTGTTTTCACACATCACGACACCTTTATGCACATTCATTTAATTACCAAAAACAAAACAATGATGGGGCACTTGGATGAGATAAATTTTGGAGGCAGTCCGCTCACTTTATATTGGTCAAAATAATGATGAAAATTCTCCACTTAGATAAAAACCATCCTATTCTTTTGGAACAGCTGGCAACAGCCGGCTTTCAAAATGATGAAGATTATACTTCCTCTAAAGCAGAGGTTGAAACCAAAATAAAAAACTATGAAGGCATTGTCATCCGCAGCAGGTTTGATATTGACAAAACCTTCCTCGATGCCGCCACAAATTTAAAGTTCATCGCCCGTGTGGGTGCCGGCTTAGAAAGTATTGATACTGCTTACACAGAAAGCAAAAACATCACCCTCATTGCCGCTCCGGAAGGCAACCGCAATGCCGTGGGCGAACACGCTTTGGGAATGCTGCTTTCCCTTTTTAACAAACTCAATCAGGCAGACAGCCAGGTAAAACAAGGACAATGGAACCGCGAATCCAATCGCGGGACAGAGCTTGACGGAAAAACCGTGGGCATCATTGGCTATGGTAATATGGGAAAAGCTTTTGCCAAAAAACTCAGCGGATTTGAAGTGGAAGTGCTTTACTATGACATTAAAGAAAACATAGGCGATCAACATGCCAAACAGGTTTCGCTGGAGGAACTTATGCAAAAAGCCGATGTACTGAGTCTGCACGTTCCGTGGACCCAGGAAACCGATAAAATGGTCAATGAAGCATTTATCGCCCAATTCAAAAAACCCTTTTGGCTGCTCAACACCGCCCGAGGAAAATGTGTAGTTACAGCAGATTTGGTTAAAGCATTACAATCAGGAAAAATTTTAGGAGCCGGACTGGATGTGCTGGAGTATGAAAAAAACTCATTTGAATCCCTTTTTACTGAAAACGAACTTCCACAGGCTTTGCAGGAACTTCTCAAAATGGAAAACGTTTTGCTGAGTCCTCACATAGCCGGCTGGACGGTTGAAAGTAAAGAAAAACTGGCGCAAGTGATAGTGCATAAAATTAAAGATTTATATGGTTTAGCCGAGAAAGAAAAGTCACTTCTTCCGGCACAGGAGTATGGAGTTTCCGGCCTCGGCGGATTTTTCTTTAAATCCATAGACCCTAATACTCTTAAAGACTGGTATAAAAAGCATTTAGGCATAAATACAGACCAATACGGCTGGACATTTTGGTGGAAAGATGCCGATGGAAACGACTGCTCCACGCAGTGGAGCCCGTTTGAAGAAAACACCTCCTATTTCGCGCCCAGCGAAAAACAATTTATGATGAATTTTCGGGTAAAAAATCTTGAAAAACTTCTTAAAACTTTAAAGAGCGAGGGCATCACAATTGTAGGTGAGATAGAAGAATACAGCTACGGAAAATTTGGTTGGATACTCGACCCTGAAGGAAACAAACTGGAATTGTGGGAACCTAACGACAAGGCGTTTTTGTAAACGATTTTTTGGTACATTTAACACAACTAACTAATAACTAATCAAATGGAAGAAAACAAAAATCAAGAAAGTTTCGAACAAGAAGCAAGAAAATCAGCTAGCGAATTCAAAGAAAGCTGGAATCAATCCATCAATGAAAACAGGGAAAACAAAAAGCTGATTGCCGGTATTCTAGCCATACTTCTTGGTGGAATAGGGATGCACAAATTTATTTTAGGATATACAAAAGAAGGGTTAATTCACATCATTATTTCTATTTTCACTTTAGGTATTGGTGGAATAATTGGACTCATTGAAGGGATTATCTATTTGACAAAAAGTGACGAAGAGTTTTTTCAAACCTATCAGGTTAACAAACGTCCCTGGTTTTAAACTATTTTCAGAAAACAGTTTTCAAGTTTTAACTCTCAAAGCTAGTATAGATTGATTAGATTAGAAAATTAATCCTCAGTCTCCCCGGCTTTGAGGTTGTATTTCTTTTCCATTTCGGCTTGAAATTCTTCCAGCACGGGTTTTACGGTACTTTCAGGAAGGTCTGCAATGCGAATATACATCAACCCGTCAACGGCATTGTTGAAGAGCGGATCCACATTAAACGCCACTACTTTGGCGTTTTGTTTGATATATTTTTTGATAAGTACAGGCAACCTAAGTTCACCGGGTTCCAACTCGTCAATGATTTTATCAAATTTATTCAGGTCGGCTTCTGTTTCGTCAAAAACAAAATCTTTATCGGCATCTTTAAGCTTTACTTTAAATTCTTTTTTAGGATGGATAAACTGCGCCACATAAGGGTCATAATAATTGGACTTCATAAACTCAATCATCAGCGATTTTGAGAATTCTGAAAAACGGTCGCTGATAGTCACTCCGCCAATAAGGTATTTGTGTTCGGGAAAACGCAGGGTGGTATGAACAATTCCTTTCCAAAGCAGGAACAACGGCATGGGTTTTTGCTGGTATTCTTTAATGATAAATGCCCGCCCCATCTCGATGGACTGGCTCATCATTTTGTACAACTCAGGCTCAAACCGAAACAGGTCGTGCAGATAAAACCCTTCAATGCCATATTCGGTAAAAATCTTTGAGCCCAGACCCATTCTATAGGCTCCGGCTATTTTTTTGGCCTCATTATCCCACAAAAACATATGGTGATAGTAAGCGTCATAAACATCTAGGTCGATGGCTTTATTGGTACCCTCACCCACCTCTCTGAAAGTGATTTCGCGCAAGCGGCCTATTTCCTGTAGTATATTGGGAATATCTGTAGGGTGTGAAAGAAACACCTCATAGTTTTTACTGATGAGCAAACGCTTGTCCAAATCTCTCAAGGTTTCTACTTCATTTTCAAGAATTTTGGGGTTTACGGGAGTAACAATTTTTTTGGGTGGTTTTGGAAACTTGAGTGTTTTCGGGATGTTGTCTAAGAGTTTTTTCTTGTTGAAGGTGTTGGCAAGCATATAGGTTTTTTTACGTAAAAAAGCCGTAAAATCTTCTAATGATTGCTGCTCTTTTTGATCGTTGACCGAAATGGGGTTGCCGATTCTAATTTTAATCACCCGTTCGCCTTGCGAAAGCAGTTCAGAGGGTAATTTAGCCGTTCTAAACGTGGGATTGAGCTTAGACAGTTTATAAAAAAGCTGACTGTTTTTGGCGTGAAAATAAATGGGCACCACCGGAACTTCGGCTTTTTGAATGAGTTTCATTGCGCTGGGTTCCCAAGGTTTATCGGTGATGCGCTTATCTTCTTTATAGGTAGAAACTTCCCCTGCCGGAAAAATGCCCAGCGGATATCCTTCTTTTAATTGTTGTATGGCTTGTTTAAACCCGGTAAAACTTGATTTGGCCTCTTTTTGATTTTCAAAAGGATTGACCGGCATCACATAGGGCTTGAGCGGCTCGATGCGGTGGAGTAAAAAATTGGCAATGATTTTATAATCGGGTCTTTGTTCGAGTAATATTTTCAATAATAATATGCCGTCAATTCCTCCCAGCGGATGATTGGAAATAGTGATGAAGGCTCCGTTTTTTGGGATGCGCCTCAGGTCTTCTTCGGGGATTTCAAATCGCACTTCAAACTCATCCAACAGGGCATTGATAAAATCGAGCCCTTCAAGATGTTTGTGTTTATCATAGATGCGATTGCAGGCAGAAATGCGCAATCCTTTCATCAATGCCCACCCGACAAAAGTACCCACAATCCCTAATTTATGAACGTTGATGGCTTGTGCAATTTCTTTGGGGGTAACCAGTGGCATGCTAAGTTGTTGTTAGTTGTGAATGGTAAATATACACAAATAGGATATATCTATTCCTAAATATTCACTTGAACAAAAAGCTACTATAGATATATTACTCTAAAGATTTATTATTGTAGAAGTGTTAATTATGACAATAAACAACCAGAACAAAATTAAATCATTAGGGAAGAACCATCTCTGACAGCTCAACAATTGTTCGTTCTACCTTTTTAAATTCATCTTCCTCAAAGTAATAATATCGTTTCCAACTAATTGAATCGTTTAACTCAAATCCCACTAAGTCATTTAAAAATCTTTTTTTGTATTTATTAGTAAAATTGGTTTTATAATAAAAATGATCTATGCTAAAAAAAGGATGTTTGATTTCGCTAAATGTGGATGTTAATTCCCTGTCATAATAGTCTAAAACAACAAACAGTTTCATATCGTTATCATCACAATATGACTGCACAGCGTGTAAAGGATGGCAATTTTCACTGTAACAGTTGATGCTCCAGAAGTAGACTAAGGAATTTTTATGTTTTGAGATTTCTTTTTTTAGAGTTTCTCCATTAAGGGAATAAATTATTTGTAAGTCAAGTTTTTCAATATTATCAATACTATCCAAAAAAACAATGTTCAAATATTCTTTTTCTTTTTTATAACCACTTGTCAGGCCTTTAAAAGAGCCGTAAAAACAAGAAGAGCAAAATATTACCAATAATAAATAAAATAATTTCTTCATGAGATGAATTTAAAAAAGGCCCATATTTCTATGAGCCTAATATAAGATAATTAGTGATTAGTTAGATTTTTATTATCGGCAATCTATATCCGCCCACTTCGCCAATCTCCGTATTTAACGGATATAAACCAGCTTCTACGCTATAAGTGTCTTCATTTTCTGTTGTAAAGAATAGGTCCTCATCAATTGGGAAATATTCAAATCCATCATCATCAGGCATAGTATCATCAATAGGAATATCTACCCATAAATTTCCATTTTCATCACCTTGAACAACGGCAGACTTAATCGTAATAGTTATTGCTTCAAGCCTAAAATTACACAATCCATTTCTCTCACAATCAAATCTCTTTCTTCCCCATTCGTCCCAAGTAAAGTACCCTCCAACAATAATCTCTGTTTTAGGGGCAACTTGTTCGCTTTCGTAATTAGTTAATTGATTTTCTAAAATGCCCTGATCATTTGAACAACTAATGAGTAAAGCAATGGTCAATAGCGGTAATAATCTTTTTAATTTTTTCATAATTAAATAAATTGTTAGTAGTTAGTAAAGCACTAATTTACCCCCCCCCCATCATTAAAAACAAATTTTATTTGTTAATGTTTTGTTAATTTAATATTCGGGTTAAAATCTCTAAATTTACCTCACCACCAGCTGCATAGTATCCCGGTTTTGTTGTTTTAAAAGCACTTCAAAGCCGTTTTCCAACTTTTCAACATCATTTTCTTTAAAGTGACGAATGGTATATAGGGTCGTATTTTCATTAAACTTCACCTTAAATTTAGACCGCAGTTGGGTGAGCAGCTCTTCCAGTTTGTTGTACTTATTATCTACCACCACCGTAAAACTAATGGCCGAATTTTGAATCATATTCACCTTCATTTTATTTTTATGCAATAGCTTAAAAACCTCACCGATATTATCTTCCATCATAAAGGAGAAATCCAGCGATGAAAGCGATATAAGCACCTGCTCTTTTTTAACGATATAACAGGAAACAGCGGGAATTAAATCTTTACCTTTAGCTACTGATGTACCGGGTTGTGTGGGGTTTAAAAACGACTTTACAAAAAGGGGAATTTCCTTTCGCTGGAGCGGTTGTAAAGTTTTTGGGTGAATGACTGATGCCCCATAAAACGCCATTTCAATAGCTTCTCTATAGGATATTTGCTGTAAAAGCGTGGTGTTTTCAAATACCCGCGGGTCAGCATTCAGCACTCCGGGAACGTCTTTCCAAATGGTCACACTTTCTGCACCCAGACAGTAGGCAAAAATAGCAGCGGTATAGTCACTTCCTTCACGGCCCAGAGTTGTAGTGAAGTTGTTGTCATTGGAGCCCAAAAATCCTTGAGTAACAGTCAGGGATTTGGTGTTTACTCTCTCTTTAATCTGGTTTTGTGTTTGCTCCCAATCTAATCCGGCATCGCGATAATTGTTGTCTGTTTTAATACACTCGCGGCTATCGAGCCAATTGTTTTTAATGCCGTTTTTATCAAAAAAATGACTTACAATTTTGGTGGAAATCAATTCACCATACCCCACCACTTGGTCATAAACATAAGCATGAGAAGTTGATTTGTTATGTTCAAAAAAAGATTTTAATTCTTCAAAAAGTGCATGAACTTCAGCATATACAGGGTTAGATTTTTCAGGAAACAAGGCTTCCAGTATGTTGTAATGATAGTCTTGAACAAAAGCCAGTGAAGCTTTCAGCTCGGGTGATTTACTAAGGTAGTCTGTCACCACTTTTTCAAGGGCATTGGTGGTTTTTCCCATGGCTGAAACTACCACAACCAGATTGTTTGTTCCGGTGGCTTCCAGCACCGTAAGCACATTTTTTACTCCTTGTGCATCTTTGACTGATGCTCCTCCAAACTTAAATATTCGCATTAATTAAAATCTAAAAAATTAGTAATTCCTTGTTCATCCATATGCACCGTGCGCCAGTCTTTTAAAACTTTGGCACCGCTGCGTTCATAAAATTTAATCGCGCCCTCATTCCAGTCCAGTACCACCCATTCCACTCTTTTTACGTTTTGAGATTTGGCATAGTTAATAACTTCTTTGTACAAAGCACTTCCCAAGCCGGAGCCTCTCATTTTTTCTTTCACTATTAAATCTTCCAGATGTATGGTGCGGCCTTTCCAGGTGGAAAACCGAAAATACATCAAGGCCATACCCACGATTTCATTGTCTACTTCGGCGACAAAGCATTTAAAAAGCGGGTGTTCGCCAAAACCTTCTCTTTCGAGTTCTTCAGCAGTTACTTCAACAGCTTCGGGTTCACGTTCAAAAGCAGCCAGTTCCTTAATCAGTGATAAAACTTGCGGCATATCTTGTTTCTTACTCTCCCTGATTTTGTAATTCATGTGTCTTTAAATTGATTTAAACCTGTTACTTCTTTCCCCACAAAAATATCACTATTTCATTTATGGGTCTTTGATTTTTATCCTATCCCGCTATTTCATTTAGAATGGGAAAAATTCATGTACTTTTGCATCCATAATCACAGCTTTCCAAAAAATGACTGACCATAACAAAACACTCGGCGAATTTATCATTGAAAACCAAAAAGACTTTGCCTATTCTTCCGGTGAACTTTCAAGACTCATCAACTCTATCCGGTTGGCGGCAAAGGTAGTAAACCATGAAGTAAATAAAGCCGGTTTGGTGGATATTTTGGGTGCTTTTGGAGATAAAAACATCCAAGGTGAGGAACAGCAAAAGCTGGATGTTTTTGCCAATGAGGCTTTTATTAAAACCTTGACCAATCGTGAGATTGTATGCGGTATTGCTTCAGAAGAAATGGACGATTTCATTCGTATTGAGGGTCGTGATAAAAACAACAACAATAAATATGTGGTGATGATTGACCCACTGGACGGCTCATCAAACATCGACGTAAACGTTTCTGTGGGGACTATTTTTTCCATTTACAGACGTGTTACTCCGGCTGGAACTCCCGTTACTTTAGAAGACTTTCTTCAGCCGGGCATCAATCAGGTTGCTGCAGGTTACATTATCTACGGTACTTCAACCATGATTGTTTACACTACCGGTCACGGGGTAAATGGCTTTACATTAAATCCGGCCATTGGTACTTATTACCTATCACACCCCAATATGCGGGTGCCTGAAAACGGCCGTATTTACTCGGTCAACGAAGGAAACTATATACATTTTCCACAAGGCGTGAAAGATTACATAAAATACTGTCAGATGGAAGAGGATGACAGACCCTACACATCCAGATACATTGGATCTCTTGTTTCTGATATTCACCGTAACATTTTAAAAGGCGGAATTTATATTTATCCAAAAAGCTCCAAAGCATCCAACGGTAAATTGCGTTTACTTTATGAGTGTAACCCGATGGCATTTATAGTGGAGCAAGCCGGAGGTAAAGCCAGCGATGGCTTTAACCGTATTATGGAAATTCAGCCCACAGAGTTACACCAACGTGTTCCGTTTTTCTGTGGAAGCAAAAATATGGTTGAAAAAGCCGAAGAATTTATGCGAAATGCACAATAAAAAAAGCCCTGAAAATTCAGGGCTTTTTTTATTACTTTTTATTGAGAAGGTATTCATAATCGTAAAAATCGAGACCCCCTGAAAAAATTTCTATTGAACGCTTGATGATTCTTTTGGCTTCATCCTCCTTAAATCCTAAAGCAATGGCATATCGGTTTAAAAAATCAGCTTCTTCCTGGTCAATTTCACCATCAACAAAAATAATCCTGAATATGTCATGCAACTGTTTTAACCTGATTTCCTGAGAATTGGTAGGATAAATGGGATATTTTTTGGGGTTTTTTAATATCTCGTTATATTCAAGTTCATTAATATCCAACTTGCGGGCAAAACGAAGTAACAAAAACTCTTCTGACGGAGCCAACGGCCCATCCACTATTGCAACATTTACCAGAGCCGAAAAATGCCCCAATTTTCTTTTTTGATTGCCGCCTTTAAATAAATCTTCAAATGACATATACTGTATTTTTATGCAAAGATAGGATTTCACAAAGATTTTCTGAAAATTAAATCTCGCAATTTTTAAATTTTGATTTACCTTTAGTAGCCAACAAATTAAGTATGAAAAAATTACTCCCCCTTTTTAACGGAATCGCCTTTACCGCTACCCTTTATGTCAATTATTTGTCAAACACCGGGTTGATAAACAACAACACCAATTCCACCGTTTCTCAAAAGTTTGAAAACCTGTTTACACCAGCCGGTTATGCTTTTTCTATTTGGGGAATTATTTATTTACTGTTGATTGCTTTTGTACTTTTTCAAGGAACCGCATTGCTAAAAAAAGGAAATGATGTTGCCGAAAAAATAGGTGGATGGTTTATTATTTCTTGTACTGCAAATGCAGTTTGGCTGTATGCATGGTTGCATGAAACTTTATTGCTTTCAGTAGCAATAATGATTTTACTGTTGTACTCGCTGTTGCAAATTCACTTTAAAACCGACTCCATAAAAGAAATAGAAACTTTAAAATACAAATTCTTGGTGCGATTGCCATTTTCCATCTATTTGGGATGGATCTCGGTTGCGTTAATTGCAAACATCGCTGCACTTTTGACGCAATGGTCCTGGAAAGGGTTTGGTTTATCTGAAGTATTTTGGACTGTTTTGATGATTTGTATAGCCGGCGTTGTAAATATTTGGATAACCCGCGTAAGAAATATTCCCGTTTTCTCTTTGGTTGGAGTTTGGGCATTACTGGCTATTGCAGCAGCCAACAAAAACGTGGAGCCTCTTATTGTCTCTGCTGCTTATCTGGTTTCAGGCATTCTGCTGATTCATCTTTTAGTTTTTGTTTTTAAACGAAAACAGTTTTTGTAAATCTTTTAATAAAAACCAAACACTTTTTGTTCTAAATAAGAAACACAGCTATCTTTGCCGGCTATGAGTAACATCATTGTCGATTCACTCTTTGGGAAGTCTTCGGAAACGCGAAAACTAGGGGAAAGCCTCACCCCCGACCCCTCTCCAAAGGAGAGGGGAGTACAAACTCATTCTGTTCATATTTCCGGTTTGGTAGGTGCTGCAACTTCATTGGTTGTTGCTGAGACTTTTAAAAACACTGAACGCCCTTTTCTGCTGATTTTTAACGACAAAGAAGACGCTGCATACCACCTCAACGATTTGGAAGCCTTGCTGTGCGATAAAGATGTGCTTTTCTATCCCGGAAGTTACCGCAGACCCTATCAAATAGAAGAAACAGACAATGCCAATGTATTGCTGCGCTCTGAAGTGCTCAACCGCATCAACTCCCGAAAAAAACCGGCGATTATTGTTACTTACCCCGATGCCCTTTTTGAAAAAGTAGTAACCAAAAAAGAGCTTGAAAAAAACACGCTGAAAATCAGTGTGGGCGACCGGCTTTCCATCGATTTTGTCAACGAAGTGCTTTTTGAATATCAATTTCACCGCACCGATTTTGTGACCGAACCGGGTGAATTTTCAGTACGTGGCGGGATTTTGGATGTGTTTTCTTTCTCCAATGACGCGCCTTACCGCATCGAGTTTTTTGGGGACGAGGTAGAAAGCATCCGCACTTTTGATGTAGAGACGCAGCTTTCACTGGAGCAGGTAAAAAAAATCACTGTTATTCCCAATGTAGATATGGCGGCGTCACAAACTTCTCGCATTTCGTTTTTAGAGTATATTTCGTCACAAACTGTGGTGTTTGTTAAAAACCCTGAGTTGCTGTTTAGCAGTATTGATTTGCTTTTCGCGAAAGCGGAAGAAGCCTTTTCAAAAATGAACGAAGGCATCAAACAACTCACGCCCGAAACACTTTTTTGCAATGCCGAAGCCTTGAAAAATCAATTAAACGTTTTCACGAAAGTGATTTTTTCAAGTGAGAAGAACGAAAACTACATCGATTTTAAAACCACCCCACAACCTTCTTTCAACAAACAGTTTGACCTGCTGATTGAAAACCTGAACGACAATACTGACAAGGGTTATAAAAACTATATTTTTTGTTCATCAGCAAACCAGGCAAAGCGCTTTCACGACATTTTTGAAGACGCACATCTAGATGTAAAACAATTTGAAACGGTGGTTTTCCCGTTGCATTTGGGTTTTGTTGACCACCATCAAAAAAATGCCTGCTATACAGACCACCAAATTTTTGAACGTTACCACAAGTTTCACCTGAAAAACGGTTATGCCAAAAAACAGGCCATTACTTTAAAAGAGTTGACCCATCTGGAAATTGGCGATTATGTCACACACATTGACCACGGTATCGGGAAATTTGGCGGACTTCAAAAAATTGATGTGGAAGGCAAAAAACAAGAGGCTATAAAACTGGTTTACGGCGAAAGGGACATACTTTACCTCAGTATTCACTCGCTGCACAAAATCTCCAAGTACAACGGCAAAGACGGCAAACCGCCCAAAATCTACAAGCTGGGCTCTAATGCGTGGAAAGCTTTAAAGCAAAAAACCAAAACCCGGGTCAAAGAAATTGCTTTTAACCTCATCGAGTTGTATGCCAAGCGAAAACTGCAAAAAGGTTTTGCTTTTGACCCCGATTCCTATCTGCAGCACGAGTTGGAGTCTTCATTTATCTATGAAGACACCCCGGATCAAATTACTGCTACCGAAGATGTAAAACGCGATATGGAAAGCGAGCAGCCTATGGACCGTTTGGTGTGTGGTGATGTGGGCTTTGGTAAAACCGAAGTTGCCATTCGTGCGGCTTTTAAAGCGGTGGACAACGGCAAACAAGTAGCGGTTTTAGTACCCACAACCATTTTGGCTTTTCAGCATTTTAAAACGTTTACCGAGCGTATGAAAGATATGCCGGTAAGTATTGATTATCTCAACCGTTTTCGCACAACCAAAGAAAGAAATACCGCATTGGAAAATCTGGCTTCGGGCAAACTGGACATAATCATTGGCACCCACCAATTGATTAATAAAACGGTAAAATTTAAAGACCTGGGACTACTCATCATTGATGAAGAACAAAAATTTGGCGTAGCCGCTAAAGACAAACTAAAACTCATCAAAGAAAATGTGGATACCTTAACCTTAACCGCCACACCCATACCCAGGACACTGCAATTCAGCTTGATGGCTGCTCGTGATTTGTCGGTCATTACCACCCCGCCGCCCAACCGCTATCCGGTGGAGACGCAGGTTATCCGCTTTTCGGAGGAAGTGATTCGCGATGCTGTGAGTTATGAAATTTCTCGTGGCGGGCAAGTGTTTTTTGTTCACAACCGCATTGAAAATATTCAGGAAGTGGCCGGAATGGTGCAGCGTCTCGTTCCCGATGCCAAAATTGGTATCGGTCACGGGCAGCTAGACGGCAAGAAACTGGAAAACCTGATGCTTGCATTTATGAACGGCGAGTTTGATGTACTTGTTTCCACAACAATTATCGAAAGCGGACTCGATGTGCCCAATGCCAACACTATTTTTATCAACAACGCCAACAATTTCGGTTTAAGCGATTTGCACCAAATGCGCGGTCGTGTGGGAAGAAGTAACAAAAAAGCGTTTTGTTATTTTATCACCCCTGAATATTCGGCTATGACCGATGAAGCCCGCAAGCGCATCACAGCTTTGGAACAGTTTACAGAGTTGGGAAGCGGTTTCCAGATTGCGATGAAAGACCTGGAGATAAGAGGTGCCGGTGATTTGTTGGGCGGAGAGCAAAGCGGGTTTATCAACGAAATTGGTTTTGAAACCTATCAAAAAATCCTGGCCGAAGCCATTGAAGAACTCAAAGAAAAAGACTTTAAAGAGCTGTATAAAGACGAAAAAGATAAAAAATACCTCAAAGAAACCGTTATTGACACCGATTTTGAAATTCTCTTCCCTGATGATTATGTCAACAATATTACTGAGCGGTTGAATCTTTATAACAAACTTTCAGATTTGAATACCGAGGAAGAATTACTAAACTTTGAAAAAGAACTGGAAGATCGTTTTGGCGAACTACCCATACAGGTGGTTGATTTGCTGGACAGCGTGCGCGTAAAGTGGATTGCCATTAAAATGGGTCTGGAGCGCGTGGTGATGAAACAGGGCAAGTTTGCAGGTTATTTTATTGCCGACCAGCAATCAGGTTTTTATCAGAGTGAAGCCTTTCAAAAAGTGTTGCAGTTTGTGCAGTCTCAATCGGGCTTGGTAAAACTAAAAGAAAAAGAAACCCGCAACGGCTTGCGACTGATTTTAAGTTTTGACCATGTACAATCGGTTAAGCAGGCTTTGAGGGTTTTGGAAAGGTTTTAGGCTTCTTAACCCTCTCAGGGTTTGAAACCCTGAGGGGGTTTTAAGACTTAATTCCCCTTTATCCTTACCCACAAATCGCTTAATAGTTGTTGGGCATCTTCACGGTTTTTATCAACTTCGGTGGCATAAATTTCTCCGTCAATTTCTTCCAGCAGATAGCTAAAAGCAAACTCGGGGTTTGAAGGGTCGCTGTTGATTAAACCAAAGCGCAGGTCGTTGAGAAAAAGCTCGCCATCCCTTTCGGTGATGGTGTACCAGCCTTCTGTGATTTTGATGAGTCGCTGCATATTTCGTTTTTCTTTCCAATCGCCCAGTAAGTGGTGGTCTTTCGCGAAAGCGTGAAACTGAATGGGCCGGGTATCAAAAAAAGAATAACTGCCGATTAAGAAGGCATCTTCGGTTTCTACATTGGCATACCACAACACTATGTTTAGAGGTCCCGGTTTGTTTTGCATCTGTAGATAAGTGATGTTTTGGTCGTCGAGTGCCTGACTAAATTTTTGATAGGCAATCCCTTTAACCACCAGCGTTAACACCAGATAACTGCTGCTGACAATCAACCCCAAGCGATTGAATTTCTGTCTTTTGGGCGAGCTGCGTTTTTGAAACATCGTTAAAATGAGGAACACCAAAAAGGGTATGGTGTAGAGCGGGTCAATTACAAAAATACTCTGAATGGATACCGGATAATGAACGGGCCAGAACAATTGTGTGCCCCAGGTGGTAAATGCATCCAGAAAACCGTGAGTGACCAATCCCCAAAACATAAGCCGTGACCAGTCTTTCCAGGTTGCGGGCGATTTCCGTTCAATTTTGGAAATGAGCCAGCCAAAAACCGGAGCCATCACCACGGCAAAAAGTATGGAGTGTGTTACCCCGCGGTGCCATTCAATAGCGGTTATGGTGTCTGTAAAATGAACGGCCAGCACATCCAAATCGGGGATAGTACCGGCTATGGCTCCATAAAGAATGGCCTTATTGCCCACTTTCTTGCCAAGTACTGCCTCGCCTACTGCTGCTCCTAAAACGATTTGGGTTAATGAATCCATGGTTGGTTAATAGTTATTTGTTATTAGTTATTGAGACTCACAACTCACCTCTATCCTCTCAAAACTTATTTATGGTGCCGGATTGGGTATTTCTTCGTGTATTTTATTGATTTCTCTTATAATTTCTTTTGACAGCACAATGTCTTTGCTTGCTATGTTTTCTTTTAGTTGTTCTACTGAAGTTGCTCCCAAAATAGTACTCGTAACAAACGGTTGCTGCCTCACAAAAGCCAGTGCCAAATGAGTGAGCGAAATACCGTTTTGTTTTGCTAAATCGTTGTATTTTTTGGTAGCTGCAAAACTGTTGGGTTTGTGGTAGCGGTTGTAATTGGGAAACAATGTTACCCTTGCGTTTTGAGGAGTGTCTTCCAGGTATTTTCCGGTGAGTTGCCCAAAACCGAGTGGTGAATAGGCCAAATAGCCCACGTTTTCCCTGAGCAGCACTTCGGTCATCCCGATTTCGTCTTTTCGGTTTAACAGACTGAAAGGGTTTTGCAAAGTGGCGATTTTACGTTTTCCTTTTCGGGCTTCTTCTACAAAGCGCATCACCCCAAAAGGGCTTTCGTTTGAAACACCAATGTGTCTTATTTTTCCTTTCTTGACAAAATGCTCCAAATTATCGAGTATTTCAGCAATGTTGTCCTGCCAGTTTTCATTTTCCCGGTGGTTGTAATTGCGCTGTCCAAAATAATTGGTGTTGCGCTCCGGCCAGTGTAGCTGGTATAAATCGATATAATCAGTTTGCAAGCGTTTGAGACTTTTTGTGATGGCATCGTTGAGTGATGCTTTTGAAAAATCAAGTGGCGAACGGATGTGGTCAAAATTTCGGCTGGGACCGGCAATTTTTGAAGCTAAGACGACCTTGTTGCGGTTACCGGTTTTTGCAAACCAGTTACCAATCATAGTTTCTGTACTTCCCTGGGTTTCCTTTCGCCCGGGAATGGAATACATTTCTGCAGTGTCGATAAAGTTGATGCCGTTTTCCAATGCAAAATCGAGCTGTTGAAAAGCTTCATCCTGAGTATTTTGCTGTCCCCAGGTCATAGTGCCCAGGCAGAGTTCGCTGACTTTTAAATCTGTGTTTGGTAAGTTTTTATATTTCATAGCAAATTCCCGCGAAGGCGGGAATCTCATCTTATTATTAAAATTCTTTTTTAGATTTAGTTTTTATTGTGCTTTTTCATTCACAAAAATACTAAAGTAGGCCACAAAATCACCAAAGCTTAAGAGATGGTTAACAAAATAGCTGCTTAAAATTATATCGATTAAATCTCATTCAACAATCTGCTTATTTCATCGAGTTTGGGTGTGAGTATCACTTCAATTCTTCGGTTTTTGGCCCGTCCATCAGCGGTGGCATTTGATGCGATGGGAGCATATTCCCCTCTACCGGCAGCGGTTAAATTTTCTTTTAAAATGGTTGGGTTTTCGGTAAGGATATTTACAATAGCAGTAGCTCTTTTGGTGGAAAGATCCCAGTTATCTCTCAAATGACCGCTTCCGCCGTAAGGCACATTGTCTGTATGCCCTTCTATGAGTATAGCAATTTCGGGGTTTTGTGCCAAAACATTGCCCAATTGCACCACCGCCTGACGACCATTGGCATTTACTGCCCAGCTTCCGCTTTCAAAAAGGAGTCTGTTTTCCATGGAGACATACACCTTGCCGTCGCGTTGCTCGACGGTGAGGCCTTTGCCTTCAAAATTGGTAAGTGCCGCTGAAATGGCCTCTCTTAAATTGTTCATTTGGGCTTCTTTGGCAGCTATAATGCCCTCTAGCTCATCAACTCTTTTTGAACGGGCATCAAGGTCGCGCTGTAGTTTTTCAAGTCGGGCTTGCTCTGCGGCCAAGGCGCGTTCTTTTTCGTCTAATTGCTTCAGCAAATCGCGGTTTAAAGCCAAATTTGATGTAAGGTTTTCTGAACTGTTGGCTTCCAAAGCATCGTAAGAATCTTGCAGACGTTTCAAATTGTTTTGCACTGCTGCATAGTCTAACGCCAAGCGATCCCGCTCTGCCTGCAAACGGTCTAAATCACGTCTCAGGTTCTGCACAGTATATTGATCTGCACCGCCCTGCCTGTTGTTGAGTTGCTCCATCAACGAGGCGTTTTCAGCTTTTAAAGCGTCATAATCTGACTTAAGCTTGTCATACACTTGCGTGGAAACACACGAGGAAAAAGTGACGAATAAAAATAAAATTAGGATGGGGTATTTCATAGCGATTTTTGATGTTATTTTAACCTTATTAATATATTTTTCTATACTCTTTTTGAAACGCCTTTCTATTGTTTACTTGGGAACGAACCAAATCAGAAAAAAAGTCCATTAATTCTTTTATATAAGGAGAGTCATTTGCTAACATGTCATTTAATTCTTCATCAAAAACTTGTACCCATAACGAAAACCCTATCTGCTTTCTTTCTCCATGGGTAACGACATAGAATTTTTTATCATTGTTAGGTAAAAGCTCAATGTTTTCCCATATCAAAGCATTATGCCCCGGGCATTCAATACAAACATTGTCTGACCACATACCAAATTTTTCAAACATATTCTTTTTAATTCGAAAAAAGCTATCAACACACTTAAATGCCATTTGATTGAGGTAAAGGGTGTCTTCTTCAACGACTGATTGAACCTGCTCTATAACAAGACTTGAAAAGTCATTTTTTAATGATTTCCTACACCCGTCTTCTGATAAGTTTTGCTTTGGCGCACAGGCAAAAGCAAGCAGTAGCATTAAAATGATTAAACTATTTTTCATATATACAAAAATTCATAAGCCATTGATTTGAATTTGTTTATGTCGTCCCGACAGCTGTCGGGAGGTATTGAACATTCTTTTTAAATGCCTATTATGGGCTTTCATATTTATAAAGTTAATAAATTATCTATCCTCTATAAACTCATTATTTATAGGGTTCCAATTTCAATTTCCTCTCCCAAAAACCGGGGTTGTTTACTGAAAATAAGGTCTGAAAACATTTTTACACGGGCTAAATACTCTCTGAACTGCACCCTTGCACCACTACGCAAATTAACATCTTTTGCATTAAAACCTATCGCTTTGAGTCCTCTTTTTTCAGCGAGATAAATAGCTCTTTCATTATGAAACTGCTGTGAAACCACGGTGATACTTTCCTGTCCAAAAACTTCTTTGGCTCTCACCATAGAATCCAGCGTCCTGAAACCCGCATAATCCAGATAAATTTTCTCTGCCGGAATTCCCTTTTTCACCAAATCATTTTTGAAAGTTTGCGGCTCGTTATAGCTGTGGTGCCTGTTGTCACCACTCACAAGTATATATTCCACTTTACCGGAATGATATAATTCTGCGGCGGCATCGATGCGGTATTGATAGTAACGATTTATATTTCCGTTTACAAGGTATTTTGATGTACCCAGCACAACCCCTACTTTATTTTTAGGAACTGAACTAACTTCTGAATACAACTTGTCTTTGGCAAAGCTTTTAATTAATCCGTCGGCAATAAAAATTGCTGCCACCATTAAAACTAGCAGTGCCAGCAATGCATATACCAACTTTATTAAAAACTTTTTAACCTTCATAATTACCTTTCAATTTCCACCAGCAGCGGGCAATGGTCGCTGTGTCGGGCTTCCGGTAATATAACGGCTCGTTTTAATTTTTCTTGTAAAGGCTGAGTCACCATGTGATAATCTATACGCCAGCCTTTGTTGTTGTTTCGGGCATTGGCTCGGTAACTCCACCAAGTATAATTGTGCGGATTCTGATTAAACTCACGAAAAGAATCTATAAAACCACTGTCAATAAAACGGCCTAACCACTCACGTTCTTCAGGTAAAAATCCAGAAACTTTTGCATTTCTGATTGGGTCATGAATATCAATGGGTTTGTGACATATATTATAATCGCCGGAAATAATCAGGTTGGGAATATCTTTCCTTAAGTCTTTAGAATATTCCAGAAAGTCATCCATATACTTAAACTTAAATCCCAGTCGGGCATCGTTGGTACCGCTTGGCAGGTACAGACTCATAACAGAAAAATCATCAAAATCGGCACGCAGGTTTCTACCCTCAAAGTCCATATAGTCTATGCCGGTGCCAAACTCGACGTGATTGGGTTTTATTTTAGAAAGTATGGCCACTCCACTATAGCCTTTTTTTTCGGCGGATAGCCAGTAGTTAAAAACATATCCCGCATATTCAAACATGGCGAGTTCCAGTTGGCTTTCGTGCGCTTTGGTTTCCTGAAGACACACCACATCGGGGTCTGCTTGTTTTAACCATTCAAAAAAACCTTTGTTGATTGCGGCTCTAATTCCGTTGACGTTGTATGATACTATTTTCATTCCCTACCATTCCCGCCTTCGCGGGAATCTTATTGTTTTATGTTTCAAATTTTATGCTTTGCTAAAATAAATATTCTCAAACACTTTCCCTGAAAGAAAACAACAAAGATTTCAATACATTTATCAATAAAATAAATAGGACTGCATTAAGTTTATGTAATTGATGAGATTTTTACTAACTGTTTTGGGAGTATTAACCGGGTTTTTGGCATTTTCGCAGGAAACTACGGGCAACTACCGTTCAGTAAACGTGGCAGTAAAAGACACCCTAGTTCTGGATTCGGTGAGTATCAATCCGGCGCGATTTGAAATTTTGGATAAAAATAATGCAGCTGTTGACACTTCCGCTTACAGCGTACATTTTGAAAAAGGCTATGTGGTTTTATCTGAAGAATTGCTGAATACTCAGGACTCGCTTACTATAAACTATGTGCAATACCCCAGTTTTTTAACGAAAAGATATTCGTTGCTCGACCCGCAAATAATCACACAACGAACGGGAGCGATGGATCAGTTGTACTCGTTGCAGCAATCCACACGTGAAAATACATTTACACCATTTGACGGCTTAAATACCAACGGAAGCATTTCCAGAGGAATCACTTTGGGCAACAATCAAAATGCAGTGGTAACTTCAGAACTTGATTTGCAAATCACCGGAATGCTGAGTGAACGTGTAGGCATAAGGGCTTCGATTCAAGATGCTAATATCCCGATGCAGGAGGGTGGCTATTCTCAAAACCTGAATGAGTTTGATCAGATTTTTATCGAAATTTTCAGTGATAACTGGACCATCAGGGCGGGCGATATTGATTTGGTAAACCGAAAAAGTTATTTCGGAAATTTTGAAAAGAAAATTCAAGGTATCTCACTGGGCGGAACCATCAAATCTGAAAATTCTGAAACCTCCATGTTTGTTTCAGGAGGCGTGGTGCGCGGTGTTTTTGCCCGAAGTAATTTTGTGGGTCAGGAAGGAAATCAAGGGCCTTACAAACTTATGGGTCCCAATGGCGAGTTGTATATTTTAATTATTTCCGGAAGCGAGCGGGTGTTTGTAAACGGTCTTCAGCTGCAACGGGGCGAAAACAGGGATTATGTAATTGACTACAATGCCGGCGAAATAAGGTTCAACCCTACTTTTCCCATTACGGCCGATATGCGCATCGTGGTAGAATATCAATATTCTGACAGAAACTACACCCGATTTATTGGCTATGGCGGGGGCAATTATACTTCCGAAAAGTTAGACATTGGTGCATACGGCTATATTGAAAGCGACTTAAAAAATCAACCTTTACAACAAAATTTAACTGCTGAGCAAGTAACTATTTTACAAGAAGCAGGTGACGACCCCACACAAATGGTTGCTCCTTCGGCAGTACCTGACACCTATTCTGAAAACAAGATTTTGTACCGAAAAGAGCTTTTTGATGGTCAGGAAATCTTTGTGTTTTCAAACAACCCCGAAGACGAATTGTTTCAGGTACGTTTTTCGCTCGTGGGCGAAAATCAAGGCAATTATGTCATTGCCAGCACCTCAGCCATCAGCCGTATTTTTGAATTTGTACCTCCGCAAAATGGTATTCCGCAAGGAAACTACGAGCCGGTGATACAGCTGTTTGCACCCACTCAGATTCAGGTGGGAGGCGTAAATGGGGTATATCGCCCTTCAGACAGGACAAGCATCGGTTTTGAACTGACTGCCAGCAAACAGGACCTCAACCTGTTTTCAGACATTGACAACGAAGACAATAACGGCTTTGCAACACACATTCAGGCAAGGCAAAATATCATCAACCGTCCCGGCGGAATCAAACTCGATGGTTATTTGAATGTGGACTATATCGACAAAAATTTTAATACTGTTGAGCGGCTGTATAATGTAGAGTTTAACCGCGACTGGACACTGCCTGACGACCCGCAGGGCAATCAAAGTTTGGTGGTATCGGGAATTCAGGTTTCAGACAGCGCAAGAGGTTTTGCCAATTATGAGTTTCAAAGGCTCGATTTCTCAGAAGATTTTAGCGGAAGCAGGCACGTGCTGAATTCTTTATTAAAAACCGGAAAACTGAGAACCCACATGAGCGGAAGCGTATTGAACAACTCAGGTTCAGAACAAGAAGCAGACTTTTTAAGATTGAATGCAAGAAGTGTTTATGACATCAACGGAAAATCGTGGGCGGGAGGGAAAATAGCCATGGAAGATAACCAACAGCGCATACTTGCCAACGACAGTTTAACACCCATAAGTCAGCGATTTTTTGCTTACGAGGTTTTTGCCGGTGTGGGCGACAGCACTTCGGTATTTGTTGAAGTGGGTTACAGAAATCGGGTGAATGACAGCTTGCGAATGAATGCTTTGGAACGTGTAAGCCGGTCAAACACTTTTTATTTAAAATCGCAATTAATTCAAAATGAAAACTCACAGCTTTCGGTTTTTGCCAATTACCGGGTTTTAAAAGATGTGTATGGAAGCCGGGAAGACGAGCGTTCATTAAACAGCCGTTTGTTATACAACCAGCGGTTTTTCAACGGTGGCATTCAGTGGAACACTACTTTTGAGACCAATAGTGGTGTGTTACCACAGCAGGAGTTTACTTTTGTTGAAGTGGAACCCGGACAGGGAACCCACGTTTGGATTGATTATAACGGAAACGGTATACAGGAATTGGAGGAATTTGAAATAGCCCAATTTCCTGATGAAGCACGGTTTATAAGGGTCTTGCTGCCCAATCAGATTTTCATTAAGATACATCAAAACAAACTGGGACAGGTGCTTACCATCAATCCCGGCTTGTTTACCGATAACGAAAAGGCCAAAGCGTTTCTATCAAAATTTTACAACCAAACTTCCTATTTGATTGACCGAAAAACCCGAAGAGAAGGTAGTGGTTTTGACATCAACCCTTTTGCGGGCGATGAAGAAAACCAGCTTGGGTTGGCATTAAACTTCAGAAATATTCTCTTCTTTAATCGTGGAAGACAACGCTACACCACCAGTTATACATTTACTGATTCCAAGTCAGAAAATTTACTTTCAGTGGGCTTACAAAAAAATGCGCTTACCGCACACCAAATCAATTTTACCCATAAAATGGCTGAGACTTGGTTGGTCAATTTAAAAGCCCAGTATAGTGAAAACGTGACCACCTCAGAAAATTTTGAACAACGCAACTTCACCATTGAAAGTTATGACTTGGGGCCAAAGATTTCTTATATACTTTCTGAAAATGCCCAGTTTTCATTGTTATATCAATTTGCCAATAAAGAAAACCTGTTGGGTGATCGTGAACTTTTAAAGCAGCAAAAATTGGGTGCCCAATTTACATTCAACAAGGCCGAAAGTTATTCCATTAACGGTGAGTTTAATTTTATTTCCAACGATTTTACGGGAAGTGCATTTTCACCCGTTGCTTTTCAGATGCTTGAAGGGTTACAACCCGATAAAAACTTTACGTGGAGCCTGTTGTTTCAGCGTAATATTACAAAATATCTGGACGCTAATATTTCTTATTTTGGCAGGAAAAGTGAAAACTCAAATACCATCCACACCGGAACGGTGCAGCTCAGGGCTTATTTTTAAAATATAAAGACCCCGCCGGAGCGAGGTCTTTTTTAAGTAAAAAAATCTTAAATTATCTCAAAATCAACTTTTCGGTTAGACTGGATTGAGTTTGAATATCTGTTACTTTTATAAAATAAACTCCTGAAGTATTTCCGGATATATCAAGTGAAAAATTGAAATTTGTACTATTCCCTTTTGTTATTAATTTGCCTAATACATTATATACTTCATAGTTTAAGCCGGTTCCTAAAGGATTAGAAACATTAAAAATTCCCTGTGAAGGGTTAGGGTAGATTTTTATTGAGTTCTTAAATGCATTATCGTTTACACTTAAATTCATCGGTGGAAATGGGTCTAAAACGGTAACACCGGAATTGGATGGATCCAACCATTCTCTCAAACGGGAAGAAGCATTACTTCCGGAGTTCCAGGAAGTTGCAAATCTACCATAAACATCCCAACCAACAGGATTTAGACCTTGACACACAGCTGTGCCTCCATACAACTGGCCAATTATTCTACCATTGTTGTCATATAGTGGCGAACCTGATGAGCCTCCCTCTGTAACTCCTAATTCCCAACTATTTACACGCCAAACAACAGCCCCGCCTGAAACGGTTTTTGTGGGCGATTGTTCATCAACACAAACTTTCATAATATCTCCTGAGGGATGGTGGAGACCCCAAGATTTTGAAGGCACATTGTCGCTTCTATCCCATCCAGCCCAAACCAAATCCCAAGCAGCCGGAACAGAATTATTAAGCTCTACCAAGCAAAAATCAGATTGACCATTTCTAGCTCTTAGTTGTGAACCGCTCATTACAAAATGAGTTGGACCATTTGTCGAATTTTGGTAAGCAGCACAAATCGGGTTGGGACTAATCCATTTAAATCTGAAAGACCAGGTGGCAGGGTTTCCTGAATAGCAATGGTCTGCGGTTAAAAAATAAGGTGTTCCATCATTGGTGGTATTATTGATTAATGAACCGGAACATATATACCCCCCCATTTGTAAAAAAGCTACTCCCCACTTATTATGATTTTTAAAATCTTCGAGATCCGGATTGATAGGACAATCTACATCGTGATTACATGGCCCGGAACTGTTTAAGCTTTTTTGATTAAACTCAAGGAGTAGTTGAGATTGGCTTCTGTATCCGTGAACCACTTTTCCAATTTGTAAAATTCCTTTTCCTTGAACATTTTTGGGTTCAAGATATTCAATCCAAACATCGTCACCGTCAATCATCCAGGTTCCCAACATTCTTTCACTGTTATTTTCTTGATGTGTATAAGCTCCCAGCAATGCTGTTTTTTCATTATTATACAAATAAATTTTACCTCCTTCAGGTAAATAAAAATCCTCGAAGATAAAGTTCATAGTAATGGCATCTTCAGACTGAAAACGAATTCTCCAGATACGGTCGCCATTATCCAGAGTGGTCCACATCCCTGAATTTTTCAGAGAGTAATTAACGACAAATTCTTTTCCAAATCTCCAGGCTTGCTTTCCTTGGTGATCAATCAGGGCATCTTCTTCCATTAATTCTTGAAGATTAAACGCCGGCATTTTAATACTTTCAAGGCTTTCAATAGTATTTAAATTCCAGCTTTCGGGGGTTCCTTCATTGGTAACCTGTGCTGAAATTATCATCGAGAAGCTCAAGAATAAAAACAGTATTGCTTTTTTCATTAGGTAAATTTTAATTAATAGTAAACAGCCGGCAATATAGATTTTTAAAATAGAAAAGCAAAGTTTTAACAGGTTGAGTTTTTAAATGTTTTAGTTTTAATTTGTACTTTTATTATAATTATACAATCTAATCTGATGAATGCTTATAAATTATATTATATTCTTGTTTTATTATTAACAGTAACCTCTTGTCAAAGTAAAAAAACTTCTTCTGACACCATGAAGATTTCTGAGTCAAAAATGATTGAAAATGGTTTCAAAAAAGCTACGGTAGTTTATTCAACCTTATCGGGAGATTGTGAGTTTACACTTGCTGTTGAAGGAGAAACTGTTTTACTTGACCCTATTAATCTTGAAGGGAAATTTCAAAAATCGCAAGCTAAGATTTGGGTAAAGTATATTCCTTTAAGAATGCCAAATAGATGCGAAAAAGCTTTACCTGTTGAAATTACAGAAGTTAAACCTAGACATTAAAAAACCCCGACTTTATTAAGTCGGGGTATAAAATTTCTGAATTTAAATCAGGCGTTGTTACCTAACGATTATTCTTTTAACCTGTCCTTGTCTATCAGTTCCAATTCTAACAAGATAAACACCTGACGCAGCATAAGACATGTCAAAATTATAAACATACTTACCATTGTTGTTTTCAAGCAGGTTGTATATCACTTCTTGTCCGCCAATGTTATATACTTTAATAAAAACCCTTCCATTGATATTTTGGTTGGTTGTTAAAGTGGCTTCAAACTGGTTATTGCCATTGTTTATAACAATTAACTCAGCATTTTCAAGCGGAATATCATTAATATTAAGCGGCTCATTGGTAACGTTTTTAGAAGTTTCATCATTATTAGAATCTTCATCACCCACTAAATCTGTACCGGCAGTAATAGTATAGGTTTGATTTGCAATACTTAAATCGGCTCTTGTAGTGAAAGTGTACTCCTCATTTTGGAGCGGGTTAATCGTACCCGTGAAAGTTTCTGTTACATTTGCGCCTCCGTCAATATTGTAATAAACATCAAAATTCGATTGTGGTTCAGTCCCAAGGTTCCTGATTGTAATTACAACTTCTTCATCAGTTCCAAGAGGGCCGGTGACTGGTGTATTGATCAGTACAGCAGCTAGGTCATTCTCCAAGCTTGGTGCCACCCTAAATGAACTTAATACATTCCTTCTGTTGTTGTTAAAAAACTCATTGTTGTTGTAAAAAGTCCTGCCGTCTGTCGGGTCAATAACCGTGTGAGAATAATCTGCATATCTAGCGTTTGTATTATTCGCTGTACTTAAGGCAATTTGCGTTTCTGCAACAGTCATTTGCCCCAACGGGTCGTTGGCAAACCTGCCGGTGTACTTAATGGAGATGCGCTCCTGCACATCACGTGTGCCAACTGTAGAGTAGGCCATACCAATGTTACCGTCAACATCAATGGCCATACTTCCGTTAAAGGCACTCTTTTCCCCCGGTGAAGTGTAAGTGCCTTCCTGATGGATGGTCCATGCTCCCCCATTTACATCCTGCCGCAATTCATACCACCTGATACCGGCTTGATTTGCCCCACTGGCATTGACCCTTACCACAAAATTGAAAACAGCAGAGTTGTATGTGTCAAATTTTCTTAATTGTGCCTGGTTCATCACAGTGGCTTGTAAAGCATCTATTAACACAGTACTTCCAAAGGGTTGAGGTAAGTTTGAAAAACTCCCTCCATTAAATACCCCGTTGAATGGAGTAACAGGAATTTGTGCCGCTGAAGTGATAGATGAGTTTGCGGGTGTTGCCCAGTCAACCGTTACACTCCATAATTTTAAATGGTCAGTTGCCACGCCACCCCAGGAGTCGTCTTGTTGATAAACTACAGTAGCAGGTGTTTGTGGCAAATCGGTTCCTAAAGCACTAAAAACCTGAGGGCTATAAAAGCCTGAGGTTACAATACCCGGAAGCGGAAATGCCTGAAATTGTGCTGCCTGACCCAATAGCATTTTTTCTCTTTCAACTACAAAAAGCCTGTTTGAACTGCCAATATTAGCGGTTACATAATAACCATCATGCCAGATGGAGAATTTGGTATAATCAGGAAATGCACCTGTGTTAAACTGACCTTGGTAAACATACCAACCATCTGTTAAAGGATTTGGGCCTTGAGAAACTGCAACCTTAAAACCATTAGGACTAGCATTAAATTCTGTAATTATGAAACGATCTGCTTGATGATCATATAGAAAAATAGGATCCCCTATAACAGTACCACTAAAAATTGTGCCTAAAGAGGCAGAATTTGTTAGTGGATTTAGGTTTTTATCAAAAATCCTGAAGCCAATATTCCAGCCTCCAATTACATGGTTGGGTCCCACAGCAATTGTTGGGTCTGTTGGTGTAAATGATTGCCCGTTGTTCCCGTTTAAATTAATAACGATAGGGTCTCTCCCCGGGTATCTTAGTTGATTTTCAACAGCGCTTATCAAAGGGTCAGGCATTCCATCCCCGGGCAACCCTTTACCGGGAATCACGTTGTTGACGTGTTTGTGTTTTGGGTTTACCTCTGGCCCATCTATTTGCTGTCTTCCTTCTCGGCCGCTTAAACCTTCTATTAAAGTGCCGCTTTCAATTTGCTCAGCTATACTGGGAACAATTGTTGGGGTTGCAAAAAAACCGTAATCGGTAGGCGGAAATTTTTCTGTGTCCTGCGCATTTACAAAACCCACAAAACATACTAAAAGCAGTAAGCTCAGGTAGTTTTTAATATTCATGATTCTAAGTTTAAGTTAAGTATAAATAATTGATTAAAAATAAGTTGCTAAAAATAGTTATTAATGTTTATTACCAAAACTTTTCAGTGTTAAATTGAAGAATTAGGACTATAACTCTAAAATGTTTAAAACATCATAAAACCGTCTTTATCGTTAAGAAAATTTAATTTATTTCGATTTTTAACCAAATGTGTTTTATCAAGAGTTGTAACAAAGGTATTTTCAATTTCAATAGTATTCTTTAAAATGTTATTGCCCAAACAATCATAAATTGCCGAATGTCCAACATAATTAAACCCTTTTCCGTCCACACCTACTCTGTTTACCCCTATGCAATAAGCCATATTTTCAATGGCCCTTGCTTGCAGTAACACATCCCAGGCTTTGATCCTGATTTCCGGCCAGTTGGCTACATAAATCAGCACATCATAATTTTCTACATTTCTGGACCAAACCGGAAACCTTAAATCATAACAAATCAAGGGGCAAATTTTCCAGCCTCTGTAATCTACTATTAGCTTTTTTGAGCCGGGGCTGTAATTGTCCTGCTCGTTTGCAAGCGTAAACAGATGTTTTTTGTCATAGTGAAAAATTTCTTCTTGGGGTGTTACAAAAAGAAGCCTGTTATAAAATTTTTCGTCTTCAGTAACGATGATACTTCCGGTAATTGCTGCGCCACTTTTTTGTGCAAGATTTTTCATCCATTTAATTGTTTCGCCATCCATCGTTTCGGCAAGTGGTTGAGCGTTCATCGTAAATCCTGTAGTGAACATTTCAGGAAGGACTATCAAATCTATAGGCGATGTGATTGAGTTGATTTTATCAGCAAAGAACTTTCTATTTTGGATAGGGTCTTCCCAAAATAAATCGGCTTGAATCAATACCACATTTAGTGTATCACTCATTACTTTTCATTTTATAATTAAAAGAATCAAAACTAAATTGGTATTGTATTAGCCAAATAAGTGGCTGACCACTTCTTCAATTTTTGAAACTTTAACAATCGAAATACCTTTGTCAATCTTTGGGATTTTGCAATATTTTGAAACCATTATAGTCGCAAAGCCAAGCTTTTCGGCTTCAAGTATGCGTTGTTCCACACGTGCAACCGGACGAATCTCTCCTGCAAGACCCACTTCTGCTGCAAAGCAAATATTTTTTTGAATTGGTATGTCTTCATTACTGGAAAGTATGGCCGCAACAACTGCCAGATCAATAGCCGGGTCATCAACTGTAATCCCTCCTGTTATATTCAAATAAACGTCTTTAGCTCCCAAACGAAATCCGGCACGTTTTTCCAAAACCGCCAAAATCATATTAAGTCGCTTGGCATTGTACCCGGTGGTGGTGCGCTGGGGTGTGCCATAAACTGCTGTACTCACCAGTGCCTGAATTTCAATAAGCAAAGGTCTTATTCCTTCAACAGTAGCAGCTATGGCGGTTCCGCTCAGGTTTTCATCACTTTTTGAAATTAGCACTTCACTGGGGTTGCTTACTTCCCGCAATCCTTCAGAGCGCATTTCATATATCCCGATTTCATCAGTAGAACCAAATCGGTTTTTGTTGGCTCTTAAAATGCGATATATGTGATTTCGGTCTCCCTCAAACTGTAAAACGGTGTCTACCATATGCTCGAGAATTTTAGGTCCGGCTATGTTACCGTCCTTGGTAATATGCCCAATTAATAGGACAGGAGTAGCTGTTTCTTTTGCATATTTAATAAGTTCGGTGGTGCATTCTTTAATTTGTGAAATGCTTCCTGCGCTGCTTTCAATATAATCGCTGTGTAGCGTTTGGATGGAGTCAACAACCACAATTTCAGGTTGCAATTCTTCAATTTGGCGAAAGATATTTTGGGTTTTAGTTTCTGTGAGTATATAACAATTGTCAGTGGTTGATTGAATGCGTTCTGCTCGCATTTTTATTTGCTTCTGGCTTTCTTCACCGGAAACATAGAGTAATTTATAGGGCATTTGCAGAGCAATTTGCAACAAAAGTGTTGATTTGCCAATACCGGGTTCACCGCCCAATAAGATTAAAGAACCGGGAACGATACCTCCTCCCAAAACACGGTTAAGCTCCGTATTTTTAGTGTCCAACCGTTGCTCGACCGAGGTGTCAATTTCATTGATTTTGAGTGGTTTTGATGCTTTTGAATTTAGACTGTCGGTTGATTTCCAGCTGTGTTTTTCAGGTTTTTCAATGATTTCTTCTGTAATGGTGTTCCACTCTTTACACGATGTGCATTGTCCTTGCCATTTGGCAAACTGAGTTCCACAATTTTGACAAAAAAAAGCTGTTTTTACTTTTACCATTAGTACCCAAAATCTTGTCTGATTCTCTCTGCTCTGTCCAAAAGCACATCAAATGTAATGAATCCAACCTCTTCAAGCTCATAAGCTCCCATATAAGCACGCATGGCTCTTCTGGGCTGTCCGGTTTCTTCTAAAAAGCGCCCGAGATAGTAATGTCCTAAAACAGTGTTGGGGTGTTCTCTAATAGCCAATTGTGCGACCTTTTCAAGTGAAGACCATTCTTTTTTTCGCTCTGCAGCTGAGGCAATCGCAAATATATCGTTTTCCCTAACCTTGGTTTTAAATCCAAAAAGGTCTTCAATAGTTTTGTATTTGTCTTGTAAATAGTCAAAAACGGGTGTTTCAAGTTTTAAAATTATTTCATCATAATCTTTTTTACTGATAGGTCTGTAAATCGAAAATATATCCTCCAAAGCTGCCGGAATAGCTTTTCCCACTAATGAATAATGAGAAGCTCCTTCAAAATCATCAAAATAATAGTGAATGTTGTCTCTTTTGATCTCGCTCATTCCTTTGTGAAGTTCAAGGGTAATTTCTCTGATGGGTCTTAAATCATTAGTGCCTGTTGCTAAGTAATAAAATATTTTTTGAGGCATAGCAGCCAACCTTTGTGGGATTCTGGTTTCCATAAGCGGGGCCAAATCCGGGCTAAGTGATAAATATCCGTTAAATAACGGTGGGTCTTTAAACAGGTAGTAATTGATAAAATTTGCTGTAAATTCATGGCCTACTGCCAGAATAAATTTTGCAGTTCGGTACTTTCTATCGATGTAAGGCATTAGCTCCATACCTACAAATTCAAAAAAAATGGCTCCGGTTTCTTCAGGAAAATAACTTTCGCCATAAAACCCGTCGGTATCTCTGGTCCGGTCTTGCAAGATCCCAACTACGATGGCCTCAGGCATTTCTTCCCAGTATGAATAATAATCAACATTTCCGGCAACCGGCTCAAAAAGATAGTCGCCATCAAACACCAATACTACCGGATAAACTTTTTTGGTGTTGGTTTCATAATTTCGGGGAAGCTGAATTTTCAATTGGCGGGTTTCCCCCAGTTTTGAAGAGATGAATTCTTCATAAATTACTTGAGAAGTAAGATTTGAAGTCAATGAGAAGCAAAATAAAAGCAACAGGCATTTTTTCATGACCTAAATATTTAAAAATAAGAACGGAAAGGTATAAATTATTTTGCTTTGTTTAAAACCGGTAGCAACAGAAATGATAATCCCCCCAGAATGATTACCATTACGGTTTGTGAAGTCCACACCAGCCAACCAAAAGCAGTGCCTGCGGTTTCAGGCACACCAAAAATCAACAGGATGCCTGCTATAAAAAACGGATAGGAACCAAAACCTCCGTTGGTAAAAGCTATGGTTATACTTCCCACAACAAAGGCAGTAATAATAGCAGCTAGCGAGATTTGTGATGTTTCTTCCAATGCAAAAATCATTAAATAAAACATACACACATACATCAACCAGATGAAAAGCGTATGGCCTATAAACGCCCATTTATTTTTCATTTTGAAAATGCTGAAAATACCTTCTTTCAACCCCAGTAAAAAGTTTTTTATCTTCAAACTTAAAGTGGAGTTTGATTTTTTCAGAAAATAAAAAAAGAGAAATACTACCGGAACAGCAACGCCTATTAGTATGTAAATTTTAAAAACATCGATGCTTTCCAATAGATAGTCGGTTATCATTTGGTATTGAAGCAAAAGTGCTGATGCAATAAAAATCAACAGGATGACAAAATCTGCCACACGTTCAGAAATTATGGTTCCAAAAGCTTTGTCAAATGGCACATTTTCATATTTGTTTACCACCAAAGCACGCGATATTTCACCACTTCTGGGAATAAACAAATTCATCAGGTAAGTGATATACACCGCCATTATATTATTTGAAAATTTGGGCTTGTATCCCAAAGGTACCAGCATATAATTCCAGCGATAGGCTCTGGAAAGGTTGCTCAAAACTCCAAAAAATACTGAGAGAGCTACAAAGCCATAGTTGGCCTCTCTAAACTGGTTTTTTATTTCCTGAATTTGCTCTGGTGTAAACTTATTGTAGGAATACCAAATCAAGAAAATACCCAGCAAAAGCGGCAGGGCAATTTTCAGGAAGTTGATAAGTTTTTTTTTCACTTTTTTATTTGAGAAGATTGGTTTCTTCGTCGGGGAAAATGAGTGCCGGTTTAAAAGCTCTGGCTTTTTCAATGTCCATCATTGCATATGAAATGAGGATAAGCACATCGCCCACAGCTACTTTTCTGGCTGCCGCACCGTTTAGGGTTAATTCACCACTGTTTCTGGGCCCCGGAATGGCATAGGTTTCAATGCGCTCGCCATTGTTGTTGTTTACAATCTGGATTTTCTCACCCTGAACAATATTTGCAGCATCCATCAGGTCTTCATCGATGGTGATACTGCCTATATAATTAAGGTCTGCGCCGGTTACTTTAACTCTGTGAATTTTAGATTTTACAACGTGTACAAACATTTTGCAAAGATAATTAATTTAATGCGATATTGTCGATTAGCCTTACTTCACCGGCAAACACGGCTATAAACGCACGGTATTTTTTATGATTTTCTATTTCAATAACAGGTTTTAAACTTTCCTCCTCAGATATTTCAAAATATTCAAGTTTGAAAACTTCGCAGTTTTTAAATTCATTTTCAACCCATTGTGCTATATCTTGGGCATTTTTTGTGCCAAATTGGTTTTTGACTGTTTGAAGGGTCTTATAGATAACTGATGCTTCTTCAAATTGACTTTTCGTCAGTCGTTTGTTGCGGGAACTCATTGCCAAACCATTGGGTTCTCTGTATATAGGACAAGACACAATATTGATTGGAAAGTGTTCTATTTCCACCAGTTTTTTTACAATTTGTAACTGCTGAAAATCTTTTTCGCCAAAATAAGCCTTGTGGGGTTTTATGAGCATAAAAAAAGACTTCAAAACTGTTCCTACTCCGTCAAAATGTCCGGGTCTGAATTTGCCTTCCATTTCATTTTCAATACCCCCGAAATTAAACGGTTGAGACATCAATCCGTTGGGGTATATGTCTTTAACTTCGGGAACAAAAACCAAAACCTTTTCGGGGTAGTTTTTTAAGGTTTCCAAATCACTTTCGACGGTTCGCGGGTAAGTATCAAAGTCTGAAGCATTGTTAAACTGTGTAGGGTTCACAAAAATACTAACTACTACTGCTTCATTTTCGCTTAAAGCGAAATCAATTAAAGACAGGTGTCCTTGATGCAAAGCACCCATGGTGGGTACAAATCCAACGGTTGCATTTTTGGCTTTTAAAGGCACTAAGGCTTTATTCAAAGCACTAAAACTGTAAAATACCTGCATACCTGACATTTAATTGGGGTGCAAACTTAATATAATCCTGTCAATCTGCATAAATTTTCGTAATTTTGCGTGTTTTTTAAATCTTAACTCGAATAAAAAATTTCATATGAAAGATAAAAGAGTCTTGTATGTGTCTTCGGAAGTAATCCCTTATTTACCCGAGACCGAGATTTCTTCGATGTCGTTTGAGGCACCCAGAGCAGTAAATAATAAAGAAGGACAGATTAGAATTTTCATGCCGCGCTATGGCAATATCAATGAAAGAAGGCACCAATTGCACGAGGTAATCAGGCTTTCAGGAATGAACTTGGTAATCAATGATTTGGACATGCCTTTAATTATTAAAGTTGCCTCTATACCCAAAGAACGCATGCAGGTTTATTTTATCGAAAATGATGACTACTTTAAAAGAAAAGCCACCTATGCTGATGAAGATGGCAACTTTTATGAAGACAATGACGAGCGTGCCATCTTTTTTGCCAAAGGTGTTATTGAAACCGTAAAAAAACTCAACTGGTCGCCCGATATTATTCATGTTCACGGTTGGCTGGCATCTTTTTTACCCCTGTATTTAAAAAAATATTATGGCAACGAACCTCTTTTTGAAAGCAGTAAAATTGTTACATCCATATACAATCAAGGCTTTGATGGGACGTTAGACAAAGAAGTAATTAACAAAATCGCTTTTGACGGCATCGAGAAAAGCGATATCAAAGAACTGCAAAATCCAACGTATGCCAATGTTATGAAAGTAGCCGTAAACTATTCAGATGCTGTTATTGAAGGCTCTGAAACTTTGCCCGATGAACTTAATTCATTTCTTAAAAATTTGAACAAGCCGGTGTTAAAGTTTCATAATATAGAAGAATTTCAGGAAGCATATATTGATTTTTACACTCAAAAAGTTTTAGCTTAAACCTCTACTATTTTATCTCTGAATTAAAATGAATTTAAAAAAAGCATTTTTTATACTGTCAAGTTTTACACTTATTGTTTTATCATTCAGTGCTTGCCAAGAAGACTTCAGTTCAGTGGGCAGTGATTTTATTAACGACCCAAACTTTGAGTTTGACCTCTATGATGAAGCTACGGTGGTTGCCTACAGCAGAAGAGCTCACCCTGTGCAAACCAATAATTTGCCTCTCTATCAACTGGGTGTCTATAACGATGCCGTTTTCGGCCAAACCGAAGCCAGTGTTCTTGCTCAGGTAACTATGCAGCAAACCAATCCTTCTTTTGGTGAAAACCCGGAGATTGAACGTGTTATATTAACTATCCCTTATCTGCATACAGCTACCGGAACAGGCGATAATGCCACTTATACTTTAGATTCTATTTACGGCAGTTCGCCATTTAAGCTTTCTATGTATGAATCTAAGTTTTTTTTAAGAGACCTCGATCCCAATTCAGGGTTTAATGACCCACAAAAATATTACTCCAATCAAGGGCCTTTATTCCAGTCATTTTTGGGAGAATTATTATACGAAAATGATGAGTTTAAACCATCGCCGGATGCTGTGGTTTTAAATCCGGAAGAAGAAGATGAGGAAATACTTACTCCCAGACTTAGAGTCGAACTGGATGGCGATGCCGTTGAATTTTTTAAACAAAAAATACTTGACCAAGAAGGCAGCGACTTTTTATTAAACAACACCAACTTTAAAAATCATTTCAGAGGCATCTATTTTATCGCTGAAGCATTAGGAAATCAGGGAACCACCATTTTACTTGATATGGCGCGTCCCACTATAGAAATTGTTTATTCACGTGACGATCCCAACCCGGGCGGAGGAGACCGCTCTATACAGGATGAACCCGAGCGCATCGAATCCTCTTTTATTTTAAACTTTAATGGAATAAATGTAAACACATTCAAAAACAACATGCCTCCTGAACTCGAAGAGATTTTGAACAATCCGGCTACTTCAGGTGCTGAAAATCTTTATGTCAAAGGAGGCGCAGGAACGATAACCGTTATTGAATTGTTTGGAAAAGATTTAAACGGAAACAATGTTGCTGACGAGTTGGATAATTTGCGTTCCAAAAGATGGTTGATCAATGAAGCCAACCTGACAGTACACGTAAATAGAAATCTGGTTGCCGGAGGAAAAACCGAACCTGAAAGACTTTATTTATACGACTTGAACAACAACCGAGTGCTTGTTGACTATCAACTTGACAACTACACCCCTGCGGGAGTTCCAATAGATTTTAAAACCAACCATTTGGGCAGGCTAAAAAGAGATGGCAGCGGCAATGGTGAGAGTTACCGGTTCAGAATAACCAGCCATATAAGCAATCTAATCAACAAAGACTCTACAAACGTTAGACTTGGACTAGTTGTAAGTCCAAACATCACTTTGTTGACAAATCAAGACTTACAAAATGTCACGCCTCCCGGAATTAAAAAAATCCCCACATCTAATGTCATTTCGCCGGAAGGCACAGTGATTTATGGTTCAAATCATCCTGAAGAGGATAAAAGAATAAAGCTTAACATATATTATACTGAAATTAACAACTAACTTCTTATGTGTGGAATTGTAGGCTACATTGGCAATAAAGATGCTTATCCAATTATTTTAAAAGGATTGCAACGTTTGGAATACAGAGGTTATGATAGTGCCGGAGTTGCTATTTACGATGGCAGCAACATTCAACTTAGCAAAACCAAAGGTAAAGTTGCAGATCTCGACAACAAAGCCAAAAATGAATTAACCGCAAAAGGCAATCTGGGAATTGGCCACACCCGTTGGGCAACTCATGGAGTACCCAATGATGTTAACTCACACCCACACTATTCCAATTCGGGAGACCTTGTCATTATTCACAATGGAATTATTGAAAATTATGACACTATCAAAAAAGAGCTCATTAAACGCGGCTATACTTTTACTTCAGATACTGATACCGAAGTGTTAGTAAATCTGATTGAAGATGTTATTAAAAAAGAAGGAGTTAAATTAGGAAAAGCCGTTCAAATAGCCCTCAATCAGGTTGTGGGAGCTTATGCCATAGTAGTGTTTGACAAAAATAAACCCAATGAGTTAGTTGCCGCAAAACTGGGAAGCCCGCTTGCAATAGGTGTAGGTGATGACGAGTTTTTTATCGCCAGTGACGCATCTCCCTTTATTGAATTTACCAATAATGCCATCTATCTGGAGGATGAAGAAATGGCTATTATCAGAAGGCATAAAGGTGTGAAAATCAGAAAAATTAAAGACGACACCTTGGTTGAACCCTACATTCAGGAGTTACAATTAAATCTTGAGCAAATTGAAAAAGGCGGGTACGACCATTTTATGCTCAAAGAAATCTATGAGCAGCCCAGTGTTATTAAAGATACCTATCGTGGCAGATTATTGGCAGACCAAGGCATTATAAGGCTTGGTGGCCTTGAAGACCACATTCAGAAATTTGTAAATGCCAACCGAATTATTATCATTGGCTGTGGAACCTCCTGGCACGCCGGACTGGTTGCCGAATACATTTTTGAAGATCTCGCAAGAATTCCCGTTGAAGTGGAATATGCTTCTGAATTTAGATACAGAAATCCGGTAATTACAGAAAATGATGTGGTTATTGCTATTTCTCAAAGTGGAGAAACGGCCGATACACTCGCCGCCATAAAACTGGCCAAATCCAAAGGCGCTTTCGTATATGGTATTTGCAACGTGGTAGGTTCTACCATTTCAAGAGAAACACACAGCGGAACTTATACCCATGCCGGACCCGAAATTGGAGTTGCTTCAACAAAAGCATTTACAACTCAAATTACAGTGTTGACTTTGATTGCACTTAAGCTTGCCAGTATTAAAGGAACTGTTTCATACAGAGACTACAATGTTTTTCTGCGCGAATTAGAGCTTGTTCCCGAAAGAGTGCAAATTGCTTTAGAATCAAACGACCATATATTGGAAATTGCCAAAGTATTCAAAAACGCAAGAAACTTCCTTTATTTGGGAAGAGGATACAATTTTCCGGTTGCCCTTGAAGGTGCTTTAAAGCTAAAGGAAATTTCATACATACACGCCGAAGGTTACCCTGCCGCCGAGATGAAACACGGCCCCATAGCATTAATCGACGAAGAAATGCCCGTGGTTGTGATAGCCGTAAACAGTAATCACTATGACAAAGTGGTGAGTAACATTCAGGAAATTAAATCGCGGAAAGGAGTCATAATTGCTATAGTAAGCGAAGGCGATTCCACTGTAAGGGAAATGGCCGATTATATTATCGAAGTCCCTAAAACACCTGAATCATTGAGCCCTCTTGTAACTACAATTCCATTGCAGTTACTTTCCTATCATATTGCAGTACTTTTAAACCGAAACGTTGACCAACCCAGAAATTTAGCAAAATCAGTTACTGTTGAATAAATTACAGGTGTAAAAATATTTTTGTCATATCTAATGAAAATTAGCTATCTTGTTATCGCTAATTAATAAACCCTTGATATGAAAACATTTTTACCCTTTTTACTTCTATTATTTTGTTTTTCCGTTCATTCCCAAACTACAGTAACAGGAAGTGTGGTGGACAATAATGGATTGCCAATTCTTGGCGCAAACATAATCGCTGTAGGAACCACCCAGGGAACTGTTAGCGATTTTGACGGTAATTTTATACTTACTGTCACCCAAAGCCCCCCGTTTACAATTGAAATCAGCAGTATTGGATTTGAGTCCCGCTCTTTTCAAGTGACCACCAACAACCAAGTTATCAATGCTGTTTTAATTGAAGGAAGTGCTCTTGACGAAATCGTTATTTCAGCATCCAGAACACCTGAAAGAATTTTTGAATCTCCGGTATCAATCGAAAGGTTTGGTATTAAAGAAATTAGAAACACAGCTTCAGCAAATTTCTATGGTGGATTGGAAAATCTTAAAGGTGTTGACATCAATGTAAACAGTTTAACTTTCCAGTCTGTAAATACCAGAGGTTTTGCCACATTTGCCAACACCCGCTTTGTACAGTTAGTGGACGGTATGGATAATTCTACCCCCGCTCTGAACTTCGTTTTGGGCAACCTATTGGGTATGACTGAACTGGATGTTCACAGTATTGAATTACTTCCCGGTGCTTCTTCTGCACTTTATGGGGCAAACGCATTTAACGGAATTTTGTTTATGACCAGTAAAAATCCTTTTGATTATGAAGGAATCAGTGCTTATTATAAACAAGGAATTACTTCACAGGAAGCTGCCGGAGACAATAGTTTCTTTGATTTTGGCGTACGCGTTGCCAAGAAGTTTTCAGATAGATTTGCTGCTAAGGCCAATTTCTCTTACCTAAAAGGAACTGACTGGCATGCTGTAAGCGAAGTAGATGTATTAAACCCCGGCAGAGATCGATCACACCCCAACTATGACGGGTTGAACATCTATGGAGATGAGGTAAGCACAAATATTAGAGGTGTTGGACAAGCTTTGGCAAATATGGGAGTGATACCCGGTGGTGCCGTAAATTTACTACCCAATGAAAGTGTAAGCCGTACCGGTTATCACGAAAGAGACCTGACCGACTACAACGCAGAAAGCGTAAAATTTGATGCTGCTCTTCACTACAGACCCTGGGGGAATGATTTTGAAATCAGCTATTTAGGAAAAATAGGTGTAGGCTCTACTATCTATCAAGGTGCCAACAGATATGCCATCAAAAACTTTTTCTTGCAACAGCATAAACTGGAAATTAAAAACGATAATTTCTTCATAAGAGGTTACATAACTGACGAAAGTGCAGGTGATTCTTACGACACACGTTTTACAGCCATTAACATCAACAGAAGATGGAAATCAGATTCGCAATGGTTTGGTGAATATGCCGGTGCATTTATTCAAGGAACACTTATGGGTATGAACCCCGAGCAAGCTCACGCTTTGGCAAGACAAACCGCAGATACCGGTCGATATGAGCCCGGAACTGAAGAGTTTAACAATGCTTTCGATTCAGTTACCAATAATCCTGACCTGAGTGTGGGTTCACAGTTTAAAGATGCTTCACAATTGCGTCACATTGATGCCAACTACAACTTTACACACATTACTTCAGACATTGCAGATATTCAAGTGGGAGGTTCTTTCAGAGAATACAAACTAAACTCTTTTGGAACTATTTTTACCGACTATGATGGACCCATTGCTTATAATGAGTATGGCGCCTACCTTCAGGTTCAGAAAAAACTGGTGGACGACAGATTGAGATTAACAGGTTCTGTACGTTATGATGAGTCTGAACTTTTTGAGGGTAATTTCTCCCCTCGTTTTTCAGTGGGCTATACTGCCGGTGAAAGAAGAAACCACAACATAAGAGCGTCTGTTCAAACCGGTTTCAGAAACCCAACTACACAGGATTTATTTATAGGCCTGGATGTGGGAAGAGCTATTTTAGTGGGTTCTGCTGAAGCAAACTTGGATCGTTATGTTAGAACTTTCCCCGTGAGCGGTGCAGGTGCCGCTGCTACCGGCAGCTCTACTGCAACCATTTCGGGCAGAGATGCCTATGAAAACTCATTCTCATTAAGCTCTGTTAATGACGGTGCACCGGAAGCATCTGATGTAGACTTGGTTAAACCGGAGCAGGTAACAGCTTTTGAATTGGGCTACAGAGCGAGACTGGGCAGAATAATTGTTGATTTAAGCGGTTACTACAACCAGTATCAGGATTTTATTTCTAACGAAACTGTAATCGTTCCTCTATATGGTGAGGTGGGCGACAATTCGCTTTCATTGCTTGCACTTCAGCAAGGTGACTTCAGAGCATTTCAAACTTACACCAACTCTGATGCAGATGTAAAATCGTACGGAGCTACAATAGGCCTTGGAACCCGCATTTTCGGCAATTTTGACCTTGATGTAAATTATACTTTTGCCGAAGAAGATTTTGACCAGGCTTCTGCTCCAGATTTCAGAACCAGCTTCAACACGCCTAAGCACAGAGTAAAAGCTACCTTTGGAAACACAGAGATAGTTAAGAATCTTGGCTTCAATGTAAGCTACAGATGGAGTGATTCTTTTGAGTGGCAAGCAACTTTTGCTGATGGCTATGTTCCTTCCTTTGCTGTTGTTGATGCGCAAATCAACTACAGTATTCCGGTAATTAAAGGCAATTTAAAAGTAGGTGCGGCCAACATAGGCAACAATGAGTATTATACTGCCTTTGGAACAGGACTAATTGGAACACAATACTATGTTTCTTTGTCAATCAACAACTTTTAATAATTAAAATTTTACAGATATGAATATCAATAAATATAAATGGTTACTACTTGGTATTGTGGCAGTTATTGTCTCTTGTACCGCCGACGAAAGAGATCCCGTAGCAGATGAAGACCCCATAGTGGTTGTTTCCGGTGAAGCCGACTTTACTAAGTTTGTTTCTGTTGGAAACTCATTAACTGCAGGATATACAGATGGCGCACTTTTTATGGCCAGTCAACAAAATTCTTTTCCAAACATTCTGGCCGGTCAGTTTGCTCTTGCCGGTGGAGGCGAGTTTAATCAGCCTTTGATGAATGACAACTTGGGAGGAATGACTCTTGGCGGAAACGTTATTGTGGCCAACAGATTGTACTTTAACGGTTCCGCTCCTGTAAGAGTTGAAGGTATGCCAACAACCGAAATCACCAACACATTGAGTGGCCCTTTCAACAATTTTGGAGTACCTGGTGCTAAAAGTTTTCATTTTGTTGTACCCGGTTATGGCAATGTAGCCGGAGTTCCTCAAGGTCTTGCAAATCCATACTATGTAAGGTTTGCAAGTAGTGCAAATGCAACCGTTTTGGGAGATGCCGCAGCTGCCCAAGCTACTTTCTTCACACTTTGGGCAGGGAACAATGATGTGCTTTCTTATGCCACCAGCGGAGGTGCAGGAGTTAATCAATCAGGAAATATACAGCCCGAAACTTATGGCCCTAATGACATTACAGACCCCAATGTATTTGGTCAGGTATTAAGCGGAATGCTTGATGCCCTTACTGCCAATGGCGCAAAAGGTGTTGTTGCAAACATACCTAATGTAATGACGATTCCATACTTTAATACAGTGCCCTGGAATCCTGTTCCCTTGGATGCTGCAACTGCCGGAATGCTAAATCAGGCTTATGCTCCTTACAATGCAGGTCTTCTTCAAGCAGAAGGAGCCGGACTATTAACCAGTGCTGAGCGTGAATCAAGAACTATTAATTTTATAGCCGGTCAAAACGCTGTTGTTCTTGAAGATGAATATCTAACAGATTTATCTGCTTTAGGATTACCATCGCTTAGACAAACCACCTCAGCCGACTTAATTGTTCTTCCGGCTTCAGGTGTAATTGGAACAACTGTAAACAACAACCCGCAATTAATTAATGGTTTGACTGTTCCATTGGCAGACCAGTGGGTGCTGGTGCCTCAAGAACAACAAGAGGTTATTACAGCAACTGCTGCATTTAACGCTATAATAGAAACTGCTGCCAATCAAAGAGGACTCGCCTTTGTAGATGTATTTGCCATACTAAATGAAGTTGCTGAAACCGGAGTGTCTTTTGATGAATATACTTTAAATGCCAGCCTTGTTTTTGGTGGAGCATTTTCATTGGATGGTGTACATCCAACTGCAAGAGGGTATGCTTTTATTGCCAATAAATTTATGGAAGCTATAAATGTACAATATGGCTCAAATCTTCCGGCTGTAAGAGCAAGAAACTATGTCACCTTATATCCGGCTTCTATGTAAGTTTGAAAACAAAAATTAATAAAAAATCCCACAATATTGTGGGATTTTTTTATTCCATCACAAAGGTTTCACTCAGCGTCCAGTTGGCTCTAATATCTAGAAGTTTTGGAAAATAGATAACTTCTTCGGGCTGTACCCGTTTTAAAAAATTACCGGTATCCCATTGGCCATTGGCATTTTCGTCATAAATAATTCTCACATAGTAATTGCCGGGGGTAATGTTTTCAAAATAAAAAGAGGTTTCGCCATTTTGTGAATAGTGTTCTTTTCTCACTTCCTCTCTTTCAGTAACCAATTGAACAATAATTGGGTAGGGTTTTGGATTCACAATTGAAAAAGACAAAAATCCATAATCTGCCATAGTTCGGGTGCTGGCTCTAAACGCAATCGTATCGTTAACAGCTCCAAAAAAGTCGGTTACAGCATCAGGGAAAAAAGTAACAGTATATGCTTCTCGTTCCTTTTTTTCAAAATCAAGACCTATAATATTGTACAATTCATCAAACTGCAACTTAAAATTTACTACTGCCGAGTCTTTATCTATAATCGTTATCTTTTCTTTATCGATATTTTTTATAGGGGTGTTTGCGGTAATTTCAACAAGTTCGTCAAATGCAAAAACGCCTGTTTTTAATGCTGAAAGTTTTAAACTATCAGCCGGTGTTCTGGACAGTCTTACTCCAACGGTATCGACTCTATCCCGATTGGTAACTTTAAAAAATAATGAGTCTCTTTCAAACTTTTGGTTAAACCAGTAATGGAGTGTGTCTTTTTTTTGCTCTTTTAGCAGGGTGTGTTTGAAATCTTCAGCGGTATCAGAAAGCAATTCAATTTTAATGGAATCGCCCACCCCTTCATATCCAAATTGAATTTTTTGTCTGTTAAGTGCTGTCGCCCTCACCAACCGGTACTCGGGAATTTCTTTGAACAGCGTTAGGTGAAAGGTTTCATCGGTAGGCACATTAACAAACCCTTCTACAAACCCAATTTTATCTACTGAGGGCTGAAAGGTGTAGTTGTTGTTATTATCCTTAAGCGCTATCAGCAGATATTTTCCTTCTTTAATATTTTCTATCGAAAAAAAGCCCGGATTGCCCTGAGTGCTGGCTACATAATAAGGTTTTTTATTATAAATAATAGAGTCGGAAAATTGCTCGTTTACTTCATACAGCATTACTATTATATTCTCTTCCGGCTTTCTTTTTTTAGCATCACTTATGCTGCCTACCACACTTAAACTATCTATATAACTTCCGGTGGAAAAAACATATTTAAAAAACTCAAAAGGGTTTTCTTCATTATTATCAACGATGCTGTTGCCAAAATTGAAACTGTATGTAGTGTTTTCACGTAAAGTATCATCAATAACAATTCTGATAAATCGTGCCGTGGTAAAAGGCTCTATTATGGGTTGGTTGTCAAGCGGAGGAGAAATAATCAGCTGTTGCTGAAGGTTTTTCAGCTTAATATATTCATCAAAATGGATGCGAATTTCATTTCCTTTAAATTGGGTAGAATAATTTTCGGGAATGGATCTTACAATCACCGGAGGAATAGTATCGCGTGGGCCGCCTTCCGGAAACCCGCGCTTGGCACAATCAATAAACGAAAGCGAAAACAACAACAAAAAAATGATATACAGATAATTTCCCTTCATCCTGCAAAGATGCAAAAAATATCACTTTGTTAATGCTATTGCTGCAAAACTCAGTTTCACACCTTCAGTTTTAAGCAGTTTAGAAGCACTGGCTTCGAGTGTAGCTCCCGATGTTATGATATCATCTACAATCAGTAAATGCTTTCCCTTAATTTTTTCTTCATTTTGAACGGCAAACACTTCTTGCTGACTGAATATTCGTGCAACGCGTTCTTTAAACACCTGTGATTTTGTGGGGGTGATTTTTATCAAAACGTCATCTATATAAGGTTTTGAAAGCGCAGCGGCAATTTCTTTTCCAAAACCTTCCACTTGATTGTACCCTCTTTGACGCAGTTTCTTTTTGTGTAAGGGTATCGGGATAACGGCATCAACGCTTTGATAACTTTCTATTTCGCCTAATTCGCTGCCCAACCATTTTCCAAATTCATTGCCCAATTTGACAGCTCCTTTATACTTCAATGCGTGTACAAACTTTTGTGTTAGCCCATTCTTTTTAAAGTAAAGCAATGCTGTAGCATTCACAACGGGAACCCTTCCAAAGAAAACTTTGTTTATTTCATCGCTGTTGGTAGAGTGAATATTGGTAACCGGCAACTGGTGTCTGCAGTAGGCACAAATTTCTGCTTCCTGAGCCAACAATTCACTATCACAACCCCGACAAAGTTTTGGAAAAAACAGGTTTAACATAAAATTTTATACAATTTATAGTTTCTTAAACACTATTATATGTTGTGTTCAACTAACTTAGCTTAGTTTTAACAAGATACAAAAATAAACACCAACCAAAATGGAAGAAGAAAAAAACACCGACCTGAAATTAAAATGGATGATAGGCATACTGGCATTGTTGCTCGTAGCCCTTACCGTTTTTACCATTATGCTTTATCAGGAATCGCAGCAAACCACCACCAATCTTGAAATTCAAAAAATGGATATCGAACAGGAGTTGGAGGAGTTGCTGGTAAACTACAACATTGCCCTTGAAGAAAGTGAAATAAAAGACAGAAAATTGCTGGAAGCCCGTGACCGTATAGAGAGGCTACTTGATTCTGTGAAAGATTCACAAGCCAATGTTGACCTTATAAGAAGATACCGCAACGAAATAAACAAGCTTAGGTCTGAAAAAGATGTGCTTTTCAGGAGGGCAGACAGTCTTCAAATTGTTTCTGAAATGTTTAGAACTCAACGAGACAGCACCATTGTTGCATTGGATGAAACAGTTAAAAAGGTAGATTCTATATCCATTCAAAATGAAGCACTAGCACAAGTAGTTGCAAAAGGTTCTGCTTTAAGACTTTCGCGTCTCAAAGGAGACGGAGTTTTGGTGAGAAACAACGGCCGAATTGTTGAAACCGATCGCGCAAGGCGTGCAGACAAGGTGAGAACCTGTTTTACCATTAATGCTAACGAAATTGCCGAAAAAGGTGATAGAATTTTATTTATTCAAGTAATTAATCCTAAAAACAATGTGATAGGAGAAAAATCTACCGTTAGTTTTGATGATAAAATCTTAACATACAGCGCCACTTCAAACGTTTTTTATGACAATGAAGAACTGGATGTTTGTGTACTGGTAAATGCCGCTGAAGCCGATTTGGTCTCCGGAACTTACTATATTAATGTATTTGACGGCCCAAGAATGGTTTCCAGCTCGACCCTCGAATTGAGATAGTCCAACAATTCCCAAAAATAAAAACCGCTGCGGCTTGTTTCGCAGCGGTTTTTTTTATTTTTGCAGCATGATAAACAGAGAGGAACATTTCAAGAAAGTAGTTTCACATGCCAAAGAATACGGATTCATTTTTGGCTCGAGTGAAATCTATGACGGGCTCAATGCCGTTTATGACTATGCCCAGAACGGAGTACTTTTAAAAAACAATATACGCGAATACTGGTGGAAAAGCATGGTGCAGATGCACCAAAACATTGTGGGACTGGATGCCGCCATACTCATGCACCCCACCACCTGGAAGGCTTCCGGCCACGTCGATGCATTCAATGACCCGCTGATTGACAACAAAGATTCTAAAAAACGCTATCGCGCCGATGTGCTGATTGAAGATTATGTAGAAAAAATCAATCAAAAAGCAGAAAAGGAAATTGAAAAAGCCCGCAAACGCTTTGGCGAAAGCTTTGATGAAGCACAATTTGTCGCAACAAACGAGCGAGTAATCGGCTACAAAACAAAACAGAAAGAAATCATTGAACGTATGGCTAGGTCATTAGGAAATGAAGACCTCGCTGATGTAAAAGCGCTTATCGAAGAACTTGAAATTGCAGACCCCGACACCGGCTCCAGAAACTGGACAGAAGTTAAACAATTTAACCTGATGTTTGGCACCAAGCTGGGTGCTTCTGCCGATAAAGCCACCGATTTGTACCTGCGTCCCGAAACCGCACAGGGAATTTTTGTAAACTTCCTTAATGTGCAAAAAACCGGAAGAATGAAAGTGCCTTTTGGCATTGCCCAAACCGGAAAAGCATTTAGAAATGAAATCGTGGCTCGCCAGTTTATTTTCAGGATGCGTGAGTTTGAACAAATGGAAATGCAATATTTTGTGCGCCCCGGTGAGGAAATGAAATGGTATGAATACTGGAAAGACATTCGCTATAAATGGCACCTTTCTTTAGGATTGGGAGCAGAAAACTACCGCTTTCACGACCACGAAAAACTGGCACACTATGCCAATGCCGCTACCGATATCGAGTTTGACTTTCCGTTTGGATTTAAAGAACTGGAAGGCATTCACTCCCGCACCGACTTTGACTTAAAAGCCCACGAAGAGTTCTCAGGAAAAAAACTGCAGTTTTTTGACCCTGAATTGAACAAAAGCTATGTGCCTTATGTGATTGAAACCTCTATTGGACTTGACAGAATGTTTTTAGCTGTTTTCAGCAAATCGCTGGAAGAAGAAACCCTGGAAGACGGCAGTACACGGGTGGTATTAAAAATTCCCGCAGTGATTGCACCCACCAAAGCCGCTGTTTTACCGCTGGTTAAAAAAGACGGTTTGCCCGAAATTGCCCAAAAAATTATTGCCGATTTGCAATGGGATTTTCAAGTGGCTTATGATGAAAAAGATGCCATTGGCAAAAGATATCGCCGTCAGGATGCTATTGGCACACCGTTTTGCATTACTGTTGACCACGATACCATTTCAAACAATACAGTTACTATAAGACACCGCGACTCTATGAAACAAGAGCGTGTAGCCATTGATAAACTGTTAGGTATCATCGACAATGAAATATCTTTACGTAATTGGTTGGCAAGGGTTTGACATTGTTTTTTCAACGTCTCAATACCTGTACGTATTGTGTCACCCTAACTTCTTTTGCAACACTTCCTTTAAAAAGGAAATTTCTTCTTTGAGGCTTTTAATGTGATTTTTGTCTGCATTTATAATTTTATCAACATACGCTCTTGGATTTTCACTGTTTTGTTGATTAGTAACCTTACCGGTTTTTTCATTAACCAATTCAGAAACGGTAGTTTTTAAAATCTTTGCAATATTGCATAATCTTGTTATACTGATTCTAGCATCTTCTTTCTCAAGCCGTGCATACGACGGTTGAGTTATACCTAATTCAGTTGCAATATAATCTTGAGAAATTCCCTTGTTTTCTCGCAGCAGCCTAATTCTACTCCCTATTTCATTCATAATATGTATGATTTCATTTACAAATTTAATAAATTATTTATATATTCGATTGCATATGTCTTTTTTTAGAATCATTTTTGAACCGTTAAATTTGCTCAACTTTATAGGCGGCTCCGAAAAGCCTGTAACAGAGTAATTCTTTTAACAATTAACATTATGAAGATTACTAAATTTTTGCTTTTGTCAGTTTTATTCATTAGCTTCGCTTGCACCTCTGACAACCACGTGATTAATCAATCTACAGTTGAGTTTGAACAGAAATCATCTGATTATTTGACTCAAATATTAAGTCGATATAATATAGAAGCAATTCAGACGATAGAAAATGAATATTATGAATTTCAGTACCCTGATGAAAGTGTATTGATTATCAGTAATGTTGAAGACAACCACTACCATATATCAGGCTCAAGGGCTAATGACAATGTAATTGGGTTTTATATAGAAGAAGGAGAATTGCCTTCCAATAGTTTGGTTTTTACTGATCAAACTTTCGAAAACCAATATACGTTGCCCGAGGTTGCCTCATTAATACATCAATACAGGAGTCCTTGTGGAGATCATCCAAGTGGTGAAACATTTGATGATTGCGTCAAAAGAGAGATAGATGAGTTTTGCGATGGATTTTGGGGCTGTGTGGCTCTTATGACGCCGAATGGAGTGGCAATAGTTGCTCTTATGGCAATTCATTGCTTGGCTTGCTAGTAAAAATAAAACATCAAAAATATTTTCTCTATGAAGACACAAACACGTTTGCGTAATCGTCAACTTCTCTGTATATTGGTCTCCGGGTTTTTTAGTGTTATGTTGGGAGCATATTTGAAAATATCATCTCCCTACCACGAAACTGCCACTACCTTGATAATTGGAGGAATGATATTTGAAGCCATTGCAATTGTAGGCTTCGTCCTCAATAACTTTACCGGCATTAAAAAGGCAGCATTCTGATAAGTTTAAAGGTTTTATCCTTAATGGAAAATCATCAATCATAGTCCATATTGTGGATTGTACACACAGCACCGAAAATATGTGACAAAACCCCGACAAAGGTATTTAGTTTCTTTGTCGGGGTTTTATTCTTATCCATATATTTTTCAAGTGATAATTTTCAAATGATAAATCTTTTAGATGTTAGCTAATATAGTCCGAATATAGGGGACTATACCAATTCATCAAAGGCTGAAAGTATTTTGATACATCCAGCCAAAGGCGGTGCCTTTGGCAATGAGAAGCATTACCGATTACGCCCCGAAAGGGCAGCCTATTTTACTGTGACCACAGTTGTTTTTGGAAAAGTCGATACCACATTGTATGTTGGGCTTACAGCCCGCTTTTGTTCCGCATTATTCTTTCCCAACGTGCCGCTTCACTTGCATTGAGTTTTACATACAATGCCCTTTCAGGGCGGTTTTTGAGATTTGATAAAACTAACCGAATTTACCTGCGCCTAGTCACTTAAATCACAACGATGATGTATGTGAAATCAATAATTTCAAGACTTAAAGGTTTTAAACATTTTTTGATGCTTTCAAAATGTCCTGTGTCCAGGCATTTTGATTTTAATTTGCCTGTAAACAGTGGGCTAAAAACTAACAGTTAAGTGCCTATGTCAATAAATTTTTTACCCGGTTGATTGTCAATTTTTATAATCATTTCATTAGACAATTAAACCTTTAGCCATTAAAAAAAATAAAAATCATTTATCTGGTTATTTTTTAATGTATTAGGGTTGTTTTCTTGATTTTAAAATCCTTATATTTGCGGTCTTGTAAAAAAATTAATTTTTAACCCCATAAATATATTATAATGACAAAAGCAGATATCGTAGCTAAGATTTCAGAAAAGCTAGGAATGGAAAAAGGAGATGTTCAGGCAACCGTTGAAAGTTTCATGGAAGAAGTAAAAAATTCTTTAGAGAGTGGAGATAATGTGTACCTGAGAGGTTTTGGAAGTTTTATTATCAAAACAAGAGCTGAGAAAACCGGTAGAAATATTTCTAAAAACACAACTATAAAAATACCTGCACACAACATTCCGGCTTTTAAACCTGCAAAAGTATTTGTTGAAGGCGTTAAGGAAAACGTAGTAGTTAAATAATAACTTATAAAAATTGACACTATGCCAAGTGGTAAAAAAAGAAAAAGACACAAGGTAGCTACCCATAAGCGCAAAAAAAGAAGCCGCGCTAACCGCCACAAAAAGAAAAAGTAGTTTTCTAACTACTTTTTTCTTTTAAAAAACACAACGTTCTTTGAAATGAAATTGATTTTATTCCCGAAGTTTTGGGTAAAACTTCCTGTAAAAACATCAATTTCGCCGGGTATTAACCTGCCTTAGCAAGCAGGTGCCTGTGAAAAATATTGTTTAATCCATCTGTCCTGAAAGTGCTTTTTTAAAAGCACAAAAAAACGGGGCGGATAAAAATTACGAAGAGTGAACTACGAATTATTTATCAGATCCGGTTCCTCAGAAGTTGATTTTGCCCTTCTTAAAGATGGAAAACTAGTAGAATTACACAAAGAAGATGACGACAGCGATTTTGCCGTTGGTGATATTTTTATTGCCAAAATCAGAAAAACTGTTCCCGGGCTCAATGCCGCCTTTGTTAATGTGGGATACGAAAAAGACGGATTCCTCCATTATCAGGATTTAGGCCCGCAACTCGCTTCATTGCTGAAATTCACAAAACTTGTAAGCACAGGTAAACTTAAAGATTTCTCTTTAAAGAATTTCCCATTTGAAAATGATATTGACAAAAACGGCAAGATAAATGATGCCGTTAAGTCAAATCAATCTATTATGGTTCAAGTAGTTAAAGAACCCATCTCCACCAAAGGCCCCAGAATAAGTTCTGAGTTGTCGCTGGCAGGGAGATACATCGTTTTGGTTCCGTTTTCTGACCGGATTTCTATTTCACAAAAAATAGAATCCAAAGAAGAAAAAGACCGACTCAAGCGGTTGGTTCAAAGCATCCGGCCTAAAGGCTTTGGTGTGATTATAAGAACTGTAGCAGAGGGCAAAAAAGTAGCTGAACTGGATAAAGACTTACAGAATTTGCTGGACCGATGGTCAGCAATGTGTAAAAAGCTATCCCGGGGAACCTCCGGGACGCATCATCCGTCAAAAATTATGAGTGAAATGAACCGAGGACTCTCTCTAATCAGAGATTTACTCAACGACACTTTCACGGCCATTCACATTGATGATGAAGCGCTTTACATTAAGATTAAAGACTATGTGCATGAAATTGCACCCCAAAAGGAATCGATCGTTAAGTTGCATGACTCTAAAGTGCCTATTTTTGAAAAATTTGGTATCGAAAGACAAATCAAAACTTCTTTCGGCCGAACCGTTTCAGGAAGCAAAGGTGCCTATCTGGTGATTGAACATACTGAAGCCCTGCATGTGGTGGATGTAAACAGCGGAAACCGCTCAAACAAATCAGACAGCCAGGAAGCCACCGCACTAGAAGTCAACCTTATCGCCGCAACCGAGTTGGCACGCCAACTCCGCCTGCGCGATATGGGCGGGATTATTGTAGTCGATTTTATCGATATGTCAAATCCCAACCACAGAAAACAACTTTACAATCACTTACGTGATGAAATGAAAGATGACCGGGCAAAACACAAAATTTTGCCGCCCAGTAAATTTGGATTGATCCAAATTACAAGACAACGCGTTAGACCCGAGAGAAACATTAAAACCCGCGAGGAAAATCCAAACGGAGAAGCAGGAGAAATTGATGCTCCTATTTTAATTGTTGACCGAATCAACAGCGATTTAAAAAGATTATTAAACAAAGGCTATAAAAAGATGACGCTCAATGCACATCCCTTTATAGCGGCCTTTTTAACCAAAGGTTTTCCATCCATTCGTTCTAAATGGTTTTTAGAACACAAAAAATGGGTTAAAATTCAACCAAGAGATGCTTACACTTATCTCGAATACCACTTTCAAGACAAAGACGGTAAAGAGATTAAATAACTAAAGCGCCGCTTTCTGGACTAGTTTTCAGAAAAACGGCGCTTTTTTTTTAAAATATTTTGTGTTTACCCCTTCATACTTGCACTCAAATACTCCCTGTTCATACGGGCGATATTTTCAAGCGAAATACCTTTGGGACATTCAATCTCACAGGCTCCGGTATTGGTACAGTTTCCAAAACCTTCTTCATCCATTTGGCGCACCATGTTAAGCACACGCTCTGTGGCTTCTACCCTTCCTTGCGGAAGTAGTGCATATTGTGAAACTTTTGCGGAGACAAACAACATAGCAGAACCGTTTTTACAAGTGGCCACACAAGCGCCACAACCAATACAGGCGGCTGCTTCAAAAGCTTTATCGGCATCCGGTTTGGGAACGGGTATGCTGTTTGCATCTATGGTGTTGCCTGATGTGTTTACTGAAACAAATCCGCCGGCTTGTTGAATGCGGTCAAAAGAAGTGCGATCTACCACCAAATCTTTAATCACCGGAAATGCTGCTGAACGCCAGGGCTCAATATAAATAGTATCACCGTCTTTAAACGACCTCATATGCAACTGGCAGGTAGTTATGCCCGTGTCAGGGCCATGAGAACGGCCGTTGATAAACAACGAACACATTCCGCAGATGCCCTCTCTGCAATCGTGGTCAAATGCAACGGGTTCTTTTCGCTCGCTCACCAGTTGCTCGTTCAGCTGGTCGAGCATTTCAAGAAACGAACTTGCCGTAGAAACGTCATTCAGTTGGTAGGTTTCTATTTTTCCTTTAGAATCGGCATTTTTTTGACGCCAGATTTTCAGTGTTATGTTGATTGATTTTGCAGTACTCATAGCTAATAGTCTAATGGTATAGTGGTATAATAGTTAATGGTATAAAACTGACAATTTATTTTACTCAAAACGATTCATTATTTACTGTCCTTTGCTTTTTTTAAATATTTTATATAGCCGTTCAGTATTTTTATACAAGTAATTACTGAATCATTTAATGAATTGAACTTCTCAATAGTTATTATATTCTTCTTCAAATGCAACATCAATCTGGTCTAATAATTCATACAGAGACCCTCTTGATACTCGGCAAAACTGGATGTTTTCTTTGTGGTGAAACCTACCATAACCTTCGGCTATATTGTAAGTGGCTGACCTTGATGCCCTCCTCATTTGCATAGTTAAATCATACTTTTCATAGTCTGGAAATAGCTTTACAAGACTTGAAATTTCAACACGCAGTTCCTTGCACTTTTTCCAACATTCCAAGTCCTTAAAAGTTTTAATGTTTCTTTCCATATCTTTCAACTATTAACTATTAACTATTACACTAATAACCAATACACCAATAACTATTTATAATTTCTCGCCGCTATTTTAATTTCTTCATACTTCAGTTCTTCTTTGTGAAGTACTTCCTTAGAAATATCATCCCCTTTGTATTCCCAACAGCCCACAAATTTGAAGTTTTCGTCATCTCTCAAGGTTTCACCCTCGCTGTCCTGATATTCTTCTCTAAAGTGACCGCCACATGATTCATTTCGCTGTAAAGCATCCATAGCCATTAGTTGTCCCAGTTCAAAAAAGTCTGCTACTCTCAGGGCTTTTTCAAGTTCCTGATTGAGCTCGTCTGCCGTTCCGGGCACATATACTTCTTTGTAGAATTCTTCTTTAAGTGCGGCAATTTCGGCAATAGCTTCCTTAAGCCCTTTTTCATTTCGGGCCATTCCCACTTTGTTCCACATAATGTGGCCCAGTTGTTTGTGGAAAGAGTCCACCGTGCGGGTGCCGTTGTTATTTAAAAATGTATTGATGGTGTTTTTTACATGAGTTTCAGCCTGCTCAAACTCCGGTGAATCGGTGCTGATTTTCCCGGTTCTGATGTCGTCTGCCAGATAATTTGAAATGGTATAGGGCAGCACAAAATAACCGTCTGCCAGTCCTTGCATCAATGCAGAAGCTCCCAATCTGTTGGCGCCGTGGTCTGAGAAGTTGGCCTCACCGGCAACAAAACAGCCCGGCACAGTGCTCATCAAATTATAGTCAACCCACACACCGCCCATGGTATAATGCACCGCAGGATAGATTTTCATCGGGGTTTCATAAGGATTCTCATCGGTAATTTTTTGGTACATGGTAAAAAGGTTTCCATACTTTTCTTCCAGCCATTTTTTACCCAGTTGCTTTATTTTTTCGTCAGACGGATTGTGGTCGCCTTGTGCATAAGCGGTTTGTTTTCCTTTGGAAATTATTTCTGAAGAAAAATCAAGGTATACCCCTTCGTTGGTGTCGTTTGCTTCTATACCATAACCGGCATCACAGCGTTCTTTTGCTGCACGTGAAGCCACGTCTCTGGGTACTAAGTTTCCAAAAGCGGGATACCTTCTTTCCAAATAATAATCTCTGTCTTCTTCGGCAATCTGTGTGGGTTTCAACTTTCCGGCTCTGATGGCTTCTGCATCTTCTTTTTTCTTGGGCACCCATATCCTTCCGGAGTTTCTCAATGATTCAGACATCAGGGTAAGTTTGGACTGATTGGTGCCATGCACCGGAATACAGGTGGGGTGAATCTGCACATAACAGGGATTTGCAAAATAAGCACCTTGCTTGTGGATTTTCCAGGCGGCAGTCACGTTGCTTCCCATCGCATTGGTGGAAAGGAAATAAACATTGCCATACCCGCCGGAAGCAATCACTACTGCGTGGGCAGAATGTCTTTCCAATTCCCCTGTTATCAGGTTGCGGGCAATGATTCCGCGGGCTTTACCGTCCACTTTTACCAGTTCGAGCATTTCGTGGCGGTTGTACATTTTTACCCTGCCCAGCCCTATTTGACGGGAGAGTGCAGAATAGGCTCCCAAGAGCAGCTGCTGTCCCGTTTGCCCGGCAGCATAAAAAGTGCGCTGTACCTGCACCCCTCCAAAAGAGCGGTTGTCGAGCATACCGCCATATTCACGGGCAAAAGGCACGCCTTGAGCTACACACTGGTCGATTATATTTCCGGAAACTTCCGCCAGACGGTACACATTTGCTTCACGCGCCCGGTAGTCGCCCCCTTTGATGGTGTCATAAAACAAGCGGTAAATACTGTCGCCGTCGTTTTGGTAATTTTTTGCGGCGTTAATTCCGCCTTGAGCGGCAATAGAATGTGCTCTTCTGGGAGAATCCTGAAAGCAAAACGCCTTGACGTTATATCCCATTTCGCCCAATGAAGCAGCGGCAGAAGCACCTGCCAAGCCGGTTCCCACAACAATAATGTCAATTTTAGGACGGTTGTTGGGAGCAACGAGTTTCAGGTGGTTTTTGTGACGGGTCCATTTTTCGGAAACGTGACCTTCGGGTATTTTTGAATCTAATGTTGCCATAAGACGATTAATGATTTAAATGGTGAAATAACGCAATAAAAATAAATCCAAGCGGAATGATGATGGCATATGCCGTGGTAAAGCCTTTTAAGGCCTTTGAAAACTTGTTGTTAAAGCCTATGGATTGAAAAGACGATTGAAAACCGTGCAACAGGTGCAGTGCCAAAAAGACAAACCCAACAATATACAATGCGGTTCTCCAAAGCGGCACAAACGCATGCACCACGTGGTCATAATAGCGGTAATTTCCGGAAGCATCCAGACCGCTCATATCGCCTTCAATAAATTTGATGCTGATTTCCGGCACCCAAAAATCAATCATATGGATAACCAGAAAAATAAGGATAAAACCACCGCTGTAAATCATATTGCGCGACATCCAGGTGGAGTTGGCATTACCATTAAAACTGCTGTATTTTACGGGGCGGGCTTTTCGGTTTTGAATTTCCAGCACAAAACCCATAATAAAGTGAAACAACACGCCTATAATAAGTATGGGTTGTGCCACATACTGCACCATGGGGTTGGTTCCCATAAAGTGTGACAGCTCGTTGAAGGTGTCTGCACTAAAAACCGAAGTAAAATTGATAAAGAAATGCTGTGCCAGAAAGATGACCAAAAACAGGCCTGATAATGCCATCGCCACTTTTTTAGCGATGGATGATTTTAGAAATCCGCTCATGTGATGTTTGTTTACAAAAAGGTACACAAAAATACGATGCTGAATGGTTTTCTACAAACTATGGAAAGGTTAATATTTGCTATTTAGAATGGTTATAAAAAACTATTTAATCCCAACTTGGATAGTCAAAGAAAAACCTTGGTAATCCTGAAATTAAAAAGCTGATAATCAAAAATACCACCCATAATTTTAAGCTGATTTTTTTATCCCAACCCAATCTATTTTTCCATTTTGCTGAGGTAACTAGTACCAATGAAAAAATACCAAAAAATAGTGGGTAAATCAAAAAGGAATCAACAAGTATAAATATGTGATTATTTACAATTACTTGAGTGATGCTTTCCACAAAAATTGAAACACCAAACAAACTATATAAAAATTGCGAAATAGATTTATTAAACAAAACTAACATTCCGCCTAATAAAAGCAAAAAAAGAATAATCCAATTGCTTAACACCGTGTTTAATACAACGATAAAAGACCAACAAAAATCAGGAAACTTTTTTTGAAAAATATAACTATTTACATAAAGAAATAAAAAAAAAGCCGAAAACAATACCGACAACAATCCTATAAATATCCTGAGTTTTTTTCATCTTTTTATAATTAACTGAAATACTTATCCTCTATGTCTAAAGCTCTATTTTACTGTAAGATTCTACAACTTGACAACTCTCGTCCTCTTTAAATACCCCCGTTGCCGCACGATTGCATCGTGTGGTTTCAGACCCCGCTGCCGCACGATTGCATCGTGTGGTTTCCGGCACTTCATTATAAGTTCTACTTTTTTTAACCAAAATACTGA